>Ga0179593_1481109_pt1 | contig 14696 bp, 23 predicted proteins | sample CZODoug2_1_08_16_FD_185931 | JGI IMG/M metagenome (GOLD analysis project Ga0179593, IMG submission 185931) | Vadose zone soil fungal communities from Angelo Coast Range Reserve, California, USA - CZODoug2_1_08_16fungal (PacBio error correction) | ecosystem: Environmental > Terrestrial > Soil >...
TCTGATCAAAAACCAATTAGTACAATCGGAAAGGGACGCCGACACAAAAAAAGAAAGAGAGGAAGCGGGTAAAGTTCACGAGCCGAGAGGGAACTACATCTCGACCGTCCCAGAAGCAGGAAGAAACGCCGTCCAGCGCCAACATAGAAAAAAGAAAAAACACGACGAGCATGCTCCGCCGGAATGCACGAATGGAGGGGCATCAGAATAGACTTCTTCTGGACCCTAATGCGGCTGCGGGCCCGCCCATGGAACTTTGGGAAAAAAAGAACAAAGCGTAAGGGTTTAAACGCAAACCAAAGAAATCAAGTCAGAGACCAAGAAACTGAACCACCAAAAGAAACATCGTCTAATTCGCTCCTGATATCCCAAAACGTCAATATAAGAAAAGCCGTTGTACGAGAAAAGAACCCAGTGCGGGAAAGACCTGAAGAAAGACCCAAAGGCCTAGGCCTGCGAATTGCAAAAAGAAACCGTCTAAGAAGCCGTCTGGAAAAAAAAAGGAAAGAGAAGAAAAATGCAAAAGCTTCGGCAAAGGACGAAAGAGTAAGAAACGCACAAGTTCTCAATCCGAGGACGCATGGAAGAAAGGGGCCGCAAAGGAGGAAAAGAAAAAAAGGAAAAGGCCGTCGGCGAAGAGAAAGGGTGAGTGACGTTCTCAGAAACCTACAGTAGTGTGGGGAAGGTGGAGGTCTATGTCGTCGCGTACGTGGGGGGAAGTGTGGAGGATTTCGATACTCGGGAAAATCATCAAGAGAACCGCGCCATGGCGGCAGAAATCAGCGTGAAGGTGGCCGGAGAACGGGCAGTCGCAAAAAGCAAGAACTATCCGCAGAAAAGTTCGAAAGTGAAGATGCAAGGAAAGAAATGGGAAGACCTTTGCCGACCGGGGGAAGGCGCGAGGCCGCTGAGGGGTAAAAAACATACGAGGCCCTCTCGAAAAGGGAGAAAGGTGCCCCTGGCAATACAGATGGGAACCTCAAACCAGGGAAGCCCCGCCTCTACTTCTTCGGAGGGGGGGGGAAAAGACCCCAAACACCGATTGTTTCATCATCACGTCGGATTGGGGATATTGCTCGACAGAAGGATCCAAGGACCTGGGATACCTAACTCAAGAGAGAATCAAAAAGAGGTCGTAGGAGAAAATATTTTGAAAACGGCGGCTGTATCTTTACTCGGCCGAAGGTCCGCGGCACCGAGGGGGGTCCGCCGCTGTTCGATGGAGACGCGAAAAAAAGACCGGTAGAACATCACCATGCTGAGAGGGAGGAAAGGGGAAGACCATTGAGCTCCGGAAAAGTCAAACTACCTCGTGCCAAAGCTACATGGGGTGTAATAAGCCCCCGCCGGAAACATGAAAAAATCTCAGAAAACGAGGCAACAGTAATCGCCCGTCGGGTGAAGACAGAAATCAAACCGAATGGGCAAGCACTTGGGATTCTCTCGCCAAATCCTGCGGCAAGGAGAGGAAAGGCCCGGAAAAAAGAAAGGCGTTGGTCACGTCAGTAAAAATGGGGAGCAGCGGGAGAAGGAAGAAAATTCAAACGCAAAAACGAGGACATCTAAGATGAAATGGAGCTCGATTAAGGCTTCAAAGAAGAAGATGCCTGCGGCGCGGGGAATCTACTTGAAAAGGGACGACTGGAAGGGGAAAAAAGCAGTGGGGGGAAAACGAGGGCTTGCGAACGACGTCATGCAGGAGAAAAGGATGAGTGGAAGGAACTACCGCTTGGGGGGGGAAGGGAATCGCCCGATCGGCAGGTCGAAAAGCCAGCTGCTCGATGGGCGGCGCCAAAGCGGCAGAACAAAAAAAATGAACGGATCGAAGTGAGAGGGGGGTGGACGGGGCGATGCGATCGAATGGAAGAGGGGGCGATCCACACAATACCGATAATACAAAAGGGGAGGGTTCGCGGTGACAGCGCCGCAAAAAAAAAGAAAAAGAAGAATCGCGAAACCCAGGCACTGAGGGAAAGGCGCTGTACGAGGACTCGGCGAAATGGCGAACGATAGGTGCAGGGAAGCGCTCGCATGTTTTCGGATATCAAAGGGGGGAGATCAAGGATAGGAAGCGGAGGGCAGGAGGTCTTCCTCCTGGTCAGGCTAGGTATAAACGATCAGGCCGCCGAACTGCTGCAGTATATTTCGAAAAAGGTGAGTAGGGGGCAACTAGCAAGGGGGAAAAAAAAAGAGCAAATGATCTGACAAAAAAGCGGGAGAGAATCCGCACTTCTCATGAGCGCGGCCGATTCGACGGGGAGTTCGGCAACGGGAAGGGGGAGGAGCGGAGGCATAGCGATCTGGGAAAAATCACAGAAAAAAAAGACTCAACAGAACGCGAAGAGAAAGGCCCTTTTGAGTTCAAAAAACGTGAGCAAGCGGGGGGGAGAAAAAAACTTCAGAAGGGGGATAATGGAAAGGGCTGGCGAGACTGAAAAGCAATTGAACGGCGTCGGAGAGCAGACGGGAGAAAGAGCCCGCGGTGAGGGAATGCACTGGCCGAAGAACGAGTAGACGTTCGCGAAAAATATGTAGCCAGGATTTCCGGGGCGAAGGGAAACAGGGGGCTGGGATCGAAGCGAGACCCGTCCAGTGTACGCACGAAAAAAAGAAGAAGGGAAGAAATGTGAACCAACCTTCAAAATCAGGGAGGAACCCGCGAACGACAAAGGCAGTCTTCCACCGAGATGGAAGGACGCGGTGTTCCTCGGTAGGAAAGGAAAGGAGACCGAGGACGAGTTTCGGGAAACAAAGAGGGGAAAAACGACGGATCAGAAACAGACATGTTCTCGAAACAAAGAACTTCGGGAGGATCCATATCTGAGATACGTGCAGCTGTGTTTGGGGGAACTCCTCGACGGGGGGGGGAACCTTGTTGTAGGAAAACTGGAAAGGAAAAGTTTGCTGGGGACCTGTTCGGACACAGATTGAAGGGAGCTCGAGAGCGAGCGGGCCAGAAAAAGGCATAGTGAAGGGAGGAGGGTAAGGGCCATAGCTAAAAGCAACGCCTCAAAGGATCCTGATGACCAGGCCACGACCCTCGTACTTCAAAAGGGGATTGTGAAGAGCCTGATTGCTATCAGGGGTGAAAGGAAGTCTGAAACACCAGCAAAATCTTCTGGGTTTAATGAGATCCCTGCATCGACGTGATTCGAGAGGAACGAAGAGAAACTGAAGCCCTAGGAAGAGACAAACCACATAAGAAGAATCAAAGGGTTCGGCTGAGGGTGTACTGGGAAGGCCTGGATACATTGTGACTCTCTGGAAACTGGAGTGGAAGGAAAAAAAGGGGCGATTTCCAAACGAGAAAGAAGAAGGGGGAAAAAAGAATGGGCAGCCGAAGATCGCTCCCTCTCAGGAAAGTCTAAATCGTCGGCAAGCTGAAACCTGACAAAACGGAACGAAGCCGAACTATTCACCTCGGAAAAAAAAAGAAAAAACGAACCTTGACTATGAGCGCAGAACAAAATGAAAAAAGAAGTGAACTGGGTCGCTGCAGGAAAGCGGGGGTTGCAACTCCGCACAAAAAAATGCTACGACATTCGGCACAGAAAGGGGCGCAGAAGCGAATCGCAAGAAACGGCGTGGATGCTGCTCGGAATAGCCTGCGAAGGGGAGGGGCAGCACCAAAAAGACCTGAAAGGGGTTCCACACCAAAAAAGAAAAAGAGCGACTAAGTGAGGAATGGGAGGGTATCGGAATCCATCAAGCTTTTGACTGTAATAGCATACTAACTCTTAAGGGAAAATCACACCGGACATTGTGACAGGCCTAGTCCAACCGGGATAAGCCCAGACGAAAAAAAGTTGAACGGGGGAATATTCCCTCTATATGCGTGTCACAGGCTGCAACGAGAAGGTGAAACACGTTCTGAAAAACAGGGAAAAGAGTGACGTAGGGGGGGGGGGGGGGGGGGGTGGGGGGTTGGGGGGGGAACGTCTCTCAGCAGAAACGACAGGTGAGCGGACCATGCAACAGATTTGAAAAGAAAAATGGCCGGAAATCGTGTGATGGTGGAGAAAATTGCGATCACCAGGAGGGGAAAAATGCTAGCTTATTTGGAGGGCTGACGAAGCCTAATTTCTGAGAAAACTCGTCAGAAGTGGGGGGAGGAAATGCCGACCCTTTATGGCAGACACTCGACACGCGACTTCCCGCGAGGAGGACCTCAAGGAGGGAGGACAGTAGAGGGCTTCAGCAGAGTGAGGGTGAGGGGTTTGTGGCAGGGTATCTAAATGTATCCTAAACAGGCTGCACACTGAAACTCTTAAGAGAAATCACGACAAGACCATCAACAATTTTTGCAGTGCGCGAATATTGCAGCAAGGTGAGGGAAAAAGAAATCTTGAGAAAGAAATGTTCGCGCTTAGCGAAGACTTTGCAAGGGAGAAAGAGAAAGGGGCAGATAAAAGTATGTAAGAGAAAAAGAGGAGGTCAAACTTGCCAGTTCGCGATCTGTTGAAAGAGACTGACAAGTGGGAAAAAAAAGGGGGGTCTGCGAAATGCAGGGAAGAAGTGGCTTAACAAAGGGGAGGAGGACGGGCCGCTATACGACTCCGGGGATGCGGGCCAGACGCGTTCTAAAAGAGAAGAAAACAGATGAGGGGGATTCAAAAGAGAGAAGTAAAAAAGAGGGTATGACGCAGCCCTAATCGAGAAGTCAACGGGAATCGAAATGAACTGATTTCCATTGACATTGAGAAAAAGAATTCAACTTATTCAAGAGACATATAAAACTAAGGGGGGACTAACTGTTAAGACGAACCTTCGGAAATGCTCGGGAAACTTGTGATCGATGGTTGCCAAAAAGATGGGCACGAAGGGGAAGGAGAAAGAGGGAACTATTTTCGCAAATAGAAAGGGAAGATACAGGCAAATGGTGGGAGAAACGTTTGAGGTCAATGAGGTTGACCGGGATCACCTGGTTTCCAGTTCAAAGGAGACGCAACAACCTAAAATCATAACTCGAGGAGGATCGCTCCATAACGGCAGGGAAGGGGACAACTAAGGGACGTCGACTGGGAGGGGTAAGGTCAGAAACGGGGAGCGAGAGGAGCACAGTACCACCTGCAGAGCAAAGTCATCAAGGAAAAATAGGGAAGATAAATTAAACAGACCTTGAACGGGACTGTGAAATCGGATTGAGGCCAATTTCACCAAATAACAGGTTTCCGCAATGAGAGGTGTGGGGACAATCTTTGGACCAAGGGGGAAAAAGAGGAAAAGGAGTATGAGAGAGAAGGGAAGGTTCAGCAAAGTGGACGAGGTTCTAAAAGAAAGGCGTATGAGAAACATGAACCAGAAATGAGTTTGCAGCAAGGAACACGCAAGGGAGAAAGTATAGAAAGAAAAAAAGTAGGGGGATTAAATAGGGGGTGGGGGGGGAATGTTCGCACTGGATGGAAGGGCTTAAGAGAAGAGGACGACATCCAAAAAAGGAAGAAAAATGAGCTAAGGATGGATGAAGGAAAGAAGAGGTTGGATAAAGTGAAGACATTTTCGCCAAGAAAAATGGACCACCGCTCATCAAAGGGGATGAAGCCGAGACTCATAACTAAGGAAGGGGAGGGAAAAAGGCTGGCACGCTTAACCGACGGGAAAAATTAATGGCTAAGATCGCGATGAGAGTGCCCAGATTGGCCTGCATCAACATGTGCACGGCAAGGGGACTTGTCGCGTGGGCAAAGTTTAGGGAAGGAAGGGAAAACGTGGATTGGGTGGGTGTGGGGCCACAGAGATGAGAAAATTGGAAGGATGCAATCTATAATTTCATGAGTAAGCGAGATTCTTAGGACAGGGAAGTGAAAGTAGCTTCTAAAGGGGGGGGAGACGGCCAGCTGAGAGGGAGATGAAGGATAAGTGACCATATTCACCATTAGGAGAACAGAAGAGACATACATCTCTCTAACTTTGGTGCGAAAGATTACGATGGTTTGGGGAGGGATAAAGATCAGGCGTTAGCCGGACTACCGATCGATAGAAACAGAGAGAGGTCTCAAGATCAGAACACCCAAGCAGGAGTTTAAGGAAGCCGTCAGGGCGCAATGGGGAGGGCAATCCCGTTGGGGCACCATCCCTGCGAAGAGTTTTGAGAAAAAACGGAGGCGCAATCGGAACTCGGGGGAATTTAGGGAGGGAGAATCTGGCCACTGTCACAAGCCGGGAAAAGGAAAAGGGGAGGGGTGGAGCAGCATCTCGGAAGAGCAGGTTAAAGTGCTAAACAGTAAAAATCAAGGACGTGGACGGGTTTGCTCCAGTCCTTGAAAAGGGGACAAAACCTTGAACAAGGGGGCGTGGGAAAGATAGATGTCACAAACTCTTCACGTTCATGAAAAAAGAAAAGGAAGGAACGAAGGCTTTCGGTTCGCCATGGACCGATACCAGGCGGTCAGAGGTTCTGGCGAAGAACACGTCAGGGTCTCTACGGAGCGCGGAACACTGCCGGGTCCCGGGGAGAGAGAATAGACGAAGCATCAAGGGGAAAGGGGAAAGGGGGTGAAATTTAGCAGGGAGGTTAATTGCTATATCTTTCTTTGAGAAAGCAGGGGATCTATCCTGAGATCGAAAAAAGGGCACATCCAGTAAAGATCTCCCTACATAAGAGGTACATAAAGGTGAGGACGAGAGCCGATACGTCGAGAAAGGAGCAAAGACCGCTGCGGCTATCAACGAACGGACTGAGAACGGAAAAGAGAAAAAGAGAGGGTCTCCCTATTACAGGTTCGGACCGGAAGACGAGCCGCCACTTCCTTTATGCCCAATAGATAGAAGAGGCTAGAGTTCCAAGGAGGTGGAGATGGGAAAGAGCAGGTCACTGGCGGCCGACTGCAGAGCGAAGCGTTCCATAAAAGCAGATGCTGGGAAAAGGGGATCTTCGGAGATGAGTACTGGCTATTTTGCGGAGAGGGAGGAGAAGGGCGGTTGGTCAGATAGAAAAAAGGAGATTGGGGATACCTGCGCGCGTGCAAGTGGAACCTGATACTTGCAGGCAGTTCGGGGACGGATCGCAGATCGACGCCGCCAGACGAAAAATATAATACGCTACTTGACGAGAAAGAGGAGCCCTACTTCAGGATCGAAAGTTGGAGCCCGGAGGAAACAACTCTCTAAACTCGCAACAGGAGTTAGAGGAATGCTAGTGGAAGAAGAAGGGGACAGAGAGGGTCACCGCGAACTTCCGTCAAAAAGCAGGATCGGAAGAGATTCTCCAAGCACCGAAAGGGAAAAAAAAATAGAGAGCATCTGCCTAACAAAACCATGTTAGCAAGGGGGCGAGTTACATAAGTGACACTTTATCTCGTTGCAGTCTTAGAAAAACCGAGGTCAGAGTGCTGAAAAAAACGCCGAGGGATAGAGTCGAGGAACGGAAAGAAGAGGAAAAAAGCCGTGAAACTAATGCCAGAAAGGGGCAAAACGCTGCACAAGCAAGAGGTGATCACCTTCGTCCGCTAGCACCGGCAGGGAAGAAAAGGGGGGGGAAGCGGACCGTATTCCTTGGTAGGACCAGGAAGAGTATTCTCATCTTCACGAGAGCTTGTCAAAGGCACTTGCGACCGATAAGTTTTACCGGAGTTCGTGAACTTCCCGCAAGGAAAAATTTGGGAAGACGGCAAAACGCGATGTACGGAAACTTGTGATCTAGAAGGTGGCAGGGATCACCGGATTGGTCGATAATCATAAGAAAAAGGGCGGACTAATCATTAGGCTGTATACCCGAAAACGCGGATTCCTCGTTGAGAGGGTGGGCCTCCGAGAAGGATTCGACGGCGTGGGCTTTCGAAAAAAAAAATAATTTCTAGGGGGTCGAGACCAGAAGAGGGGGACGAGGGGGAATGGCGGCCGCCCCGAAGCCCATAGAGGAATTCTGACTTTTCTGGCGCAGTTCTTCGGAGGAAGAGGGGGGACGGAGCAGCGGGGGAGACGACCGGCCAAGAAAAAGGAAGGGGGATATTGCAAAATCAAAGCCGGCCGGCCAACATCAAAGCAGAAGGAAAAAGAGGCTGGGGGATATCGTCGATGAAAAGCCCCAGCCGTGGAGGGAGTAGGAAGAGAAAAAAACTCGACGAAAACAAAAAAAACTTGAAGCATCGGGTTCAGACTGTGACCAAACATCAAAGGCGATCGTCTGGACAAAATGTGGGGGAGGATTACAGGGGCACTCTGACATTGGCAGAAGGGAGGGAGTGTCGACCACCACAAGAGAGGATGAAGGTACGGACAAGGGAGCGAAGGACGAGAAAATCATTCACTTTCAAAAACTAAGGGGGAAGGGAAGAAAGTGCGTATTCGGTCCTGCAAAAGGAAAGGAAACAGGCTGACGTAAGGGGGTAACCGGCACTTGGCGTCATCTGGGAGGAAGAGACGGGAAATAATACCATCCACACAGTTTAGGAGAGAAAACCAGCGTCCTTTTTCTGTCCGGGGGAAAAAGTCGCCATAAACCGTCGTGTAAGAGAAGACGTTAAAGGGCGGTGGAGCTGTGCGGCCGGCTTAAGGGTAAGGAAGGGGAGGCTGAATCGGCGGCATCTTGTGCCGAGGGGGGAGAAGAAGGATCTCGTGCCGACTCTTACTTGAGGGAAGGGAAGCCTTCTTCGCTAGGGACGGGGATGGGTCTCACCGCTTCCTCCCGTAGGGGGGGCCGGCGAAGTGCGAGAGAAAAAGAAGAATCAGACTCTACCGCGGAAGGGGGACGGGAAGCTCAAGGTCTAGAAAAACTCCTTCTCTCGGAAGTCTAGGGGGGAGAAGCCTCTTACACGCTACGCTTGGGACGGGAAGAAGAGGGATTTCGATTTGGGAGACGCCTAGAGGTCAAAACGTCGGAGAGGCGCAAAACCGGCCGTCGCGCGCACCCAGCAGGAGGAGGGCGGGAAAAGTCCACGGCGCTTCCGCCATCGGAAATGGGGCAATGCGTCATGCATGCTCGGAGAAGAAGGGGGGCCTCTTGGCGTGCGGAAAGAATTGTAAGGAGAGGAGAGAGGATGGTATGGGACTCGCGGAAGGATTTCAACGAAAAAGGAGAAAAGGGGGCTGAGGAAGGTTGTCGGCGTCCGTTACTCTGGGAGAAAAGGGTCGGACGAAAAGTTGCAAAAAAAAGTCCTAACAGAACTAAAACAATCAACGGTATTGATTATGAAAAAAATATGGTTCAGAGAAGTTCGACCTTGCGTGATGCAAAGGTCGCAAGAACCCATGAAGGGAGAAGGAACAGCCGTGCCCTGACAAACCTCGGCACGAGCAGTTATAGAGGTCGACGTGCAAGAAGGAAAAGAGAAAATAATGGTCCTGCCCAAGCAGACGAAAAAAGAGCGAGGCAAACACGGATCCAAACTAAGAGCAATGAAAGCAATAATAATAATTTCAACATCAGAGATGGAGGAGATCAAGGAAGGACTGCTGGACAAGTCGAGTCTCCTCATATCTGCGAAAGTTGAAGAGAGGGTTTTCGAGCAGGCCAGGAGAAGAAAAAACGCCAAGACTGAAATCCGAATCGGATGAGGAAGGAAGGCCTGCGCCTTGAACAGAGAAAAGGGGGACCTAGAATATCATCTTTGCCTAGAAAAACACGCGAATGGCCTCGATATGGGAAATAGATCCGCTTACCCCCTAAAGACGTCCGTCAATCTTTAATCATATCATCCCTAGAAGAAGTGAGGCCCCGAATCCCCTACCTCCTCTAGGAAGGAGGAAAAGGAGATCCTTCTTAAATAGGGAAGACAATATTCATCCTCAGGGCCGAGAGCACTCCTGAACCGGAAAAGGAGGAAATCCAAAGAACAATTACCTTCTTCAGGGAGAAGAAGGACGAAATGGGTTTGCGTAAAAGGAGGGTTGCGAGAAGAAAAATGCCGTCGCCCTACACTGTGGTTGGAGTGGAGATAAAACGTCTTCTACGTGATAGAGGGAGAAAAAAAGAAGAAAATGGGAGCTCCATCATCTTCTACTTAGACTTTGGACGATGGGTACTGACAACTCCTCAAAATCGGACCCGAAGAGTGATCTAAGACGATGATCTCTACGGCACAGTCTTGAGTGAAGCGAACAGAAGGGTTCATAACCGCAGGGGAAGGGCGACTGGTTGTGCGACATCAACTAAACCGAGAGAAAAGGAGGACCACTGAGAATTCCAGGTCCAAAAAAGATGGTAAGAACACCAAAACGACAAGGCTACGACTCTGAAGGGGGGAAACAGGGGGGGAGGAAGGACCCGCGGCTTCATCAATTCGGGGGAGTTGTTCTTCTCAGCAGCAAAGGAAATGTGCATCAAAGAGGAAAAAGCAAGCGGAGCCGAAAAGGGAAGGTTCTGGGAGGTTGCGCTGTCTTCAAGGAGTACGGAGGAGGCAGGGGCAGCACACCGCGAAGGAACACAGAGGAGAGGGGACCGGACAAATGAAAGGGAAAGGGAAAGAAAATTCCTCACCCGCTCGAGCGGCTTCCATTGCAAAACGAGAGAAAAGGACTAAGGGAAGGAGTCGGCTCGACCTCGCCAATAGAAGAGCGGACTTGACGAAGAAGCCCCGAAGGGTAAAATTAGGACTCAGCGGAGACCAAAGGCAACGGGGGGGGGGCGCCCTTCGGATGTCACGCGGGTCCAAAAGACGACGCGCACATGTGATGAAGGGGGAAAGAAGGAAAAGGGGAGGACAACGGCTATTAAAAGGTGTGGGGAATCGCGTTTGTCCGCTCAAAAGGGCATGCGGGGAGAAGTTGAAAGAACGGGGAGAGGGAGAAGAGGACCTGCCGATCGGAGAGGGAAGATGGACGAAAAAGAAAGGGGAGGCGCTCGCAGTAAAAAGGACTGAAAATCGGCGCAGGCGAACGCAAAGGGGAGAAGGTGATCAACCCTTTGAGGGGGACGGACGAGACCAGCGCGGAGATAAGGATGCTCAAAATGGACACCGCTTGCCGTGGCCAACGACGGGCAGCGGCGGGGAGAGAAGCAAATATGCAGTGACTTGAAGAGAAAAAGAAGCCAGCGACTTCTTCGGTTAACTCAGGAAGGGGGGTGGGGGACTTTGCGAAGCGAAAAAAGATGTGAGGGGGGGAAAGATCTATAACCGGGGGTCAGAAGCGTTCACGCGGTGACCTCGAAAGAGGACGCACAACTTCGCCGGAATGAAGGGAACAGGATGGGAAAAATCGAGCAATTTGAGATAAAGGGGTTAAGGGGAGTACTATATTTCGCAAATTGGCAGGAGAAAGGGGTTAGATTATCGCGAAGTTGACCCGATCAAGAGGAAGAGTATGGATCCGCCGCGTCCACACCAGGCCTCTTGCGGGCTTCGGGGAAGTAAAAAGGAACGACATTCTTCAATTATCCGTTGAAACAGGAGGGTGCTTCCGCGCGCATTTCAAAGGAAAGACGGGGGGAAGTGACCAACCCCAACTGGGGCGCCATCAGGGGAGAAATTTGGGACATTACGCGCATCGACTAAAGAAGGGAAGGGGAGGGGAAGTCGGCTTTTTCTGGAAAGGGAGAAAGAGCTCAACGTCTGAGAAGGAAATCACACAAATCATTTGACGGCGAGCGATCCTGTGCGGGAAAAAGAGGGGGGGGGGCAACGGCAGTTTCTCTGGCTGAAAAAGAGGAACTAAGGCTAACCTGGATCAAAGGAAAGGAGAGTCCTGTGAAAATCAGGAAGGAATCATCCAAGTCGTTCGGATATGTCGGCCGAGGGAAAGAAGAAGCGTATGCTTTGAAACAGAGAAAAAAAGAACACTGAGGCCTACCGTTCTTGGAGTGGGAGAATCAGATAGATACTACCTTGTGTGAAAAGACTCATAGTGTAAGCTCCCGGAAAAAAGAAGGACCATGTACTCGGGGTCAACCGCTTCTACGAAAGGCAGGGAGGAAGGAAACAGGATGATCGCTTTAAACTCCTGGACCCAGTTCGCGGCCGATAGTATATCGAAGGGGGAGGGGGGGTGGAGATTTGCGAACCTAACCTCTGGACGCTTTATCATTAACATCCAGGTCTAAGAAAGAAAAGAAAAGGAAGGGGCTCCTCCCATATGAGAAGGAGAAGAGTGGTTGTTGGTCAATAGCAGACCTCGCAACATGTAAGGGTCTCGCCAGACTGGAGTACACAACGGAGAAAAAAGGGGGGGTTCGTGGTTAACCTGTTTCGACGAATCTAAAAAGAAGGAAAAGGCTGGCTGCTGCCAGAAAGGAGGGGTTTCTGAAACGGAGGGGGGAGGGGCGACGCTGCTCAACTCCACATAAGGAGAGGCCTCTGAAATCCTGTCTGTATCCGAAAGGAAAAAAAAAAAGAACTTCGCAGTGAGGGGGATAGCGTATCTCCCTTTAGAAAGGGGCTCATCAACAACGCCAATGGGGGGGCCAGTATCTTTAGAAAGAACACAAGGACCGAATATCGATCGTTTAAGGAAAGATAAAAAATGAACCTGCAAAGCGATAAGGAGAGGAAAAAAACCAACCAAGGTTCCATGCAGCACCAGTCGAAGGGCGTGGCTGGAGATTTTCGAGCATTAATGGGACCGATACTGATTGGAGAAGTTAAGAAGCATCCTTCCCAAAAATGAAAAGAGAGGAAAAGATTGCCCAAGCTCCATACGCAAAAAGGAGCAGGGAAAGCTCGAACCAGACAGCATATAAAGGGAGAACTATATCACACTCCGGAATCAAAGGAATAACTAACCTTGCGGAAAAGCGCGCGACATGTCATGACCGCCTTGCAAACTGGGTCGAGGACGCCAACTGGTCACAGAGGAAAGCAAGGGTGCGGAAAGGAAAAAGTCGGGTGGGTCCCAGCTAGCTCCAGTAAAACGCCCAAGGCCGGGGGGGAGGAGTCGCTGATAACCCTGCTCAGTGCGGGGAAAAAAGGGGGGTCAGCACCATTACCTTAAGACCAAGGGTAAACAAAGACATTCCAAACGACTGCGAGAAGAGCATACTCTTTGAGGGCGTCAGAATGAAAAAAGTCCCTGAACGCTGGCGTGGGGTACTTGGTATATAATCACAGGGGTCCGGCACAAGCCTGGAAAAAAGGAAATGTCTAACAATAAAAAGATTTGTACAAAGACCAAAAAAAGATAAGGTTTTCTTGATTTTGAGCTAGAGAAAAAAAAGACTAAAAAGAGGTCACTTGCCTGCATAACTAAGGGGGGGCAAAACTGACCGAAACATAATCTTTGAGGGAGGAGTCTAGAAAAAGGTGCAAAGAAGTCTGCCATTGGGGGGCAAAAAAGGAAAGAAAAATCAAAGAGGGCGAAAGCTTCGGGGGGGGGTAAGTGGGGGCGAAAATTGGGATTTCACATTCCTCGGAACAAAGACGAAGAATTAATTGTCTTTACAAAATAAAAAGGAGGGGGCTGTGCATGAAAGTGGGGAACGACTGACCGCGAGGCAACACTGAACCTCGACTTCCCGCTAGTGCTGAAGAAAAAGGGAGGAGGAACAACGCCTGTCGGTATCAGAGGGAGGAGGGGATGTGTTGTTCTGCATGGACAATGGCCTTGGAAAACAGGCTTCATCAAGAAAAAAAAGAAGGGTCGGTGACTCACAGCCGAGATAAACAACTTGGCAGGGAGATATTGACCAAAAAGGAAGAAGAAAAATTCGAAAAACGTTAGCTTATCGAGGGAAACATGGGGAAACTCTTTTTGGGTCAAATCTAGGTGAAAAAGGAAAGAAGATAGGTCGTCTTGCCAGTTCGGAGGCGGGGTAATATGGATCGAATAAGAGGTTGTCAGGCGAAAATGTACCTTTAAAAAGGAAGGTCAGGACACGCGATTCGCCCTAAACGGGAAGCGGGAGAGGTAACGATGCGGGTCCGAAAGGGAGGGAATTGAGAAATCTCAACAAAGTACAGAAAAGAGGGATATAACGGATCTGAGGCACGCCGACCAGGTCTGTCTCTAATAAGCGGGGGGAGAATACTCGTTTAGGAAGATCCGGGGCAAACTGACTTTCGCAGGTAGAACGTATTCCCCGGATAAGAAGAAAAAGTCTCACGGCAATACTACTCTTTGCGAGGGGGGGGGGGACTTCCAAAAAGATGTCACGCAACTGTGGAAGGGATATCGAAAGGTCAAGCCTATCCCTGGCCGGTCAAGGGAGAGGAAAAACGGAAAGGGGGGGTTTGGCGGTCATCTTGAGTCAAGAAAGGGGAGGGGGGCCGTGTGCAGACTGTTTGAACAAGGATGAAGGGGAAGACGAGAAGCCCGAAGAAATACGATAGTAAGACTGAGGAAGCAACTCTCAGTAGGCGGATGTCTGGCCTAACGGGGACAGGGACCGAGTACCACTTAGCAGGGGGGGGAACGCATCAAGAAATTAAGGAATTCTAAAAAACGCAAACAAGCTAGGCAGTTGCAAGGGTCGCAATTTCTCCGGAAAAGCCCAGCAATAATTTCCCGCCTTTTCTGCGGAGGCATTCGGGCCAGGAAGGAAGTTGCACCTGGAGTTGCAAGAGAGGAGAAGGAGCTCAAAAACAAGGTATTTCTCGGCTCAGAAGGGGGGGAAAACAACGGAGAGAGTCTGCAGCCAGGACACCAGGGGAGGTTAAGGCAAAAGAAAATTCGGATGGGATTGGGGGTTGGGGAAATTGGGTCCTTGGGTCGCAAAGTGATGGAGGCTTTTTGCGGGGGGGAGGAGGCTATCCAGAAGGGGAAGAAAGGGATGGCGGCCGCGAAGATAGGGGGCACTAGCTAGAGTTGGATGAAGGGGGGAACGGAAA
>Ga0179593_1567197_pt1 | contig 14696 bp, 16 predicted proteins | sample CZODoug2_1_08_16_FD_185931 | JGI IMG/M metagenome (GOLD analysis project Ga0179593, IMG submission 185931) | Vadose zone soil fungal communities from Angelo Coast Range Reserve, California, USA - CZODoug2_1_08_16fungal (PacBio error correction) | ecosystem: Environmental > Terrestrial > Soil >...
ACACCAATGGAGAAGCATCAAGGAGATAAGAAGGAGTGGTCATTCTCCCAACAGTTCGGAAGGGCAAAAGGTGGAGAGATGAATTACAGAGGGAAGGAAGGGGTGGTTGAAATGGTTCAGTAGACCCTCGAACAGTGGACCAGAAGTTGAATTCCAAGGATTATTCACGTGAAGTCCTCCTCTAAACCTAAGGAAGGGAGGGTTAAAACTAAGTGTAGAGGAGGAGATGGGAACAAAGATTGTAACCTTCTCATTTAATAAAAAGGTGCGGCATGGGGTACTAGAAGCGCAAAGAGACCACGAGAGTATCCGGAGGGTTTAGTCTTCGTCGAGCCTTCCTAACTCAACCGAAGAAGGGGAAAGGGGTTTGAGGGTCGACTGCGGGCCTCTTTCATTGTAAGGTAAACCGGCTTTCCTAGTGGAGTCAAGGGAGGGGAAAGAGATATCTTACAAGAAAAGGGCGTAGATCCGACAGTACTTCCAACTACAGGTGAAAACTGTTCCCTCGGCACGAAGAAAGGGAGATTAAGTGGCTGAATTCTGTGTGTCAGGGATGAATAAGAGGTGAAAATTCCTACGAACAAAAAACAGTCGGAGGAAGAGCAAACAAAAAAGGTGGACTGGCTCCAGGGTCAGTGAAAACCACACCTTTCAGACCTAAAAAAGAAGGGGGGTAAAGGACAGTACTCCCCCATAGCAAGAATGAGGGACCGCTTTCATAAGAACTCTACTAAGAGTAGGGGGGGGACAGGAGGGAAAGGGAAAGGAGAGGAGTGGGGGGGGGGAAAAGAAGGGGAGGAGGGAAGTTAGTCTAGTCAACATCAGATTGAGCCTTTGACAAGGATGGAAAATGGGGGGTGGGAGTTGGATAACAGGCGGAAAAAAATCAACGAACAGTCCATTGCCGAAGAAGGGCCTCATCGGAACAGGAGTGGAAACGAACTCCGGGAAAAGAGGGAAATTCATGGGTTTGATACTCCCGCAAAGGGGGTATAGGAAAATACGGACTCAACAAAAAAAAAGCCGGTTGCCTGCCAGGGGAACGATCTCGGGGTCGAAGAGAGAACCTAGAACAAGACTCTTAACGGGAGGTAAGTTCATCTGGCCGGAACAATTAAGAACCGTTTAGAAGAAAAGCCAGAGAATCCAAGGAATTCTTGAGCGAAGGGGGGTCGTAAAACCAGGTGGAAAAGAGAAAACAGGGCTCTTTTGTGATTCACCAAGGGACTCACGTCCCATGGGGCTTGAGGACGCGAGGATGGGCTCTTCAAAAAAGGAGTTCGTGGGAGCTACGTTTCTCTCTTCTTAAGAATACTCTTGAGAAATGCCTGAGAGCTTCGTCCGGAATCGGGGAAAGCATAACTATCGGTTGGGAAACTCTCCCGTAATGAAAAAAGAATTGAAACTGAATCGAGGGATTGGATGGTGGGGCGCCTGATTATTAACGTCTATACGGTCTTAGTATTCTAGAATTAGGGTGACTCCGATTCTCTCCTTCAATAATAAGCTTTCTAATCCATTACACGGAGGAGGCTTGGGTGCAGCCTAATCCTGTCTCCAAAGAGGCAGGGGATTACTTCAAAAAGAAGGGGTCCAGACGGTGGGACTCTGACATGGACAGTTATGCCCCTAATAAATCTGGATTCCTGCTGAGGGGAAAAGGATCTCTTTCAGTTCAAATAGGAAGTGGAGGACGGAGGATGGTTAGAAAGACGTAATCTACATGAAAAAGCGAGTTGGCTCCGCGTCGCAATTATAAAAAAGGAGGTCGTGGGCATCTCCTTCTCAATGACCGGGAATTGAATCCGACTATAGAAAATTACTCTCTAGAGTGCTTATCCCCAGTGTCTGCCCGAACACCTGGAGATCAGGGAATTCTATCTCCTCTATATTTGGAGGGAAAACAAAATTAATTACAGGAAAAAAGACTAGAACTAATTCTTGGGGGGGAAGGAGCAGACGGGAAGATAGCGCTGCACTCTATCGCCAGAGGGGACTCGAGCAGAAAATTTATCTAGAGAAAAACTGATTTGAAAAGAAAAGAATACGGGCGGCGCACGCGGAACCTGCCTAAGCAAGGGGGGAAAAAGAGAAGTCTACTAAGCGATGAGAAGAGTCGTCGAAAAGCCGTCTCCCGGCGGAACGGAAGAACTGCTGGGGTAGGGATCCGAAAGCTCGACTGAGGGGCCCAGATATCGGGGCGAGGTGCAGCGAAACTCAGAGAGGAAAGAGAGGGAGAGCGGTTCCGATATGAAAGTTCTACTCCCTTGCGGCCACATTAAGGGGCAGAAACAAGGCACTTTCTTGGGGGGGTGATCCCCTGCAAAACTAGTTCGTTAGGAGTGTTTTCGCGAGCGCCACTTTCCCGCACCGCGAAGGGCCAAAGTCGGGACGACTGAATGCGAAAGTCATAGCTTGTCAAAATATTAGGGGAAAGTAAAATCGCGGTAAAACCGATGAAAAAGAAAAGGGAGAGTCCGAGTTTTCGCAATGGATGAGGGCGCACCCCGCGCCCAGGTACTACGGAAACGAGCGTCGCGACAGGGCGAGTCGCTCCCTGAAGCGCCGACAGAAATATAAAATACTCAAGGAGGAAATCGACCGCGAACCCGCTAACGCGCGGACCGAGAGGTCTGAATCGGCTCCAGGAAACGCGAAAAGGGCGCCCTAAGAGGTTGTTGCAGAGGCCAAGGGAGGAGGACAGCGTGCCGGCTGCGACGAGCGGGCCGTTACAAAAGATCGGGAAGAGACTCCACGAAAAAAGACGCCATGCTCGGGCGGGAGCAGCGCAACGAAGGGTAGCGACGCAGAACGAAAATGCGAATCGTGCTCAAACACCTAGAACCTTTCAGGAAGAAAATGCTGGGGCCTGGTTTTCGACGAGGGACTTCCAGCATCCCCAGGTATGAGTAATCTCCCGGGTCTAGATCGGGAACTGGAAGGGAAGAGAGAAAAGTCGTCTGACGGAGACGCGTGGGGCAAGACACGGGAGATCGGGCCTCGGGGCCCAAGGGAAAACAGGACGAGGGGAACCGACCGATACCGAGAAAAGGACGGGAGGACCGGCTCGGAGAATTCCTCTGGGGGGTAAAGAAGGCCGGAAGGGCTTTCGAAAACATGGCGCACGTTGGTGAAAAGCTTGAAGGATCAAAGAGAACCTGGTCCAACGAACATGGGCTCCTCGTTAAACTTGAAGATCGCTCCCCGAAAAGTAACTATAGGGGGGGGACCAAGAAGATGACCTCCCTTTCAATTCGGGCGGGTGGCTTCACTCGGTCTCGGGCTACTTCTCCAGAAGGGGGGTATTCGACTGAAGTAAAGCTTGGATGAAGGGCGGTTCGTATGTCTCTACAGGAGCCCTGAGGGTGCAAACGTGGTCCTGGGGTGCCTGCAACGACATTCTTTGGTTGGTGGAACAAGTAGGAACCGGGGACACTGAAAAATTCCCCTGATCGCGAGAGGCAACTACTAAAAGGAAGAGCCCTTACATCCTGCGGGGGCGAGGCACGTGTACCTTAGAAGTATTTTAGTTACGGGCAAGAGTGAGGAAAAAAATGGGTTCGAGAAGGAACCCGGGGGAGGCAAGATGAATAACTCTTCCCCACTAGCGCAAGGGGAAAACGTCCACCGGATCAGGGAGGCAATGAAGAAGGAGACTAAAACCTCGAAGAATAAAAACGGCTAGAATCACGATTTGGAAGCGCTCCCTGCAGGGTGAGGGTCGGCCCTCGCAACGGGGAGTAAAAGGACGAGCCGCCGGGAACTGGGGGGGAAAACATAAAGTGCGTAGCGCGTACCAGGGGGAGGCTATCCGGGATCTTGCTACAGCGTTATCGGGGCGAAACGGACGGTAACGGGATCCGAGAAGGGGGGTTGAAGAGAAAAGAGTCGAGTAGCACCGGTCAAGCTTTCAAAAGTCAGCCTGCCCCTGAAGGGAATGCATGGGGGGGAGAACAAAAGTCGCGGGAGCCCACGACGTCGAAAGGGTGGATCTCCCTTAGCGTTAGAGAGCAAACAACACAACGGAGGAATTGAATGAAATATAGAGTATCCGAGGCCTCCTCTATGACACTCGTCGGAAAAAAGATTTTTTCCAATATCCTTCGAGCAAAGCATTCAGGAAGAGGAAGGGCTTACTCGTAAATGAGACTCTTTACCTTCGTTTGGATGAGGCAAGAAACAGCGGACCCACCTTAGGCGGGGCAATTGACTTCCAAACTTCACAGGATTCTGTCTCTGAGACCGATCAAATCAAACCGAAGAAAATCGAGGACTTTCACTGGGGTCAAAAAGGAGCGTCTGAATAGGCCCACAGGGGCGAGTCCATAATCAAATTGGTCGGAGGAAGACGAGCGACCAAGCTAAAACTCGTATCGAGAAGGCGTGTTTAGGGGTCGAAGAAAGGGGATTGACTTCGCCTCGTCTAAGAATCCCTATAGGGTGACCCGGGGGGGGGGAGCGACGGAGGGGGGTCAAGTTGGCATGATGTTCAGAGGCAAGGGGTTCCGGTCCCGGGAGGAGAATATAAAACTTTGCGCAGGGCATCGTCGAAGACCTGAAAACTTCGAAAGGAAACGGGCAACGATGTTCCCTGAAGGATCTGACTCGGCGGAAAGGCGGGTTTCAGGATTCAGGGTTCCGGGGGGACAACTGTTTCCCTCCAGAAAAAAAGACGTGACCTGTCTCGATTCCCAAAGGACATTTGGGTGAAAGGCCCTGTCGGAGCATGATCACTCCTCTCACCGTGGGGGAAGGTCGACTGCGACGTAGACAAGGGGTCAGGAATTCAACCCCAGGGAAACGTAAACTTAAGGGCACAGCGAATTCCAGCTTGGCAGATAGGAGGGGGGGAAGAGAAATGGAGTCGGCCTTTTCGGAGATCTCGAGGGGGGGAAGAAGGGAGCTTTTCCGCCTCGAAGAAGGACCGAGCTTGCTTTTTTTCTTGCATTTGGGGTTCCATGATCCTCCCCTCACCCTATGGCGCAGGACAACAGGGGGGTATCCTCCCTGATCCTCCCGCCGCGGGGTCACAATTGGGTTCCTCAAGAAGTGAAAAAGGGGGGGACCGTGGGGGGAGCCCCTCAAGAGGGGGAAATCTTTCTTTTCCCCCAAAAAGACCCTAAAGAATTTGGCAATCCTAAAGGGGTTCGATCTCACTCTACTATTCGAGTACTAAGTTTTCCTTCATCCCTTAAATTATATTACAGTGGCTAAATAAGGGTGCTAGCTGGGAGGGGGGGCTCTAACACTCTCGGGATTCTTGAACTTTGTACTCGGGGGTATAGAGGCAAAGATCTTTCCGCCAAGTCCAAAGGGGAGTATTATTGAGGACCGATAGAGCTGCTCCCACCTAGGAGGCAGTGCCTCCGAGCGCGGGTCTGCAGCTTCGGAGCCGAAAGGGCTATAGAATGTCCCTCTTGAGAGGGAAAAGACAGAGTCGGGCGTTTTAAAGACTGCACTGGATTAAAGCCCGTTAAAAGGAGCAGGGGACTACTTGGAGATAAGGGCGGAAGGATTTCGAGGGCAAAGCAGTATTTCTGGCCTGATCGGGGCGGATCCGGGGGTATCTACCGATCAACGCAGCGGGAGACCGGCAGAATGAGGGCGAAGACATGAAAAGGGGGGTGCCCGAGCCATTTTCTGAAACCGGGGCAAACCTGCAACCATTGCGTGAAGAATCTCGAAAGGGATGTTAATAATTATTTGGCTTGGGACAAAATATCGCCGCGAAAAAGGGGATCGGCGCGCAATTGAAAACCACATCGTGCGGGCGAAGAAGGAAAAAAAAAGCCGGATGGAAATGCTAAGCTCAGACCAAAAGGGGTGGCGACGTCCTGGCTCCGGTATCAGGGGGAAGACACGTGGAAAAAGAGGCAGAAATTTCCGATCGGGGCGCAAGACGAAGGAAGAGAAGGCCGGCCGAGCAGAGAGCGCACCTGCAAACCGAAGTCCTGTCGTGAAGGACGCAGGCACTTTCTTCGAGATCGTCTGGGGAGAAGCCCTCAATTGGTAAACTCATAGGGGGCTACTGCTTGAGGAGAAAAGGGTCTATCTCGGGGGAAGGTCTGGAAAGGAGATAAGATATCGAGGAGCTTGGGCTCTTGTCGAAGGCCGGGGGGCTCTCTCACACAACAACGGGTATGAAGGGGGAAGTACATTCTGGTGACGCTTCAACATCTAGAGGGCTCTCGTCTACTACCGGAAGATAAATCCTATCAACCTCCTCAAAAAACCCATAGCGATAGTGATCTCTATTCGACTGAAACGTCCACATCATCATTAAAAGGAGTCTCTCTATGTATTCAATAGAAGATATCGAAAGGAGTGTCGATCGGGAACTGGAACTGCTAAGCGAAAAACTTCCAACGGAGAGAAGTAGGGGAGCATGTGAAGGCCGGAGAATGCGCAACTTAGGGGGAGAGGAAAAGGAAGTCGGGATCAGGTCCAGGTGCTATGGGGCAAGGGCAAGCGGAAACGAAAACTTTTACCGAAATGCGGGGGGGAAAGAAGTTAAAGAATAAGGGGCAATCCCGACCGACGCGGTCACAACCGAGAACGCATGGGGGGGAAAGGGAACTGCGGTTGCAGCAATGGATGATAATCGGACCACACCCCTCTTCCTGCAGGTGTGGGAAGCAGGTGCGTCCGCCGGGACGCAGGGCGTCGGGGCTCCCGGAGAGCAATACAGCCTAAAACCGTACTGGCAGCTCGCAATCTAACCAAAGAGAGGCGAAACTGTGCTGAACGACTTCGGGAAGGATCTGGAACTAAACAGAGGGTTTTCGGCGACCGCGATCAGGGAAACGCCGCTAAAGGGACGAGTAAAAGACGTGCCGAGGAGTCTCCTCCCCATAAAAGACCTGAAGTGGATCGAAAAGAAAAAAGGATGCACTGAGAGAACTTGCAGGGAACAGAGGGTGGTTCAGAAGACAAACGGGACAGGGGTTCTACTGGAAGAAAAGAGTGGTTCGACCCTCAGGAGAACTCCGCGTAGGAGGCTCTTCCACGTTCTCAAGAAAAAGAAAAAGACGAAATAAAGTAAGGGTCTTCCTAGGAAGAGTCGGGGTACAAAACCGACTCTCGCAATCGTCCGGGCAAGGGCGGGGAGAGGAGAAAGATATCCTAGACCTTTGATTATAAAAAAAAAAGGGAGGGTCAAGACTAGGGGGGGGAATGCAAATGTTTCATCGGCGAGGTCGGATCTGCGACTGGTAAGGCGCAACTGGGTGTGGTGCCAAAGGTTTTCAACAAGCAAAAAACACTTGAAAAAGCCATTTTTAAGAGAGGCTTAATCGGATGGGGATTCCCCGACAAAGGGAAAGCCTAAAGAGTTCTTCCAATAAAGAGGGGACCCCTATTTCAGCGATCTCCTGCTTGCTTCACGAGAACGTCAGTACTTCCTCTCTGGGGGAAGGCGTGACACAAGGCGTGGGGGAGCCGCTGCCGGGGGGAGGATTGGTCTCGAAATTCGAAAGAAAGGTAATTGATGGGTTGGGTTTGGCCGGAAGCGAGAACGTCTTGGGGGGGGTCCCGGGCGGAACACGGTACCGGCCGCCAGAAAAGAAACGCACGGAAAAAGGCTCTACGAGGCCCTCAAGGGAGGAAGATTGCATCGTGGACAGTCCTCAGGCCGGACGAAGGAACCGGCTAAGGAAAGAGGTTCTCGAACGGCCGGTGCTATCAACGCAGAAGAAATAGCGTGGGGTTCCCCGCTCTGGGTATTAAATTCTAACACGCTCAGAAAAGACTCGACCTAGGAAATCGAATAGTACGTAAAATTGGAAGTGAGAGGGGGAAAACTCATTCCGCTATTTTATCAAAGGGGGGGCTTATACTCCAGTTCTTTTCCTTACCCTAGCGGAGAGACCGAAACTTAGGGGACCACTTCGCTCGAGTCCACGGGGGGGAAAGATAAATTGGGGAGGGGAAAAGAACTAGAATCCTTGACTGGTTGGACGTTCTTTAACGGGAGAACACGGGTTACCTATGTCGCAAGCACTTGACAGTAGAAAAATACAGCAAAAATAAGAAAAATCTTCCAATTGTCGTAAAGATGAAACGAAGGCCTAATTGTTTTTGAGAAACGTCGAGCCCACGGCAAGTCCGCTCCGGGGGCTTAAAGAAAAAAACGGGGTTCAAGAGAAAAAAAACAACGGAGGAGAAAAAGAAGATCACAAGGCGACGGATCCCAAGCGCTGACTCCGTCTGGCTCACCGCAAGTCGAGCAAAAGGAACGGGCGGAAAGTCGTTTGCAGGACAGAGGGGCTACGGATGACGGGGACCTTCGGGGTGGGTTCGGAACTCCGCCCTGAAGCACCCCGCGTCAGGGGAAAAACCAGACTTGACTTCCCCTGGGCACGGGAGTGGGTTGGCGGTGCTGTGGAGGGCGGGGGGGCGGATCCGCAGTTGTGCACACACGGGGGAAGGAAACTCTCCGTACTGGACTTAAAAGCGGCTCGGCGCGTTACGCCCGTCCCCCGCTTGGAGAGGGCCGTGAAAGACAGTGGGGGGAAATATCTAGACAGAGACGAGCCACTCCCATCTGACGTCCTAAGCCGGAAGGTTGAGAGGTCGTCGTAAAGTGGAGAAATGTGAAAGTCCGATCCTGTTCCCTTGTGAGAGGATCGTGCGGGGTTGCAGGAAGGAAGAGGAAAATCAAGTCGGCCAGGAAACGAAATGAAGAGAAGATTTGGCTCAACATCGAACTCCAGGGACCGGAAAAAGGACTCCGGCGGTGTACCTGTGCAACGGGCACATACGATAGGGCAACGGAAAGAAACGGCCAAAAGCCCTATTTAAATGGCCGAGGGAAGGCACGGTGGGCACCCAAAGGAAGGGGGGGGAAAAACCGGGTCGAGTATTATACCAGAACGTGTGCATTCATTGCGTGGGCGAAGTCTAGCAAAAGCAAGAAAAAAAGAACCGGCACCTTCTACGAGGGAACAAAAAGGTGGCGTCCCCTGTGACTCAACAAAGAGACAAGGACGCTGCGGATGCCGCAAAAGGGCGAAATCGGCAAATTCCAGAACTTGGACGAACACTGCATCAGGGGGGACATGTCGGAGCGATCGGATACATTTTGTTAAAGAAAGGCAGGGGCAACTATTTTACAAGGGGGGTGTGAGGGAAATCTTTCCACTCCCATGCGCTCAATGGCAGGACCGAACCAGTCACCAGGGGCCTAGAAAACTACTTTTCCAACACGTTCCCATTTTCAATTAAGAAAAGGTTAGGGAAAAAAAAAAAGGTAGAGAACGGTAGTTTCCCCCCTCGACTCACGAGGGGGCCGGCCTAGACGAGCGTCGGGTGTCGAAAACGTACGCGTACGGCCGACGCGAACAGAGGGGGAAAAAACGAACTCCGAGAAGCATGTAATATGCCAAATGGATAGGGAATACTAGAGGGTCGGAAGCGAGATTTCTTCACGGGCTAAAGGAGGAAAGGGGGTGGAGTCCTCCACATATCTGGGGAAAGTGCCCGGTGCGAGGAGTGCGTACGGCTCCACCGCAGGAGAAAGGGTGAAAAAAAGAGTCTCGAACACTCTTCGTGGGGGAAGGCGGCAGGGGCGCAAGTTTCAAGGAGGGGGGCCTCGCAAAGGGATGGGCGTGCACAATTCTCCCGTTTCATGCACGCAAAAAAAGGTCAGGACGCTCTGAAGGCTGGGGAGTTCGCAGCCGGGGTGGATCGAAGTATTCTTCGCGTTGTGGGGGGTAATAACTGGACTTTCGATGGGGGGAAGGGGGGGGGGAAGAAAACGAATGGATAAAATTCCATCCGGATTTGTCTAGAGTTCTTCGGAGATAAGAGTAAGACATGGGGGGATTTCCGTGTGTAGAAGGGGCGCCTGTCTTAGAACCGATGTGGAAGTAAGACGTCCCTCGATTAATTGGAAATCTGTTTGCCTTCTCATTAGTAGGAATAGGGGGTACACAAGGAGAGGGCTGTGGGGGCCGGAGGCTCTCTCTCAGCAAGTAAGGTGCAAGGGGACACAACGCGAGGGGCCAGCTGCGCGGGATGTAAAAAAGGAAGCAGAACGACAACAGTGGGGCTAAAGTCGCCTGACAGACAGCCATGCAGGAGCCGTGGGGGGGGCGTATGAACGGCCGGAAAGAGAAAAAACGAAACACCTCAGAAGCGATACACTCTAGGCAAAAGAAAGCCGCGTCAATACTTGACGCGAGGGAACAGGAAGATCTCGGGAGTTGGGGGAGAAGAGGAAAATCATGCGTACCGCCGGGGTCCGGGACCAGGGGAGAGGACGTCGCAGTTCGACGAATCATAAGGGGTAACTTTCGCGACTCGGGATCAGCGTTTGCAGCTGCCGGCGGGACCTCCTCCTGTATCGAAAAAGGAGGGGAAAGAAAGAGAGATTACAGGCGGGGGGGCCAGGTGTCGCTCTCGCGGGAGACGAAGAACCGTTATAATCTGGGAAACGAAAGCCGTCGACTTGCGGAACACCACGGAAACAACCCTGCGGGAAGCAATCCGAGTCGACAAAAGAGCTTCCGACTCAGGGGACGCGGGGGGGGAGAGCGTGAGTCGCGACGAGGCGCGCGGAGGCTAGCTTTTAAAAATAAAGGCCTTGACACGAGATATACCAATGAGGGCAAGCTAAGGAAAAAACCGGATTGAGGCATGTGAGCCAGGGAGGATGAAAATGCAAAAGGGGCTGAGGCTGTGTCTCTGGGGGGGGGATACCATCTGTCCCGAAATAGAGGGGTGTTCATTCAAAAAACCAAACCCCCACCAGACCCCCCCCAGAAAAGCACGCCCCCCCCCCAGAAGCAAGCCACCCCCAAACGCTACTTGACCAGGGCAAAAAAGGGAGGATTGCTAATCAGGGGCAAGGATATATTTATTGTGGGTAGACACATTTGGTTAAGCCATCTCGATTCCCACCGATGGACGCCAGGGGTTCAAGTAAAAACGGCGGTTTGAGGGAGGCTTACTGTACAAGCTCCTCTTTAGTCGACGGAATAGAAGCCTGTCTCGCTGCAGGCTCGGAGAGCGGTCAGATCCCTGAATTGGGCGCCCACCGAGGAGGGACATTTAAAATCGGGATCTAACTCTCCCAGCGACTCGCAGAAGAGAGTTCTGACGGGCAGGCGTACGCCCTCATCATTGTTCTAAAACCGAATGCTAAAAAAAGACCCTCAAGGGGCCTTCGGCGGATCCGTTGGCGCGAGGTCACCAACGCACGGAGTCTAGTGAAAAGGGGAAGCAGAAAACAAAATGCCCTCTAAAAGACACGTGCGAATGATATGGCGGAAACACCGAACTTTGAAAGGGAAATCGAAATGTTGCCCCCATGAGGAGGAAGACTGTATGACTCGGTATAGTCTTCCAAAAAAAGGAGGAAAAGCGCGGCTAAGAAAAAAACCCAAAGTCCGCGGAAAAACAGGCTGTGAGTCGGACCAAAAGACTAGCACCTCTGCCTGAACCTTGCGAGGGGGAAAAAAAGACCGTACCGAAATAGAGAAAAACTCTTCTCTATGAAAGTCCGGAAGGCAGGGGGGGGAAAATGTGCAGCGGCGCGGGGAACCGTACTGCGCACTGGGGTGGGGAAGGGGGGGACAACACCGCACATACCTCTTGTAGCGGTCACGGCGAAACCAGAGGCATCGAACCCGCACAAAGGTGCATGTTAAACACGAAGAAATCTGCCCCGACCGGGCAAAGGGGGGAGGTCCAAGGGAAACCTTTCCTCTTCGATTAGAAAAAAGGGGGGGTAGTCGACCAAGGCGGGCCGCCCTGCCCGGTGCGGGGGGGGGAAATGATAAAAGTAAGAAGTGGCACAAGGGGTGAAAGCGAACGACGAGTTTGGGCCAGGGAGAAGAACGTGCCAGACATCCAAAAAAGAGAAGGAAAAAGACGCTACGATGCCCCATCTTAGGAGGTAGAGGGCGGGGACTACCGACGAAAAAGGAAGTTACCGAATAGCACCGTCCAAATCCTCTCAGAGGAAGATGACGGTGCACTACCGTACCGGGGGTCCGATATGAAAGCACGAGCGCCCTATTTGGCAAAAAAGGACTCGTATAGGGGGGGTGGGGGGGTGTTCCTAGGAGAAAGACTGAGAAAGAAAAAAAAATACCGCCTGCTAGAGAAATTTGAGAGGTATCTCGGGCCCGCGCGGGGAAACGACAAATGATTTCTACTTCCCTGAGCCAAACGCCGGAGGAGCCTCCGCCGGAGTGGGAAAAGCACGGGTCCGCGTGAGTCCAACGGTGTGCAATGAGGAAAGAGAAGCGACGAGGAAGTGGTCAGTCCTCTTGAGAACGGAAAAAGACGGGGGGGGGGTCTCGCACTGAGCGGGGCGCATCAAAAACCCATCAAGCTGTCAGTCGTAGCCCGATCTGCCCCGAGCACAAAAGGGGCATGGTTACAAGCGCGGTATCCACGACCGGGGCCGGAGGACGCGACGGACGCCTGGGTTATCTCTCAAACAAGGAGGAAGGAAAAATCCACCAATTCCGGAGAAACGCGCGTAAAAAAAAGGGAAAACCGGCCGTGCGCCATGCGGGGGACATACTCGGGGCTACGACCTACCTGACAAGAGGGAAAGTCGGGGGGCTGAACCTCGCTCATGGAGAGCCCTCGAAACAGGAGTCGTACCGTTACAACGACGGGGCCCCGTCACAGGATTCGTCCGCGAACGGATCCGCCTTGGCCCGGGCCTCGCCCGGAAAGGGAAAACGGGCTTTTCAAACGGGGCCTCTTCTCAAGGGAGGAAACCCCCCCGGGCTGGCCGTGCTCATTGTCGGGACCGGGGGAAAGGGGGGGGGACAGGCGCACCAGGAAAAAATAAAAGACCTATCTTCTTGTTGGAGCGGGAGAGGGAGGTGAAGGACCTACTCGTCACTACTCCTCCTAATGACAACCGTGGGAAAGGCGGGCGCTCGTCGTGGAAAAGGGGCAGAGTTAAAATCGGAAAGAAGGGGTCCGGTAGAAACACGAATAGAATAGCGGTCTCTCGGCCTTCCCCCTCCGGCGTAACGGTAACCGACGGAAAAGAAAATAATATTTCCTCTCGAAAAAAATCAGTGCCGATTCATGGTGTCCCGCCCCGAAGAACAAACGAGGGGAAAGGGCGATGTCCGAAAAAAAAGTGCAACCTTCTCTAGGGGCGAAGAGACACTAAAACGACCGGCAGAACGGGCGAAAAACCGCCGGGAAAAAACTCCATAAAAAAAGGGACCTTCTAGATGGCAAAAGGAGAGGCGAAGCGTAGTTCGGGGGGGGCAAGAGCTCTTGGAAAGACGGCATCGACTTCCTGTCGGGACGACCGGGCACAGGTGTTTCCACGCCGCAGGGACAAGGGGGTGGGAGTTGCTTGGTGGATAAGGGAAAGAAAAACAGTTTCGGCATTACCAAGCAAGGGCCGTCGGGCGAGCTGCACGCAAAAAGGAACCTCCCATTCCCCTCTGCCTGGACATCAGCAAGGAGAGGAAACGCAGCGGAATCTCGGTCCGTCACCTCGCGAAGACCCGCCGGAGCCGGTGTTTCGAATCCACGCGACGAAGTAACAAAAAAGAAAACGGGGGCGGTAGGGAGCGAAAAGCATTCATACCTGGAGATAAAAGGTGGGAGGGAATCCGAATGAGGGTCAGAGGACAACGGATTTCTGCCGTCGACGGTCAGGGTGGTAAAAACCGCAAAATGTAAAAAAAGTTCCCGTTTCTATCGGAAAAAGAGTATGGCGAGACTAAAAACAAAAGCATTTCTTCAAAGAGGTAGGAAAAGAAGGCGCCGCAGGAATTAGTCGACTCAGCGGTCCGGTTCCCTATGGAGGAAAGCGCAGAAACCAGATTCTTGGGCGTTCACGAACCCGTTCACGACGCAGTTAATCAGGGAAGGGGAATAAACCATAGGGGGTTCAAAATGGTCTCTGGAGGATTAACAGGGCAGTACGGGTCCGGAGCTAGTCTGACCTTCAGGGAGCGGGCCGGGTCGACGACGGAGAAAAATTAACGTAGAAAAAAACTTCTTTAGAACGCCAGAAATCGAAGACACTGCGGCGAACGGGGGGGGGGGAGGGGGAAGAACATCCATTGGGCCGCCGTCTGCGCTCCTTGGAAAACCATGCGTTCCGCGGGCTCGCACAAAAAATGGGGCCCAGGGGGGGAAACTATACTATCTCAAAGAGGGGAAGGTAACGGGGAAATTGCCATCGCGGAAGTGCTCCTATGGAATAGAAACAGGAAGACCTATAAAAGGGGGGGGAGCAAGCGCCTGGCACAGGCTTAAAGGTGCTGTACTCCGTGAAGCCGGAGAAGACAGGGAATTTCAATATAGGGGCAAATACTGCTCGCGCGGAGAAAACTAAAACTACGATCTAAGGGGAACACCGAGCCGTAGGTCTCGATTTACCCCTGGGTACTGCATCTTGGAGCATGAAGAGAGAACTACTCGGGGAACGCCTTTTTCGCCATTGGAGGAGGGGAGTCAAGTACGTTCTATCGGGGGTGCTCGAGAAGGGAGGAGCCAAAAAGAAAAAAACAAACAAAAAAAAAAAAAGACAACAACACCAAAAAACCAACCAAAAAAAAAAAAAACACAAAAAAAAAAAAAAAAAAAAAAAAAAAAACCCACCACCGAAAAAAAAAAAAAAAAAGAAACAAACAAAACCACCCCACAAAAAAAGGGGAAAAAAAGGGGGGGCTCTAGGTCTCAGGTTGCAAGGCGATAAGGGGAAT
>Ga0179593_1535227_pt1 | contig 14695 bp, 18 predicted proteins | sample CZODoug2_1_08_16_FD_185931 | JGI IMG/M metagenome (GOLD analysis project Ga0179593, IMG submission 185931) | Vadose zone soil fungal communities from Angelo Coast Range Reserve, California, USA - CZODoug2_1_08_16fungal (PacBio error correction) | ecosystem: Environmental > Terrestrial > Soil >...
AGCCGAAAAATATCGCCAGAAAAGCAGGGGTCCCTCGACACCTGAAGAGGAGGGGATCAAGCCGGACCTAGAATGGGGGTGATCCACCACCTGCAAGTTGAAAATAGGGAACTGGCCCTGCTCTTCAGACCTCGAGTCAGAAGGGAAGATCGATTAAGCCTCTTAGTGCGGAGTCAGCCTAAAAAGGGTCGTATCGCTTGGAAGTTCGAGAACTCCACGCTGAGGGCTGTTTTCTTCCTGCTGTTGAGGAGAAAGATGAGAGAAATCCTTGCAGGGGCGCCGCCCCTAGGTGGGGGAAGCGGGCGCCAGGCAAGGCCTTACCTTCCCGGAAAGAAGGTATGATCTCGATGGACTTAGAATAAAACTTGGAGGTTCTGGTTAGGGGGGGGGGGGGGGGGGAGTTGGGCGGCAGGGGGCAGCGGGGGACGCGCAGACAGAAAAACTCGGCACGCGCGAGGCCGCGTTTTTTCTATGGAACAGGCGTCAGGAAAATAGACTAATGGCAGAGACACACAAGGCTTGGCCACCCTAGGGAAGTCATATTCCCAGGCCGAAAAACAAATCAATGAGTGACGTTTCGATTTCGTAAGAAGGCATGCACTCTGTCAGAGGCCCTTCTCCGCGACAGCTTTGGCGAAAGGATTGCAGCTTCTTGAAAGAAATTTGCTGTTGGAAAAGATACGTTGCGAGGAAACGTACGTCACCAATCGGACCGGCTATCTCGCTTCGCTGGAGGGGGTTGGGGGGGTGAGAGGAAGAAAAAAAGAAGGCGGTTCAGAATGTCAAAGGTGCGCGCCCGCGAGCAGGAACTCGCGCTGTATCGGGCAGCAAATCCTGGGAAGGGGCCGCCGCAGATCCCCCCTCAAGTGAAGAAAGGAAGAAAAAGTCCGGGTTCAAGGAGTGGGACGAGGGCTTTTGCGCTGGCGCTGCTCAAAGGTTACTCCAAACGCACGCTTTCCGAAAAAAAAGGAGGAAACTGAGGGGAAGACATTCTAAAATCCTCTGAGGAAGAAGAGGAACTTCCGCGTCAACTGAAAAAACCTCGGTTGCCCAAGCCACGTCCGGGCAGCAAGAAACTCTACCCGCTCTACGAAAAACCCAGGGGGGTGAAAGTTCACTTTGTCATAGGGGGCATGAGGATAGCTCTTAAGACCTGCCCAACTTAATGCAGCACCGAACCCAGGGGCCGCGCCTTTACGTTAGTGAAAGCCCGCGTCAAATCACCGAAGGAAAAGCAAGATCAAAGAAAGGGGGGGGACGGAGTTTGCACGGAGAGTGGTCCGGAAGGGATCCAAGCCGTGTTTTAGGGGTTCTGCAGCTTTCATCGAAAGGGTGGAAAGGAAGACCTGCTCCAAGAGTTCGTCAGAAGGGGGGGCCGGAGCAATGCGTGTCCAACCAAACGGACTTGTGAAAAAGGCCAAGTGACTGACGCATGCTGGAAAAAGGGAAAAAGTCGCACTATAGTGCCAGGAGAAACTCGGAGGTTCGCATCGGGGAGGAGGGCCTACTGGACCTCGAGTGTCGCTGAGGCGTTCAAGGCGGCCGCAAAGGGTTGACACAGGGTTAGGAAGGCTCAAAAAGGTCTACAAGAGGGAACCGAATTCCTCTCGCTCAAATGCAGCCCTGTGCCGTTGGGGGGGGAGTCCCGGAACCGATCCACATCTTAATAGGAGCCGGGGACCCTAGAAGTGCCAGGTGCAGGTAAGATCCGACGAAAAAGAGAGTATCAGCAGCGAAAAGTCAATCCCGGCAATCCGCTCTCTTAGTGTCCTCGCCGATACAGAAGGAGTCCGTGGCTAAGGTTTACAAGGCGTAATTGGAACTCTCAAGAAAAATCCCGCGGCGTCAGTCAAGTACGGAAAAAAAGGACGGACAATGGAATTGGGTGGGAAGGGTAACCACAGAGAGGCCCATCGCAGCCGAGACCAAGTGTTAAATGAGGAAATTCTGGTACGACGTTTACAGTACGATTGCCAGTGCGAGCTCAAGTCGAAAGAAAAGAAAGCCTTGAAAGAAAGAAGTTGCAGGGGTTCCACGCACAACGAATAGGCCAAGTCTGCTCAGGAAAGTAGTCCACCTACAAGGTTTTGAAGGGAATCGACCGGAACTAAGGGGGGAAGCCAGATCCTTCGGCGACAGGGGCCGATCCGGTACTTAAAAACTTGGCTGTTAGGCGCAATCAGTCCTCACCTCATGTGTACGAAATAAAAAGGAAAGGAGAGAAAAACACAACAAAAGGAAAGAGATAGGACTGACTGTTACTATCGTAAGGTGAGGGACTGATGCGGGAAGGAAAATTGGAATCAGGAAATGAAGCTGCAGGGAGGGGGAGATATGGCTAGGCCGTGCCAGCGTAAAACGCATAACGGAAAACGACTTCTGCTTAGGGAATGGCCACGGCCGTAGTATGGGGGAAAAAAGAACCGAAATCTTCAAATTTCTCGAGTGTGTGAGGGGGCCTCGACACCTGGAATCGTGAAAAAGTTCCCAGGGAAAAATGTTACAAGAGACCAACGGGCTGGTTCGGAGATGGGCCAGCGGAGTTTACGTCAAATTCAAGGAACCCATCGCCCCGTCTTCGAAGGGGCAAGTAGAATTACTTGAGCGTCACAAGAAATAAGAGGAGAACACGGGGGCCGAATTCCTGCCGCTGTAGGAGGAAGTACACGAAAAGGTAACGACGTGATGAGGGGGACTCCTGATGGGGAAAGACTTCTGTGAGGCAGGGTCCTGAATGGCAGGGGATGTGAGGGAGCACGGCTACGTGCATTGAAGGTGGTGGAGAAAAATCCCTTGCTCACACCGGGAAAAGGGCCTCAATGATTTACTGGAGGAACAGGGAGATTACCGTGATTTGAGACTTGGGTACGTCTCAGAAACAGGCGGGCGAAATAAGAAGAGGGGCGACTGCGACAAAGCACGACTCGATTGGGAAGTGAGACAGCTTCAACAGAGGGCGAAGCCATCATATCCGTGGACGGAAAGCTATATTGAGGGAGGAACTCTCCAGTGGAAAACAAAGAGTCTGAATTGGGGGGGAAGGGTTAGGTTGGAAAGAAAGTGGGGGCTCAAGAAAGCGGGGGGACTAACGCGGGAGCAGATGCTTGAGAGTCACCAGATAAATGAAAGAAATTGGGAGGATGGGCGAGTCCAGAAGGAACAAAAGAAGCCAGAGAAGGCCGTCCACGAGGAAGGGTGGAAAGCAGTCGAAGCACGAGTCGGTGAGGAAGGGGCGGGTTCTGAATACGAATGGGACTTAAAGGGGGGGCAGAGGGGCAGTTGTGGAAGACTCGAAGAACTCAGACTGGAATAAAAGAAAAAACCCCAAAGAAAAAACAAAAAAAAAAAACCAAAAAATAAAAGGGAAACCAAAGAGAAAAGGGACTAATTGATCGGGGGGGGGGAGAGTGGTGGTCAAAGAAAAACGGAGGGATACGGTCAAGTGGTTGCCCGTGGAGGAGTTCACGGTCTAATTCACTGATTGGATGCAGTAATCTAAGGGTTGACAGTGTTATGGCCGAATGGGTGAAGGGGGGACTGAGAAAAATTGCGCGCAAGAGCAAAGACATTCGCGAAAGGCTGGAAAAAGAAACTTCAGGGACCATTTCTTCAGGAGGGGGTTATACGAGTCTCTGGAACGGAGGAAAAGGGAAAAGGGAAGGAACAAGCAGAGTTCACAAAAATGCTCGCGTGTCCCAGAGCACATTTGCCTTGCTGACCAGCCGAGGGTGTTCCTTAACCAACGAACAAAAAGCAAGCGGAATTAAAGAATCAGGAGGGGAGATGGGACTTCGCAAGAGCGGGGACCCGAGAAGGGAAGAGAAGAATAATCAACAGCGTCTAATTCCAGAAGTTAACTAGACTAAGAAGTGCTTCACGAAATCGAAAAGGGAACTGGAGGGGAATGGTGTGGCCGGCAGGGGAAATGACGCAAAAAGGGGTTGGGGAAGGAAAGGGGCCTGACCCGTCCCTTAATTTCCTTACTTAATAAAACATAGAAAGGAAAGCGGAATAGAGAAATGGACTTTGGCGGGGAGAACCGCCTGTGAAGGACTCAACAATAGGGACTCCCTAAAAACCAAGTGGTGGATTATGGAAACGATACAGCTGCTTTCCAGGGAAGGAATTCACTTCCCGCTTGGGGCGCGAGCAAGAGGTGGCGGCGGTCAGGGGGAACGACGTCGACGAGATCGATGAGGACAGCCGTACTACAACATAGGAACTGGGCGTTCTATGACTGGGCGGAGGGGAAAGACTAATAAAGATGGAGACAAATTACCAGAGATTATGCTCGAGCTTTATCTGACGACGAGAGGACGAGCCGTAGTAAACATAAGTATCTTGGTGGGTAGCATTGTCGGTGGGGACCAATATCAGGATCGGGGGGGCTCTAAGAATCATGAGACGGGGTGGAAGGAACGGAGGAAAAAGGAAAGGCGTTTTCGTAGAACTCGAAACAACAACACGAGGGAAGGGGGAAAAGGAAAAATAGAAAAAATAGCAAAGGAGTACATTCTCGCTCTTTGATTGTGCCGAAACAGGGAAGAATGAGGCAAGGCCGGACAAAGTAAGTCACGTGTGGTATACACAAAGAAAAGTTGGAAGAGGAAATAAAAGGATGTGGGGGACTGCTCGTACGGGTGATGTGGTCCGACTAGATAAGATCGAGGAAAATGACTGGGAGACCGCGGGAGTCGCAAGTCTGTATCGTATCCTAGGACTTTAGAAACGTCACGGATCATAGAGGTGGAAAGGGAGTGTGTCAAAGAAAAAGATAGGATAAGGGGGAGAGAGACCGCAACCTCTTTTTCGCTCTAAAAAACAGGGTGTGAAGGCACGAACTGAAACGGAAAAGAACCGGGGAAGCATGGACTTCTCATCCACAAAAGGGGTAAGGTGAGGAACGAAGGGGGTTCGGAAAGGACGGGTGGGGCGCAGACAGGTCCAACACGAGAACTGGAGTGGTGTTGCTATTGTGCTTACTAGATACATAATATGCCTCAAATGCAAAAGAGAAAAAAGGAGTGAGTAAATGAGGTGGGGGGAAAAAGAAAGGGAGATCCGGGGGCGATTTCGTGAAGGCAAATTGAAAGTCGTCTCTTGAAAGGACAAAAACGCTTTTTCTTGCTTCTGCAGGCTTCTGGTCGGGGGAAGGAGTGGAAAACGAAATGGAGAGGAGAAAGCGGCCGGCTATAGGAGGGTGGTTAGAGGGGTGATAAAAAGAAAACACCCGCAGCTGGTGATGCAAATTTGCGAGGACCCCGAGCATGACAATCGGGGGAGGCTCCGGACGGTGCGACTAAGGAGCCTCTAAAAAAAAAAGTAACAAAAAGTTGTCCCAGAAGCGAATGCGTTGGTCCTTTGTTCCAAGGGGGGGGGGAAGTAAATGCAGGGAGCAGCGCCAAGGTGAAGAAATCCACGGCGACGGAAACTCTCTACCTCCAAAGAGGTACAACCCTTCTATCGATGGATCAGAGAGGGTGAAGGAACTTCGGGGGGGAAGTTAGTAGTCAACGGGAGACATACAGGGGGGGAAAGTCATCGGCCCTCCTGACCAGTATCTCAAACTGCTAAATACTTCTTTCCTCCGTCACCGACAGTGTCATAGGGTTGGGGGTCGATTCGAGAAAAAACTGAAACCGAGATGAAGAGAGCCTTTACTAGGAAAAAGAAAAATCAAAAGAAGCCGAAGAGCTACTTGCAAGTTCAACCGAAAGGGCACTCTTTGTAACGTTCAGCGGGTTATGGAAATAAAGCCAAGCCGTGTTTCCAGGGATGAAGGGGCAGGGGCAGAATAGTCTAAGGAGTTCGTCCCATAGGGGGGGGGGGCGGAGAGGACTCACGCGGACAAAAGAAACGGACCTGGAAGAAGGACCTGCGTTTGGGAATGGGGGAAGGAAGGCCTATCTCTTTCATAAAAAGAGATCTGAGGGTGAAGGAGGCTTTTATCTGTCTGGTTCTGCAAACAATCGAAGTCGAGACTGGAAGGGGGCCCTGAAGAGGGGAGTTTTGCGGGGGGCTTGGCCGGCTGATGTAGAATGAGAAAGTCTTCCTTCAGCCGCTCTCCAGTAAGGGGCGCCCTGTGCCTTTGTGAGAAAGAACACAAAATAAATGCCGTAGAAAAGGAGGCCCAGGGGAGGAGGCACAAGGGAAGGACAATAATTCTCGACGCCCAGGAGAAATCAAGCCCTTCGACTACAAAAAAGCAAATCTTTGCCTCAAAGAGACGTGACTTCCTCAAAGATACAGGGAGCCAGTTTAAAATTCTGTGAAATGGAAGCTAAAAGGGGGAGTTCTAGGCGGAAAAAAAAGGCCGAAAGGAACGTCGCTGGAAGGAATTTTGCCGGAACAAAATGGAAACATCGCAGTCCAAGACATCATTGGGAGTGATAGGGTCGCAAAAGGGCGTCGATTTCCAGGGTTGGTCCCCTGCTCCACAACTCTCAAAAGCTGAAAGGAATGCTCGACGAGGATGGACCGAAGAAAAGGTACGAAAAAGTCGGCTAAGCAGAGAACGGTGGGGGGGGCCCCGAGGGGTAACGCTGTACCAGGAGCAATCCTTCGGCGCGCCCAGTTGACGCTAAAAGGTACATGTTTCCAACTTGGGGGGATCGCGAGCATCAACTCCCTGGAAAGGAAAATCCCAGAAAAAAAGCTCAACAAAAAAAGGGATGAGGGATCGTTCCTGACTGTTACTGGGGGAAACATGAGTGAGGAGAGGGGAGCACAGACAAGTTTATCATGCGTTTAGCGTCAAGGACGAAAAGGATCGGGCCAGTCCTTCAATTTCCAAGAAGGGGGGGCCCAAAGGAAAGATTCGGCTTAGCAGGAGAAGTCGTATTCTGGAGGACCAAGCTATGAGGAAAAGGATGGAGATAGAGGGGGATTCCTGTGGATACCCTTTAAATGAGCCATCTTCCCCCTTCGAAACAAAGGTCACAAATAAACTTGCGGGTAGGTCTGAGGGGTCCAAGGGGAGGTTGTACGGATGGCAGGTACTCATCTCAAAGTGAAGTTCCGGCTGGCCAGTTAAGCGGGAAGGACAAGAGAAGGTTCAGATCTAAAGACGAAGACCTAAGACGGGAGAGAGTCAAGAGGGGGAAAACGCCGTTATGGGGTCGTCGCCTTATGGGGGACTTGTCTTTTTCTTCAGGTAAATGAATTTTCCATGCAAAGGATAGGGAGTCTGGGAAGGGGGGTGGGGTTGGGGGGGGTTGGGGGGGGGGGGGGGTGGGGGGGGGGGGGGGGGGGGGGGGGGGGTGGGGGTGGGGGGCATAGAAGGAATTGCCTGAGTGTGGAGATGAAGGCTTCCAAAGGTCAGGAAAAGTAGGTAAAGAGGCACTTAGAGAAAAGCAGGAACCGAATTGGAAATCCGCCTTAAAGGCGTTCAAAATAAAAGAATGGAGATGGGGAGGGGCCAGAATAAGATATGGGAGAAAGTCAAAAGCAACAGCGATGGGAAAAAAAGATCGATTGGAGGACTCTAGGCTAGGGCAATACAGTTGGCAAGAGTCATAATGAAGTTGAAAAGGTCGGTGGGTTGGGGGGACAAGGTAGCATAGAAGCGGATTGACGATAGTTGGAGGCAGGAGGAAAACGTCGATGTGAAAAGAAAAAAAAAGAATAAGGGGAAACACGTATGCTAGTTCATTCCTACATTCGAAGAGCAAAAAGGAAACAGAAAGGGGTGAAATGCATGAAAACGGGAGAGGGGATTTGAAGCGGGGGAGAAAGTAAAGGCGCGCGGAAAGGGGGCGATGTTCAGTGGGCTGTCGCTCTAAAGAGAGATCAAACCGGAAAAAAGAAAGAAAAGAAAGGGAAAGGTTACGGAAGAGTGAGCGGGGGGGGGTGCGAGCGGCTTCCCGGAGTGAAGGGGGGCAACCGCATGGGAAACGTTGTACGCGAAGTTCCAGACACGAAGAAAAAAGGAGGGAGAAAAAGGGGAAAAATGAGGGGGGAGGTTCTATAAGCGTGCGATGGGAAGGGTGAGTAGACACGGCTCTATATTCTAATAGAAGCGGAAAAAAAAAAAGACTTATTTAACACGACGGCGGAGGGAAGGAAAGGGGGGAAATGAGGGGTTAGGGGGAGAAGGACGATGTCGGAGTACTACAAAATTTGCTGGGGGAGACATCTCTAGGAAATTCCTTAGCGCGGTTCGAGCCAAATGTTGAAAAGGGGTACAAGGGGGTTTCATTACAGGAAAAAATCGAACAAAAGAGAATAGCAGGCAGGCTTTGTGGAGGCAGAGAAACGGAAAAGGGGGCAAACTCTTCAAGTGAAAAAGAAAGAGGCAAAATCCATCAAAAAACGTAGAATTACGGAAACAAGAAAGCAGATAAAAATCTAAAAAAGAAAAGTTGGGTTGAAGGCCGGGGAGGGAAATGACTAACTCGGGGGGCTCCCGGGAAGTTTATTCAGGAGACGGCCCATTATTATAGTTCCTGAAGTACTAGTAAAAAAAGTTCAGAAAGGGGAGGAATGTTGGGGGGGGGACCTGCAAGAGAAAACTCCTGGGGACTTCCGCAACAAGAAGGGAGGAACTCCTAACTGGGAAGGAGGGGGGGAGGGAGAAACGGAGGGCACATTGTAGGTAAAGCCTGAACCAGTACTCCGGGACGCGCGCAAAGGTGCTTGCGGGAAAGAGGAGACTTCGACTCGATCAGGGCTTGCACAAAAAAACAGAAACAAGCCTGAGGGGGGCGAGAACTCGACAGAAGGGGAGGATGAACGATGATTAAAGAAGGAGGGAAGAGAGTCGTTATCTGGATCAGAAATCGATAAGTAGCATGCTTAGAGCAGGTCTGTCCGTTCACTTTGAGGGGCCCCAAAAGAGTATCTTTTCCGGATGCCCCACGTCGTATTCAGAGAAAGCGCGAGCTCTAAAGGTTTCGAGAGAGTAGCAGAAAAGGAAGAGGAGGAAAAGGAATAAAGGAAATTCCTTAGCTCTAGGGGAAGCTACCTTAAAAGAATGAGGAACAAAGCCGAAAAGAATGAGTGTGGAAAACCACCGAAAAAGCGCCATAAAGATACAAAGGCTCGTCCTCGAGGAAGAGAGTCCAGTGGATAGAGAGAAACATTCTGGGGAAGAGGGAGTCGAAAGCCATTTAGTGGAGACAGTGCCGTCGAAAAAAAAACGCTCGCACTTCTTTGTAGGACGGGGACAGAGACTCGTCGGAGAGAATTGGGAGGCGCCGGAACCGGGTGGGCGCGAGCCGGGGAGGTGAAAGGCTTAAACCGAAAAGCATCCTTTTATTCTAGCAGACGCAGAAAAACTGGTTAGGGAGGCCCGAGAAGGCATGTTCAAAGGCATTTTCAGAGCGCAAAGTCAGAGGGAACGGCTCGAAGGGTGGTTAGGGAGAAAGAAGAATAGACTCCTGGCCGGCGGTCATTCCTCACAAGGACTAAACACTAGGGGGAATCTCCAATGTCAGAAGAAAAGTTCGGGGAGGACCTTTTGGGTCGTGAGAACCTTTCTGAGAGGAGCAAAGTCTCAAACGCTACTTCTAAGGGGCCCTGGCTAATGGCAGGGGATGAGGAAACTTGGGGTTGGCCAAGCTACGTTTCGAAAGGTAAACGTCACCAATCAAGGAGAAGATTGAGGTTTGGGACGAATAAGCCTGAACCAAACCGCAGGGGGACAAGAGTGCGGCAAGTTGGCTCTTAAAAAAGCGAGCAGGACTGGACGGGGAGAATGTTCTAAGAGAGACCCAAGGGAAAAAAATAAAGAAAGCAAGTGGGACTTGTTCGAAGGGAATTTGTCGCGGAGGGGTGGCACGCTAGCGGGAATTTGAAAAGCAAAAACGAGGAAGAAAAAGGCAACAAAAAAAAAGGAGGAGGACAAGAGAAAATCCGCTGATAGTCAGGACCGGGACCTTCTCTTCAACAACAAAGAGGAAAGCAGAAACCGGATCGCAAAGAACATCGCTTGTAGGCAAAGGGTCACACAAAAAAAAAAAAAAAAAAAAAAAACACCACCGGGGTACGGGAGTTTCTAGGGACGGTCGAGGATATCTCGGGTAGAAAACATTCACACCTAAAAGGGAAGCGCAGGAAACAGTTAGTCAGAAAAAGGAAAAGACACAAGAAAAAAAGGCTATCGACTTGGACGAAGTCCCAGAAGACTTGGCGTTCTGCTAGGGTAAATGGAAAAACTTGGGAAAGGTGAATGAGAGGCATGTAGGAAAGGGTGGAAAGGGAATGAGAAAAAAGGGGCCATCTCTTGGGGCGGATCTGCTCAAGGGTTGTCGCAGCCCAAGAAAAGTTAAGGGACAGGGAAAACTGCGTGGGGAAAGGGAAAAAAGAGGACCTATCCTCTTGGAAGGCAAACTCGAGTTAAAATCGAGGAGCGTCTATTGTAGTACTTCACCATCTAGTCGAAGCACGGGAGGGCATGAGGGGGGGGGAAAAGGTTGATTGAAGGCTAACTCGGGGGGGAGAGGAGGACTGTGATCCGAGTAGACAGGAAAAGAGCCCGTGCCTTTGTAAAGGATACAGGCTCTCCACCATATACAGGAAAGGCAGTGCCGGTGAAGAACTACGAAGAGTACAAGAAAATAATAGCCAGGATCCGGAGAAGAACAGAGTGCGTTCCTACTCTCTCCGGGACGCCAGAATACAAGAGGGATTGAGGGAGCAGATTCTTTAATAGAGACAAAGAGGTTCTTAACTCGGACGTCATTCAATGCAGAAGAAGGGTCGCTGAGGGAAGAAGGTGAAAGAACTGAATGGGGAAATCGCATAGACGCAGCAGGTGTGGGGGAAATGGGAGGGGGTGAGAACGTGGCTACGATAAAGGGGTCTATGCGAAAATGATCCAAGCAAATCTCGGGAATTGAAAGCAGGCCTACGGGTGTCTCCGGGTCCGAAGAAGAAGGCCAAAGTATAAAAGTAAGTACGGTTTGGCCCAGGTGAAAGATGTACGGCCCGCCATAAAACTGACGTCTCTAAAATCCGGAAAAGAGGCCAACTTGGGGGAAATGGGAGAAAGCCAGAAGACCTCATGGGAGGGGTAACAGTCCCATGAAATAGAAAAAACAACAACGTATGGATGAGGAGAGAAGCTTTCATGGAAAGGGTTAAGCGACCCATTAGGAAGGGGCGTGACTGAAATGAAAAGAAAACGGAGCAAAGGGGAGAGCCGGAATTCGTGGAAAAAGGGCCGTCCAAGAAAAGACGGGGACCAACTCTGTGTACCTACTACAGTAAAGAAGGGAAAAGAGGAAAGAAAAGGAGGGAGGTTCAAGGCTTTCAGGGGGGGAGCAGGGGCAACTGGACAAAGGGAATAGCAATAGTCACAAAAAGGTTGGAACAGCATTCAAAGAATCCAAGGGAGGGGCGACGGATGGGCCAGGGGAACAAATGTCATAAGCAAGCGCAAGGGAAGCCTTGCCTACGAGGAGAAAACCTAAGTTGAGCACAAGTTCCAGAAGGAATACTGGCCCGAATAAGAGGATAGGAGAAGGAAGAGAGCGTAGGCCCTTTGATGAAGCCTTATTTAGGATGTTAGCGAGGGAGTCCTTCTTGGTCCGCAAAACGGGAAGCAGAGGGACATAAAAAAGGGCTACGGCAAACCGGAATGGTGGAGATCCGGTAAAAAAGGCACAGGCGCGGTTACTTGGGAGAGTATTCAATTATGCACACCCGATTTAGCCAGTGACACCGCGCAGGCTTTCAAAAGCTAGGAAGGACGCAGGGGGATTAAGGATCGATGGGGCGAGAACACAGCTTCAAATGCGAACCAGAAGAAGATTGCGAAAGAGATATTCTATGCAGGCATCATAAGGGGAAGCAGGGGGGGAAAATGTAAAGAGGGGTGGGGGACAAGCATTGTAGACTCAAAGTCGAGGGGTGGGGGGGGACTAACTCTCGCAAGTGATTCAAAGGCGTGAAGATGGCAGAGGGTGAAAAAAAAACTTGAGGGGGGGAAGGTCCATCCTGGAAACGAGCAGACTAAAAGGAAAAAGATTACTCGATGCGTCGCTCTCTTCCGTGAGTGGAAGCTTGGTCTCGAAAAGGGCTCGAGGTGACGTGGGGGACTTTCAGAAAAGGAAGATGGATCCTCATACCAAAAGAGACAAAAGAAAGGTCCCTTCAGGAAGAATGATCGGTATGGGGCGATAAGGCAGGCCCGGTGGGATTACTTGCAACAGGTTGCCCGTGACTCTAAGTGAAGAAATAAAGTCAGAGGATTAATGCGTCAGAGAAGGGTGACGGGGGGGAGGTCTCTAAAGCAACCGGGTAGTAGCAACATTGCAGGGCGAACATTAAGCAAAAATAACTTCAGTAACGAAAAAAGGAGCTTCACTAAAAAGGAGGGGGAATCGGAAGCAGGAGCCCCTTATTTGCGGGGAAAGCAGTACATGAGAAGTTCAAGATCCGTTTCTGAGCCAGTGGCGAAAGACATAATTGGGAGGACGCGCAAAATAAAAAAAGGAGCGAAGGAAAGTGGAAAACATGAAATGGACTTCAAATAGGCTTTTTCAATCGTTAAAATGTGAAAAAAATCCTTCAAATGACAGCTGAAAGGCACGAAAGGGATTAGGTACGAAAAGACGAGCATCAGAAAACAGAGGAAAGGATGGTGTTGGGAGGGTGGTGAAGATGAAAGAGGTTGTGCGGGAGAATTTATTCAGACCGCCCAGGAGGAAATGAAGGACGACTTCAAAGAAGGGGGAAAACTAGGAGATGTTTGGGGTTTGGGTGGTGGGTCGGGAACCCGCCTGGGGGGGAAAAAAAAAATAGCGGTACCTCCCTAAACAGTCCAGGAGAGAGAAGGGAGCTAAAAAGAGTGGAGTGTCAGGTCAGGGGGCCTTCAGGGGATTGGCTCAGAAGAGTGTTCTCTAAAGGAAGAAGGCGACTATATCTATGAGAAAAGACTGGACGGGGAAGAAAAAGGTAGCGTGCGTCGAAGAGAAAGGAAAGACTGGAGAAAATAAGAAGAAAAAAGGAAATCTGAAAAAAAGGAGTCCATAATGAACTAGACGATCTTTATCTTGAAGCGGCAAAATCCAGAGTAAGAAGAGGGGGCTTCAACAAATGTATGGCACGGGGGTGGTATCCCCACAATAAGGAGGAAAGGGGGGGGAGAAAGAGATTATTCAAAGACGAGAGAGAGAGAAAGGGAACTTTTAGAAGAGAAAGCACAAAAACAACAAAGGATGAGGGGAGGAAAAGAGCAAAACTTTCCTTATCGCAAAGTTAAGCAGAAACAGAATAGAAAGAGTAAAAGGAAATAAATGGGGGAATAAACACACCTGCAGGAGAAAGAAGGGGTTTAAGGGGGACGAGAAGGAGTGTCCCCGAGAAGAGAGAGCCGCGGAATCACGGCGGGAAGGACATGAAGAGAGGGTAGTTTTCTTCATCCTCTGAAAAGTGCGGACGCCACGATCAGAAAGGGGGGGCCTAGTGGTGCAATCTAAAAGGCGTAAGAGGAATCACCGACACTCTTTGAGAAGAAAGAATGGGGAAGGAAGGAAATTACCTCCGAGGAGGGGAAAGGGGGTAGAATGCGCCTGTTACTTCTCATAAGGGGAAGGGTTCGGGAGGTCAGGAGGGGGTACTAATGGGTCAAGCATTAGAACAGAAAAAAGAAAGCGAGGGGAAAGGCTTTGGGGGAGATGGGGGGGACGCAGGAAAGAGAAAAGGGTCTCAGAATGGGCCGGAGGTCATAAGTTAGGGAAAAAAAACTATAAAGGTCAATAGGAACAATAAGCAACAAATCAATTTCGCTGCGTGGGTGTCAGATTTCAGTGAGAAAAATGACTGCAGTAGAAGGGGCCAGCAGCCGAGACGTCGACGCTGGGGAGGGGAAAAAAAATAAGACGGTGGAGGAGGTTGCAAAAGAGGGAAAATCGAAGGCAAAAAGACGGCAAGGCTCGGATGCGTTTTTTTCGATGGGTGTGACGTCCGAAAAAAACCGCTTCTGGTCTAAAAGAGGCCAATGCGCAGAGCAGGACATTGGAAGAGGGAGCTAACTCAAAGAAGGGGGCCGCACGAAGCATAGAACCACGCCCGTTTAACAGAAAAATTGCGAAGACCGTTGTCGGGAAGGAAGTGGGGCAATGTCCTTTTGTGGGGGGGCGCAGGAGAGACAATGTTGATCCAGTCCACTTCACGCTTAAACAAAGTCAGAAAGTCTCTTACGCATCAAGAGAGGAGGAGGACTTAAGGGGAAATTGCAGAGGGAGAAGGGAAAGAGGTTGAGAGAAAAGGCAAGACCGGATCGCCAACAGAAACATCTCATTCAAAAGTAAACGGAGGCTTGCATGTCCGGAAAAAAAAGATGAGGATCTAGCAAAAAAATGTAAGAAAAATGCAGCTCGCCGAGAGTCAGAAGGGGAAACAAAATCACCGAAATAAGAGAAGAGAGAGTAATAAAAGGGTAGTCCATCCTCAGGGAGGGAGCTGTGCTGTAAAATGACTCGAAAAGGCCTTTTTACCAATGTATTCTGCAGCTTTGGAAGAAGGGGGTTGGCCGGGCTATGCTCCTGTTTTAGACAGAGGTTGCGGAATAAGAAATGGAACAAACAGAAAGGGACCTGGGCATACTTACAAGAGTTTAAACTTTATTCTGGAATGGATATGGGCAGGACAACTCGAGTAAAAGAGGTCTGTGGCATGGGGGAGGCACCATAGAGGAGAGGACTTCAAGGCAGCGACCACGGCCGAGTTGGGGAAAAGCCTTTCTGGCATA
>Ga0179593_1388930_pt1 | contig 14694 bp, 19 predicted proteins | sample CZODoug2_1_08_16_FD_185931 | JGI IMG/M metagenome (GOLD analysis project Ga0179593, IMG submission 185931) | Vadose zone soil fungal communities from Angelo Coast Range Reserve, California, USA - CZODoug2_1_08_16fungal (PacBio error correction) | ecosystem: Environmental > Terrestrial > Soil >...
TAACAAGGAGGGGGGGAGGAGAGGGCAAATTAAGAGGAAGGAGTGGGCGGCCTCCGAAGGGGCGCACGTGACTATCGGGGGCAATTCTGGGCTTCTTCGGCTATAAAAAGTGAAGCCGGGAGTTCGACGAGATGTTTCAGGTGTAAGGTAGCACAATTAATCAGAGAGCATGAGGGGAAAAAGAATCATAAAATAGGAAAGTTTAACATAACTGAGACGTGAAGGCGAGAAAAAAGCAAGCAAAACGGCTATGGGGCACATACCCTGCAAGGGGAAACGGAAAAAGAAGAAGGAAATACGAAGTTTTAATGAGGGATTGCGTCGTAAATCGGGGACCGATTGGAGCGCCCAGCGGGGGAGGGTTAGTATATTCAACCCAAGAACTCAAAAGCCAGTCTGACAAAGGGGGAGGGAGGGAGAGGATGGCTGGGGTGTCGTAAGTATGGGTGTTGGAAAGACGGCAATAATGAGGAGAAAAAAGAGCCAGTTAAGGAAAACCGCCAGATAGCCTACGGTAGAGAAATAACCGGCCGCGAGACGGAGCCCGTAACTTATGGAAATATCGTTTGAGTCGGGGGAGAAAAAGGAAACAAGCAACGCCCCGTTGTTGAAACGGACCGTTAGGCGGGGAAACGCGAAACACGGGAATACGTGGATTAAGTGTTATGCCACCATGAAAAAGCATTAAGGAAAAGGAACGGGGGACGTTCCGGAGAAGCAGGGGAAAGCGAGCGTTACCGGTGGGGGGCACTGACCCAGACGTTGCGATAGAGTTGCGAATCGGGAGAATACAATCGGACTGAAAAGGAGAGAGAAGCCGCAAAACGGGGGGCTGAGGGCAAGTGGGGAAGGAACCCGATTAGGAAAGTTCAGTCGAAAAAGGAGAGGGGCTAGTCGGAGAAGGGTCACGCCTTGCGAAGGGGCTGACCAAGGGGGGCGGGGCTAGAAGGACTCGGGCGGGGTTCTAACAAGTCGGGCCGGGAAAAGGGGGGTAGCAGCGTCCGATAGAAGAGGGGAAGGAAAGCAACCGCACCTAGATGTCGGTTTTTGAATAAGATAAGCAACAGGGCTCAATGAAGCAAAGAAACTTCCGCGAAAGAAAGGGGAGTTGAATATAAGGCAAGGCACAGAAGGGGTTCACACTGGTTGGTGAAATTAAGACCTGACCGGGTTGGACGTTACTAACAAAACTAGAAGGAGGGCACAGATAGAGGAGTCCTTACCCGGGGAAAAGCGCGTCTTGGAGGTAAATGCAAAGGTCGGAACGGGGAGTCCGATACAAGAAGACAAAAGCGCGGGGGAGAAGACTTAATGGGGGGGGAAAGGGAAACGACGAAGGCGGGAGTGCCAGAGGTTTGAGTTGTATAGAAGTTAGAGGGGGTATCTCTTCTGTAAGGGGGAAGAGGAAGAGGGTACGGTCTCCACCGGAGAGAGAGGGAAGATACACGAGGCAGGAAAGAATGGGGGGCGAGTGGCTAGAGGGAACTTTATGACGAGGTACAGCAACAAATCTTGATCGGGGAAAAGGGAGGGGGGTAGGTCATATGGGGGACCAGAAACCGCGGGAGTTGAAAAGCGTCGGTCAAGGGAGCTTACGAAGTGCGCAAGAAAAACGGACGAGCGCTGCCTCGTCTGATCGGGTGGGAGAGTGGGGACACCGCGGGGAAGGGTGGAGTGGGGGGAAAAAGTCGAACCGGGCTGCTGGCAACGTTGGCAGGGGACGGCACCGATGTAGGGGGGAGAGCGGGGCAATGAAGGGCGAGTAGGGGGGGCGTTAGAGCTTTCGTTCGGATGGACACACTGATGGGTGGCGATCACAACTTCTTCGAGAAAAAGTAGTGGACTTGGATCTTACAGGGGAGTGGGCCAGCTCGAAAGAGTGGGAAATTCTCGAAGGGTCGAGGGACATGTGGATTGGACCCGACTCTCTGGGCGGAGGAAAAAAGCTGAGACTTAGTTGGGCCGCAAAATCTTTGGTGGGGAGCCAGAGGAGGTCTAGGAGAGGGAACGCGAGATCGAATGAGGGGATGAGATTGCGCAAGGGGCGGGGACGGACCATTGGGAAACGGAGGAGGCAGGCGGGGAGAAACTGAGAAGTCGCGGGGGTCGCAGAGAATCCACAACACAACTAGGGAAAAGGAGATAGAACCCGATACCAATCGCCTCCTTCTCCTTTCGCAAGGAAGCAGACGCGGGGCCACGTCCGAGAAGCCCAGGGGCATAAAAAAAGGAAAGGAATATTCGCGATCTCGCGGTTCCATCAGACGCAGATGTGGATTCCCACGAGGGGGGCCCACAACTACTAGCTTGAGAACTCAAAGAATCTTAGGGGAACAGTCGGTAAGTCTAGTCATTCGAGAAGCAGCAGGGAGAGACCGGGCGACGCGGAACTACATACTCCAGGGTGCATGCAGAGACGCGCCTTTGTGACTGGGAACGAAGCCGGGGTTTGCCCTTGCGGGCACAAAAGATAGGGAGGAAAATCCTCGCACGGAAGAAAAAAAAAAAAAAAAAAAAACAAAAGAAAGCGAAATAAGAAGAAATACCCCACCGTTTGGGACGCAAACGGTTGGACTTTTCCCGGCCAACAAAAGGAGAAAGACGCAGGCCACGTGTTCCAGCATCAAGCGAAAAAAAGAATCTGAAGACGATGAGAAGACGGGACTAGGGGGGAATCCGGGTTGTGCGGGACGGCAAGCAGATATGCCTCGCTTGGAAAAGGGAAAAAGTCATGACCTCTCCACGCGGACAGAACAAAAGGAAGGAGTTCACGATAAGAAGGAGGTGGTTGATTGAGACCCGAAAGAGGCTAACGTCTCCGTGTATAGGCAAGCCCCATGTCGATTCGACCAGTCGGAAGAAGGAAGGCCAACCCGGGAAAAAAGGAAGAAAGGTTCCTGGGGTAAGGAGAAAGAGAGCCCCCGCGGGCTAGGGGGGAAAAGCTGCAATAAAAAAAGAGGACCGAAAGGGGGAAAGGGGGAGAAAGCGGTCAAAACTTGAAGTGCATCAGAGGGTAGCGAGGGATGTCTCCGAAGCTCCTAAAAGCCGCTTGGCCCTCCCTGGAGTTCCACCGGGGAACTCCAAGAGGGCAGAGTCCTGGTAGAGGTAATACGAACGTGCGCTGCTGGGCTCAAGGCTGGGTTGAAGCCGTAACGATCATACAAAAAAAAAAGGAGCAGGTGGCCACAACGCTGTGGCCGGGGAGGGAAGTTATCTTCAATACGGATGTTTTGCCGTAAGGCTGTGGTATTTGGGGGAAAAAGAAGGGAGAATAGGAGGTCCACAACGGGATAGAAACTAGAAAGTGAGAACGCTGAGAAGCTTTATCCCGAAGGAGGAGAGACTAAACGACCAAGGGCCCGATGGTTTCCTTGGTCGGAAAGAGCGAAGACCCGGAAAGCCCGGAAATGGAGCATGAAGAATGGAAAGGATAAGAAGAAGGATCGTCAGAGGCGTGTCAGGGAGGGAGTCAAAAGAGCCAGAGAAAGTCCTACTTTTGCACCTGGAAAGATTCTGGCTGATAGAGAAAAGGACCGGGTCTGGGGGCTCCGCCGAAGTTTCAGAAAAAAGGGGTATCGAAACGGGGGTCTCAAGTGCAAGAAGGGTAAAAACGGGTCCTAGGAGAAGGGAAAACGGGAAGTAACGCAGGAGGAGTAAATGAGGGGGAAGGGTTTACACACGCTTAATTCAACGTAGCAAGTCAGGGGACCGTCGCGTCAAAGAAAGCGGGCAAGGGGGAAAGTAAAAGAGGAGAGGTAGCGGGAAAGAAGCGTCAACGCGTTCAAAAAAAAAGGGCTGCGTACGGGCACTAAGAAGTCTCCCGGTTGGGGACAGAGTATGGGGGAGGTGTAGGGGGCAAAGGTGGGGGGTGAGGGCCCAGTGGGATGCAGGATCTTGGACACATAATCCCCGAAGCCGGGTATCTCGAAAAGACAACACAACGGAGGGAGTAAAAAAAGAGAAAAGGGGGAGGGTCGGGGAAGGATGTGAAAAAAGAGTACGGGTCCCGCCAAGTCGGGGCGATAAGAAGGGCAACAAAGGGGGTTCTAGAAGTAGAAAGGAGGTGTATGGGAATAAAAGGCATCGGCGTATGAAAGTAACGCTCCTTTTCAATGGGGAACCATATCTTGGACGGGGAGGGTGACATTGACCGGAGAAGAGAGGGAGAAGGGTATTTGAAAATGGACCCGTTATGATTGACGAGAAACTTCCGATATTGGAGGTTTGGTTACACCCGGAAAAAGAATTAGGGACTGCAAGGGGAAAACGGCAGGGTGTAAGGGGTCGAAGGAGCCTAAAAAGGTGTAAAAGGGAAGGGGGGAGCCCAAGTAGGAATTTCTACAAGGGTGAGAAAAAATGAGTCGATCAGAAGAGGGGGGGAACTCGAGGAAGAAACGGACAGGACACAAAGTAAGGACTCTCCGCTTTTATGGGAGCCATTAAGAAGGGCAGAAACGCGATAAATAGATAGAGATAGGTGAAAGGGCGAAGGTGATGGCAAAAGGGGTTGGGGAAGCCGGAGAGATAAGTCTCGGGAAAGAGAAAAAAACTAGAGTCGACTCTCTAAGGGAGAAGAGAAGCAACGAGGGGCGAGGAAGGAACAGAAAGCCGAGTGCTAGGGAGGGGGTGAAATACATGAGCTCAACGGCGTGGCGCAATGAGCAAGGAAAAGAAGACCCGCACGAGTTTGAGAAAAAAATAAAAGTGAATGGGACCGGCATTTGATGAACCCTGTGCGAGACGGGGGGGGCGCGTAAAAGAACTAGGAAGGGGGGAAGAGAAGCATGCTCCCAATAGGCCGGCCAGGACCAGGGGGGGGGACAGAGGGAGGAGGGGGGAAGGAAGGGAGGAAATCAACAGGAGGTCTCTCAATAAAAAGCGGGAGCAGAACAGCGAGAAGGTCATATGGAAGTTGGGGAAGAGACTAGCGGCAGTGGGGGGGTGAGGAGTTGTAAAAGGGGGGAGGCATACAGGTGCGCAGCGGGGGGAGAGCTTGCTCTTGAAAGAAGAGTTAAACGGGTGCTCCTTCGCGGCGGGGAGACGGCACGAGCGGTAGAAGATGGGTTGGGAGGTTCGATAACGAGACGTATAGAGGGGACGGGGAGGAACAAGAACAAGGCTTTGGTAGAGCATCACTGGGGGATTTTATTTCAGATGGGAGGGAGCCGAGGAACTTCGACAGTCGGCGCCTGAAAGACTGCAGGTCGAAAGAAAAGACGGACGAGCAGCGCTACCATAGGACTCGCAGATGGTTTCTCTGTGAAAGAAAAAAGTGATTGGATAAGACGTTGAGGGGCGGGGGGGGAAAAAAAATGACCGAAATACAAGTGAACCAAGGGATTGAAGCAAAGGAGGTTATAAACTCAGCGGCGGAAGGGGAGGGCTTTCTATGCGGGATGCGGAGGGAGAAGAACGGGGCACACGGTATTCTTGCTCAGTAAGCACAGCGAGCAGAAGAGATGCAGGTTGATCGGAAAGGAGGGACACTGAAAGAGGGGATGGACGAATGACAGAGAGGAAAAATATAGGAAGGAAACTCGATCTTTGTCGGGGAGAGAACGAGTCAGGAGGGGGGTCTGATCGTGTGGGGGGAAAAACCGGCATCAGAGGAGGACAACGAGGAGAGAGTAGGAAGTAGATTTGACAGCTGATCTCTTACTCAAGGGACACGCTCTGCAGGAGAAAAGGGGGGGAGGTCTCTTTGTCTTCGGTAATCAAAAAACCAAACGGGAGGAGAGGCAAAGAGTATCCGCGGAAAGGATCAAAAAAACTATTTCAGAAAGAAGGACAGACGCAGGGTTCCAAGAGGAAAAGCAAAAATGGGAAGGCTAAAAGCAGAAAGAATGGAATTCTCGAATCTCGCGGTCAGCCTCGGCCGGGGAATGACAACCCAAAACGTTGTGCGAACAAAAGAGTAACTGGGTCAATTCCACATCCGGAAGGCAAGAGGAGTCTCCATAAATCTGTCGGGAGGTCATGAGGGAGAAAATCACTCAGGTGTCGCGACGTCAAGAGGTAACGCGAAAAGAGAGGTGATGCGGAGGGACGCACGTTGGATAAGGGGAGAACAGAAGGTGGGTTCCGGGTTGGGATAGCAGAGCTCGCATCGCCACTCCGCGACAGCAGAATCAAGAAGAATACTTGCCTGGGGGGGCAAGCAAGCAACCAGAAACTTGCGAGAAAGGGGGGGGAAAAACCAAGTTAAACCAAGACAGAACTGTCAAGACGGAAGGGGGGGAAACCCGCTCCCACATATCCTGCGAGGAGTCGATCATGGCGGCGAGGACTTGTTCCGTGAAAACTGCCTTTCAAAGAAAGATGCCGAGTGAACTGGCCACTTCGGACAGGACTTCAGAAATCAAACTCTACAAAAACACACTAGACTATAGACGACTGTTATGGGGGGGGAGGGAACACGTAAAACAGAAGGGTGTAGGACGCTAAAAAATTTTTCCCGGAACTGAAAAAGCGCAGAGGGAACTGCAACGGAACCTGGAAGAAGGGGAAGCCGTACTGTTTGCGAGCCAGAAGACCCAGCGGGCGAGGAAAAGGTTGAACATACCACTCAAAAATTGGGCCGACAAAAGGGAGGCGGAAGGATTTTGTCAAAGGAAGCTGAACCGTTTATAAAGGTTCTCGCGGAAGCACGACTTTGATCAGAGAGCGAAAGTCTTTTGTGAAATGTCAACCGAATTGGGGAAGGGAACTGGCCTCCAAAAAAGGAGCGGCTGGGCCGGGAAAAGAGCCTCTGTGCGAAGGCTGCGGCAGGGGGGGGATTTGATAGGAAAGAAAAAACTGGACAAGGGGGGAATGCATCCAACTCATTGAGAAACACGTGCTTTGGTGAAGGAAAGATTCAAAGGACGTGCTGGTGTGAGGTTGCCGTAGTCCTTGATTGCGCCAAAGAAGGGGAGGGGGGCAGGAGTCCCTCCGAATCGGAAAAACGCGCCCTTGCGGAAGGCGGAGAGGGGGGTCATACCCGTTTATAGCCCTTACTCGGAGAGTGGAAACCAGGAAGATTCCTTTGTCAGGAAGAAAGGGAGACTGTCGAAGCCGACAAAAAAAGGGTCACAAGGGAGGAGAACCTCTGAGGACGGAGAATCGATAGGGTCCGCATCGCTTCGGTACAAGATGAAGCTGGGCGAAAAAAAGGCCTGAGCGGACATTAACTGGGTGGGGGCGACTGGGCCACGTTAGGGAGGAAATGACAGTCTAGGAAGGTGACTTCCGCCGAATGGGGGAGCACTTGGCTCGAAACGGAGGGGGAAGGAAGTTCAGAGAGGGTAAACGAGAGGATACAGTCTGCCAAAAAAAAGGGTAGCCCGTCGCTCTGAGAATGAGGGTGAGGGGGGTTTAATAAAAAGGGGAAAAAGAGAAAGTGAAGGGTTCGTCAAAACGGAGACCGGGCAAGGGGAACATAAGGAGGTGCGAGGTGGAAAATTTCAAAGAGGAAAAAGCGTTGGGCATACCCGCTTCTGGAAACGACGGGGGAGATCGCTAGCCGGGGGGGGCCACATGGGGGGGTGGATTGTATCGGGGGCAAGGGGGGGAGAGCAGGTGGTAAATGGCAGGAGATTACACCATACGAGAAAATAGGCCCATCTAGAGAAAGAAAAAGATAGTAGAGGAAAGATAGAGATGGCGTGGTTCTTTATTTGGGGGGACTAAGAGCCCACTTGCCTCTCAAAGAGGGCACCCTTCCTAAGCATAAAGGGGAGACAGAACAGGAGAGGTCATTAGGAACGGAAGCTTCCGCGGGGGCAGGGGGAACTATCTGTTACTCTTTTCAGTAAAGCGAAAGCACGTTGGTGCCCGGGGAAGAGGGCTCGGAAAACCTTGACTGGCTGAGGGGGGGTGTGGAGAGGCAGCCATAAGTCATTAAGAGGAAAGAGAGGACACGGGGTTCCTTCGCACCGAGCAAGGGGGAAGCGCCAGGGAGTTTCCACTTGCAGAGGGGCCGGGAGAAAGTTGAGAAATTGGGGAGAAAAAGAGAAAACTCAATTGGGGAAGAAAAAAAACGGTCCGAAGGGAACGGGTCAATGATCAAAGGTAATACGAAAGTCCTCTGGGAAGAGCCAGGAGCTAACTTACCAGCAGAGGCGGGCAAAGAGTGATCAGGGGCAAATCTAAACTGTGGTCAAGGGGCGGGCTTCGAATCTATTCAGATCTTTCTCCTACGAAGGAAGGGAAGGGACTCTGATCGTCAGGGGACTATTAAAGGTGCGATGGAGGAACGGCCACCCGGTCGAAGGGGAGATCTTGTGGATAGACCGGCCCTGGCGTATAGGAAAGGGGAATAAGGAAACTCCATTCATAGGGGGAATAGAAAGGAAAAACGTGTGGGCACCTTCTTTGGAAATTAACACCCTGCGAGGGTGGAGAGAGGGGGCGGGTCAGAAAACATGTCTATCAAGCAAGGAAAAAAGAGCTTCTTACCTTCCCAGACCAAGGGGGGGGCGTAAATTCACGGTCTGTCAATTCCAAACAGGTCTCAAGGATACAAGAGGGAGGAAGAATCAGGAGAGCGGAAAAAGGTGGCAACTGAAGAATAGGGGGAGCGAAAAGTTTATTGGGGAGGAGATGTGGACCCGGGATAGAGGAGCACTTAACCAGGGAAAGGGGGAAGGGATCCAAAACCGAGTCGCTCTTGAATCGCCGAAAGCGGACTAGAAGGGAAAAATTGGGAGAGGCTAGAACGAGACGGTAGCCGGCGTGGCCGGAAGATATCGGAAAGTCGGAGTAGGGGGGGTAGAGGTGAACGGGTACGCTTAAAGTGAAAAAGATGAGGGAAGCGGTGGAGGAAAGGGAGGATCAAACTAGAAACTGGTAGCTTCTGCGAAATCGTCAGAGCAGGGAGAGGGAACTTTTGAACACAGGAGGGAGGGGAGGAACATGGGCTGGGGTAACAGTGAAACCTTAATAGCAGCGTAGACAGGTTAGTCAGGCCGAAAAGAAGGGGGTTTCTACGGTAGGGAGGAGGGCTCGTCTGGCTATTCGAGATTCGGGAATAGAAAAAAAAGTTACGGGAGAGTCAACGGGGCTAGTCATCTGCAAGGGGTAGGTCTAGCGCCGTGGTTCTCAAAGCAGTGAGTAGCAAAGGGCATCTGTACGAGTTAAGGGAAAAACTACGGGCGTGAACGAACATCTTTAAACGGAGGGGGTGGCGAAAGAGGGGGGGGGGTATAACCGTGCTCATCGGGAGCTGGACCAAGGGAAGTCGGAGCGGTAGGAGGGCCAAGGGTCTTCACTCAGAGAGATGGAAAAGGATCTGAATTCTTTTACGAGAAGGCAGAAAGGGGAGATGATATCTCTGAAACCACAACAAAAACAAAAGGAGGAGGATATATAGAATAACGCAAAAGGCGCCTGTAGAGGATCCGAAGAAGAACGGAGGGGAGAAGGCACGTAATATCACAAAACCAGTGGACCTCGAAAGACGTCATCGATATCAGGAGGGGAAGAAGAATGCGCTTTAAAAAACTTGATCCACCCTAGTTGGGGAACCCACAAGAAGGGAACGCAGGCGAGGGCAGGAAAGCCGAAGGTGAGAAGAAAGGGCAGGTGAATCAAGCTTTCGATCCGGCTGCCCAGAGGGAGGATTAGCTAAAAGTAAAAGGTGAAATTCTACTTCTCAAGACGGGGGATGACTGGAGAAGCAATAGACTACCGGTGCCGTGGGGACTTATCAAAAAGAAAGATGCATACACGCCGAGGAAGACAGGCCCTGAACAGGGGGGGGAGAAAGGACCAAGTGAAGCGGGAAAGAATTTTTTGAAGGTACCAAGCGCAAGGGCTCAGAAAAAGGAAGGGGCAGGAATTTCACCAACAGCGACCAACAGATGAATGAAGACGAGCCTCGAAGGCGGGGGGGGCTCTCCGTAGTTTTGGGAGGGAAAACCTTCGAAAGATCCGGATTGCTAGGCCGGTGGCACTGTCCGTCGGCTGACGAGGTCCAAGGAAAACCACACATTAAAAAATATAACGCAAGGGGGAGGAGGATTCCTCGGGTCAGGGCTCAACGCGACGTTTATATCACTTCGAAAACAGGGGCGGTCCGGGGGAAGGAGCCGCCTTTCTCTGGCCCAAGCCGGACGGGGAAAGGGGGGGGAACCTCTGGGAAAAACGTTCCGCGCGGAAAGATCACCCGCCAGCAAAGTATGCATAACTCAAAAAATGGGAAAGGGAAGGCAGATTAGTAGGTGGACAACGAAGAGTGACCTTCTCTGAGGGGGACGCTCGCAGACGGTCAGGAATGCGGACTCCGGCCGGAAGGCAAGAAGTGCATTTCAAACCTAACAAGGGCTTGGGCCAGAAGACGCCTCTTTGGAAACGCTTCACGAGAGAAAGGCGAGGTGAAGAGGGGGAACGAGACATCCAACTCGAAAGGGGGGGGAAGAGTCCAAAGAATTTGAACACGTACTAACGGGGAATCAGGACAAACTCCTGAACGGTTCGCGTAGTCCTGGGGGGGCGAAAACACCAAATACGGGAAGATATAAGGAACAATACAGGAGGAAGAACGGGTCGGAAAGGTCCCGCCATCGGGAAATAAAAGGACGAAGCGAGCGGGGGTCACGAAAAAAGTTGCAGTTTTGTCGAAAGCGACAAAGAATCATCGAAGCCGAACCCATTGGAAACTAGTTTCCTCGGGGAAAGGGGGAGATGAGAGAGAATCTTCTCTGCGGGGTACCGGTACTAGGGCTGTCATAAAAGGAAACGGAAAGAAGGATTGGGGCACGCCTTGAACAGGGGGCAGCTGGGGTGCTAGGAAAGTACCTCTTCGACAGAATGGGGGAACACCTATTTGGCGACAAATGAAGAAGCAAACTCTGGGAGAAAAGTGCAAGATGGGGGGGACGGACGGGGACGCGAAGTAACCTTCCGTTAAGGAAGGAAGATGTCTAAGATCATTTGTTGTCAGGGTAATTGAAACACTTATTCGGCAGAAAAAGGGAGCGTCAGAATAACGGGCACGCTTGTAACAAGAAAGGGGAGCGGGACTTCCTGGGGGAAACCGAAACGGAAAACGCTATTTCCATACCTTAGGGGGTGAAGGGATCCGCGCTGTAGGGGGTCCATACGGGAGTAGCCGTAGGTCTTGTGACCTCTTGGGGCAGCGCGTGGAGGACGTAAAGAACTCTTCACAACCCTAACTAGAAGAGACAAAGAAAAAAAACGGATGACGGATGAAAAGAGTAGATGGCGTGTAGGAAAGATTTGGAATAGTACGGATCCAAGGGAGGGGGCTGCTCAAAATCGAAAAAGATTAAGAACATCTAAAAGAAGGGAAAGAAAAGGCGCCGAGGAAGAATTCACTCCTCCGGTCTGGAACATATCAAGGGGAGAAGGGGAGGGAAAAAAACAGAGGCCTGTTACTTTGAACTGAACGGGGGGGAAGGGGATTCGAAGTGAAAGGAGATTTGATGAATTGGGGGGAGGGACACCATGAAAAAAAATAAGTATCGTGAATGAAGGAGTACTTCACGGAAACGTAGAAGACGTAACAAGCAAGGGAAAGTTCAATTTAGCCCATCTGGGAGAAGAAAGGTTTGAGCATGCGGAACCAATGAGAAGCTTAAGATATGAGGCAGAAGAAAATGGTAAAGATCCCAAGTATAAAATCGCGCCGACCAGTGGGTATGCCCGAGACATTCAAAGGGGAGGTCAGAGAAAAAGGATAGTAGAGGATGAAGGGTTCACTGGCGGGGCTCAGGTAGTTATGGAGTAGTCTCACGGGGGGGAGAACGGACAAAGGCGGGCGGAAACGGGAAGAGGTCGAGAGGACATGGCTAATGCGGGAAAGCGAAAAAAGAAGAGAGTGCGAGGGTCGTTGTGGCCGAAGGAGGATAAAGGCTTGGAGCAAGAGCAAGAAGCGCAAAAACCGCAGCACGGGGTTTGTGAAGATAACGGAGAGGAGGGGGAACCTGAGGGAGGGGACCAATTCCAGACTGTTTTCTGTAGGGAAAAGCAGTCAGGGAACAAGAGAGCAAACGGCTGAAGGGGAAGACGAGAAGGACGGATGGAGGAAAGAAAAAGGGGGAAAGAAGAACCGAGGGGAGAACCGAGAAGGAGTACAGGCGAGAAACAGAGGGGGAGAAGGTTCATCTGGAAGGGCCGAGGGGAACGAAGTGGACCTAAAAGTTTAGTGGGAAAGGAAGACGGGTGCGGGCCCGCTGTGAGAGCGGAAGGACATGAACCGGAAGCTGGGAGGAGGAACCCAAGGCTTCTTTTATGGCACGAAAGGACGAAAAAGGTTGTCGGGGCTATAAAGGGAACGACAGACGGGTATCGGCTAAAAAGGAGGTATATCGTATCGTAGGGGGGGAGGTCGAAGGGGGATCGGTCGCCGCTGACAGTGGAAAGATCGGTCGTGCGGAAAAAAAGGGCAAAAAGTAAAAACGAAGAGAGGCTGCGCATCGGGGGGGGGGCTCGCAGGAGAGGGGGGGGATAGGGAAAGACCGAGGTAGATAGGGGAAAGGTACTGAAAAGTCAAAACGCTGATCAATTTTAGCCAGGGGAGGGAGAACAACCCAATATTTGAGGCTGGGCCTGAGAAAGAGAGCGCTGGCGATTCGGAGAAACAAAAACGGTATTAGGCTCAGTCAAAAGGAGGGGAACATACACTGTGAGGGTCTTAGAGGAAAGAGTGGAAGAGGAACTCTTGAGTCTCGAATGATCTAACAGATGAGGAAGACAGACGCTGCTTGCTTACATAAAAAAGTACCGGGGGGGGGCCAAATAGGGGGGGGAAAAGACCGCAAATGACTGAAACTCGGTCGCGAAGTGGAGGGAGATTTCCAAGGATAAAGGACGCATTGAAAGCTTCTAAGGATGGCGAAAACATGAGGAAGAGAGAAGTTTGGTCAGACTTATAGAGACAAACAAAACACCGAAGGAGGAAAAGGATAATAGATCCTGCTCCCAAATCCGAGAAGTCTCCGTTCGAAAGACATGGCCAACGAGTGAAAATGCGTCCGATAGAAGCCAAGTCAGATCGTAATACGCGAGAGAGAGACGGGAAGCCGGGAACCTTTAATTGGGGAAACAAAGAAGGGGGGGGTGAGTCAAAAAACGACTTTAACGCTGGAGAGGAAAAAAGGGGCGTAGGGGAGTCAATGAAAAAGATTTCGGGCTTCGAGAAAGGGAAGACTTGAGAAAGACGGCCAAGGGGGTCACAAAAAACCTACCTTTAATGGGGAAAGAGCAGACGTGGGAATGACTGGCGAGAATAACGGGGCCGTTGCTTCAAAAAATAGTCAGGCAGTCCAAAAAAAAAAAAAGAGGACGGCCTCGCCACTTCAGCACCTAGATCAAAGGGGTCCTCCCCCAATGGCGCCTCCTAGAAGAAAGGGTGTGAAAAAAAGGGACCCCGAGAAAAGAGGAGAAGACGTTCCGGAAAACTTGCACCCTCTCCCAAAGGAGACGGAAGAGAATGCGAACGCTTCCAGTCAAGTTAAAAAAGAACAAGGGGGGGGACCGGGCCAGCACTCATTATGCCGACGAAGGGGGAAAGTCAACCTCTTAATGAAAGGAGCACTACTGCCTACCCAAAAGGAAAAGAATATAGGACGGGGGATACAATATCCTGGATAAGAAGGGTATAGCAAAAAAGCACAAAGTGGAGAAAGACACATCAAGAGAGGAAACAAAGATCCGGGATACTGACCAGCGTTTGGGTGAGTCGCGAACGATCCACCAAAAAGTCACACCTGCTGGAATACACTAAAAGGGAACGGACAACTTCGGACTGAAAAGGCAGGGGACAATTAATCTACAAGGAGACTCTTTCTCAGGCCGAAGGTTGGATACGTGGGACCCCCCCCACGGAAAATCAAGTTGGGCTGCCCGCCACAATCGGAAAGACAAGACCAAAGTCTGGGAAGGGAAGAAGCAGTCTTGGTCAGAACTTGCTGCCATGGCGGAAGGGGGTTGAAGAGTACCGACATAAAAAGGAGCCAGGGTTTATCTGAGAAAAAGGGGGAAAACGTGCTTGGCAGGTTGATAAAACGCCCGTGATCGGTTGCCTTATCCAGTGCGAAGGGGAGAAGACACAGACGGACTTCTGCCACGATACAAGGAGACACACCGTGAGGTCGGGCGCAAGACGCTTGGATGACCCAGGGGGGGAAAAAGACTCGTACCCGCCCGATATTTCCTTTGGGGGTCGGAGGGGGAAGAGATGAAGATCGCGAAGAAAGAAAAAGGTTTCCGTGAGAGAGTGGGAAAAAGGATCCTCGATAGAGTGAGGCGCTGGATTGGCAGGATGAAGACGGGGACAAAAGATCGGGCAGGGCTGATCATCTGTGAATCCAGGGAAACGGTTAGGGAGGAGAGATCGAAATTCCTTATCAGATGGGGGGAGAACGCCGAATGGTAGAAAAAGTCCAAGCTGGGCGCAGGGAAATGGTAAAGCGGGGTGCGGCTCAGAAGAAGACAAGCCGTCCCGCTGTGGAGTAAAATGTGTGAAGGGGGAAGTACCAAATTTGGATTCAAAAGGAGCAGAAAGGGGTTTGAACGAGTCAAGCGCAGACGGGACTTGCACATAGAACGCGTGTGAACCGTCACCATGGTTAAGAAAGGAGATTAAGGCTAACTAATGACTGCCCGGGGGGGTCCATACTAGTGAGGATTAGGGACAGGATTGGAAGGAGTGGGAGCCGAGTTGATGGACGCGGGCAACACAAAATAAGCAGA
>Ga0179593_1336988_pt1 | contig 14693 bp, 12 predicted proteins | sample CZODoug2_1_08_16_FD_185931 | JGI IMG/M metagenome (GOLD analysis project Ga0179593, IMG submission 185931) | Vadose zone soil fungal communities from Angelo Coast Range Reserve, California, USA - CZODoug2_1_08_16fungal (PacBio error correction) | ecosystem: Environmental > Terrestrial > Soil >...
CGCCCACATGGGTGACTGACCATGATTGGTGCTGGAACAAAAGAGTGGGGGTAATGGCAACGGCAGCCTAAACAATTGAGGGGGCTCGGTTCGCCAACAATCTAAGAGGACGACTGACTGTTGTCCAAAAACTCGCAATGGGGCTGTAGGAACCAACAAGCCTACCGTCGCCGATGCGGTCTTCTCTTTTAACTTGCCGGAGATCGGCATAGCTCACTTGCTCTTTCCCTGGGAAACAATCATCAAACAATCAGAGGTAGAATCTCAGAATAAAAAGGTACGTGACGAAAAATCCCGGTATGAACTTCTCGCGGCAGCCTCATCACAAGCGGCCACAACATGCGGGGGCAGGTGGGGGGGGAAAAAAAATAGCTTCAATAGAGCATAGTAATTAAGCCGGACAAGAGGTACGGTCTTGGGCATGTTTGGGAACGCTTCTTGTCTTGTGTCTAATTTCAAAGTAGAAAGAGGGAGGGTCCTAGAAAAAAAAGGGGAGGCTGGGAGGGGGAAGGAAGAATTAGTTGCGAGTGGGGAAACAAGCTAGGACCTCAGGACACGAAATCTCCTGCTTTAATTAAAAAAAGGACTGGTTGTTCGTGAGTGGAAAGGACTCTTTGTCCGCTTTTCCGAGTATACGAGTCCCTTAGTTGTGTCGTGTCGGTCCTTAGTAGCCTCCCTTTGAAATAGTTTTAAAAGGATTCTTGGATTGTGGGCTAGCTATTTGCCGTGTGATGGATCAATTGAGTTATAACCCTGGGGACCCCGAACGACTTCCTGTAATTTACCGGGAATGTATCTTCTGGGGTTGTGTATCCCACGCAGCTCTCTATCATTTCAGGGGGAGGTTACCTTGTTGAAGAAACGCCCTCGATGCTGAAACAGCTTCGGAAAGCTCGGTTAGGGCCGCAGCCCCCCTCCGAACACCAAAGCACAGCTCGCATGGCTGGGTCCTCCCACGTTGATATTCCAGACGGGCGCTCTCCGGCTTTCTGGGGTAACACTCAGATCCCAAGGATACGCTGAACAAGCACTTGAGGGCTAAAAGATACACCTGCCCTGTCGAAGATTTCACGAATAAAGAACGGCCGTTCGAAGGGCGTCATCAGTGATAAAGACCTCACCACACTTAGAGGGAAAAGCAAGGCTGAAAAAAGGGCGCAAAAAAAAGAGGAGGAGGCGAAAATGCACGGAAGCCTTCCTGAGCAAATTGGGTCAGGAGATGGGGACCTGATGTTTTAAACTGGGAGGAGGAAGACACGGACGATGGATGGGAAAAAAAAGGGGGTCGCATGGGGGCTGACAAAGCAAGCATGACGAAAAGGGAAAAAATTGTTTTTCGAAAAAGATCATGTAAAAAGACAACTACAAATAAGGGCATACCGGAAGAACGGAGTGTCGAGTTGTGCGTAACCGAAGAGCAGTGCTCGTTTAGTCCGCTGGGAAGAAGGATACCTACACTAGGGAAGAGGGTTGCCGGAATAAAAAAGACTGCCTGTGTCGCAATCGAAAGCAATAGGACAAAATAGACGTTCGATTTTGTCTGAGGCTTTTCCGAGGAAGGGGGGAAGGAGACTTAGTGCGCCCGCCGAGAGATTCGTTTAGATGGAGTCACGCGGCTGCGAAGCGGGGAAAAGGAAAAAAAGCCTTGGGGTAAACGGAAATGTTCGACGCTAACAGTAATCGAAACATGAGACAAGCGCTTTTTTCCGGACAGAGGAAAGAAAGGGGGAACATCACTAGGACAGGAGGGGGGGAATCGGGGGGAGTATTGGCCGCTCCCATGAAATGTGTCTCATTCTTTAAACCAAGCCCGAGACACACAGATAAGGCATAGCAACGATAACATTTTCTCTGGTGGAATAAGGACTCACAACATGGGGGGGGGGGGGGAACAGAGAAGGTAGGGTTTTTGACGACGACATCCAATTGCGTGAAAGGGAAGTTGCCGGGCTTCGGTGCGGTTGGTCGAGTTGGAAAAATACGACAGGACTTTTAGTTGAAACTGCAAACAACTGGCAAAGGGTCTGAGGGGGAATGTCTGTCAGGAAAAAGGGAATGGGGGGACATGATGGCATGAGAAATTGCTTTCCGCGAGAAGGGAAACGGGAAAAGTATGGGCTCCTAGAAAAAGGGGGGGAATTTGAACAGTTTAAATACTAGAAGGGTAAGTCTCCACGGAGGATGAGAATCGTCGCGCACTCTGAAGGGGAAGGAACTCTTATAGGGGCTCCAGATCTTTTCGGTATTTAGGAAAAAAACTTATCGAAGAGATTCGGGAAAGAGGAGGGCCAAGCGGGGTCGGTTTTCCTAAACTCAGCTAAAGAATCAGATCAATTGTATTAAACGGCGGAAAACGCGCCACGCCGCCAGAATCAGTTTCGGGGGAGAGGTCGGACCATGTCTTTGTTTGGGGAGGATGCGAAAAAAGAGGAAAAGGGGCTGGAAGAAAGGATAGGACTTTACTGAGGCATTATGGGCAAAAAAGAGGGGGCACTTCGGCGTAAGCTGAAAACGTCAAACCTCAGGAAAAGGGAGAAGGAGGGAGGGAGAAAGAAGGTTTAAAAGAAAGAAACGGTCTGACTTGACCTCAGAGGAAGATCATTTGCCGGGAGCCAAAAAAAACGGGGCAGGAAAAACTTCCAAAACGACGAAAGGTTGTCAAAAGGGAGGTAATCAAAACTGGGCATGAAAGGGGGGGCCAGAAGTCGACGCCGACCGGGAGCATTGGAACCGCTGACAAATTTGGGGATTTCGGGGGAGGGGCAAAATGACACGACTAAGGGAGAAGCAGGTTCCCCCCAGTAACTCCGGAAACGGTTCTCGGAGGGGCCCGGCCCTTTTTGAGGTTCCCCTATTCTTGGGGCAGCTTTCAGTGACTCCGGGTCGGCGGTGGGCGGCGGGAAAAAAACCCAAGAAGAAGAAGTTTGCAGGAAAAGGCCGTTCAGAACGGAGTTACACGCAAAGGAACTGAGACGCCCGAAAAATCAAGTGGGGGCGAAAACCCTCGGAAGGGCAAAAACAAGGGGGAGTGAAAAAAAAAGCTTGGAAGATGTTTCATTCAGAAAAAGATAGGGGAGGATGGAACAGACACTTGAAAAAACGCCCGAAAGAAGTGATAAGATAAACATGAGTCAATATGGCTCAGTCGCCCTTTCGGGGACACGAAAGGGGATGGAAACTTTCACATCTGCATAACCCATTGCCGGATAGAAGAAGAGAATAGGGAAATACTGCGGGGAAACGGAAACTAGATCAAGAACAGCCATGGGGTCAGTCAAAAAGGGAAGGGGGATGGAGGTTCAGAAGAGGGAAAAATCTCCACTTGATAAAAGACTACATTTAGAGCCCTGCCCTGAAGCGCATGGGGGGGTGGGATGACTCGTGATGAATTTAACAGAACGAGGGGCTAGCGCTAGTTCAGAGAACGGATTCGATATGGGGGGGGGGGGGGGGTTGGGAGAAGGGACGGTCGGGGAAATCGGATGAACTTATTCATCAAAAGGCACCGGCACAGACGAGACCGCACAAGGTGTAAGGCGGTATCACGAAAAGGGACGAGAATTGTAAACTCAGCAACGCTGAGGGCGCGAAAAGAAAGATTATGAATGGGGTTATGTTTCCATTGATAAAGGTATGAAAAGGAGCCCTATCTTGGTCTTACTATCCTCAGATTTCCGTCGAGAGTTTTGGTTTGGCAAAAAACCCGGCTTGCCCTCTGGGAACCTTTTAGATCAGGGGCGAAGCAAGGACAAGGAGGGCTTAGGAGGGAGGAAATTCATTTTCTCCCGAACCATCCTTAACGAGTCAGCACCCTATGCCTTAATACACATCTGCCCCAGCTAAACGGGGAGAGTCCGTTGGGATAGAAGACCGGTCTCCGTTTATTGCAGGAGCCTTCGTCGAAACTGGCAGAGGGGGAGCCAAAAGGTGATAGGCTTCTATTGAAAAAGTCTAATTCTCGACCAATTCCCGCGCAAAAAACTAACTTAAAGTAACCCCGAGGATAGAGCCGGCTGGTATAAGGCCTACAAAAAGGACTCTTTAAAGACGGGAAAAAACCGGATCCGCGAAGCGTACCGCGAGGAATCGCAACCATGGACTAACAACAAAACAACTTCATTAGATAGGTAAAAAAGCCCTGGTAATAATTCATGCGGAAGGACGAGAAAGAGATAGCATCGGCCAACAAGGAGGGTATGTGCAAAAGAGACACTAAAAAAATAAAACAGGCTCAGCAGCGATCCGTTGGCTCATGTAGTGTGGCTCTTGGCTGGAAATTGAAAAGACTGCATCACCATGGAGTCACTCTAGTCGAAGGCGCCGGTTCCAGAAAAGAGCATCCGTTTAGCAAGGCACTAGGTGGCCGCGCAATGCTTGCATGCGGTTCGTAAAATATGGACGCGAGATATGGGGTGTTGAGTAGGTAAAGAGAAAGCGAATAAAAAACTTGGCAAGAAATATTTCCACTCAGCTCGCAAGAAGTTGTTCAAAGAAAGTTCTGAGCACCACGCATAATCGACGGGGAGGCGCGAGGAGAGGTGAGAAAAGGATTCGAGTCAAATGTCCCTGCCAACATCAAGTATGGCCCAAAAGGATTGAGGCGCGCAGACATTGCGCGCAAGAATGATGGACTTCACGCATCGAAAAACAACCGGACGCTTGTCGGTGCCGGTGTCCTTGATCGACAGGAAGTGGATTACTCTATTAAAGACATTCCGGCCAAACATAGGCGTGGATCAGCATCTTGAAAGACTTCGACAAAATGAGGGATGGTTTCCCTTAAAGTAAAAGGGTGACAAAACTGCGCTGCTGGGCAGGAATTGTGTCGGGGGATAATGCGAGCAGGGGGTGAAAAGAGTCGTACCGTCAAAAATTCGCAGCGAGGTACCTGGGAGGTCTGGGGCTGGCAGTGTTGGGCTTCGACGAGTCTGTTTCAAAGAGGAGCCGGGGGCCTTGAGACGGGTCTTGCTTTTCTAGGCGAACTCAAGGCACGGTCTCTTGGGGGGGAGAAACGGGGCTTAAGGTCATCTAGTGGGGAAAAGTTCATATCGTTCGGGGAATACAAACTCTGGCGGAAAACAGAATTAAAATACGTCCGGCAAGGGGGGCCGCGGAGGCGTGGGGTGGCCCCCCTGGATCCCTCGGATAAGAAGTGCCGTGACATCGCTGCCAGGGGCGAATGCATCTGATTCAAAGTCTAGAGTCCTGGACCACATAACCAGAAAAAAGGCAGGCACGGGCGTACATTCGACCGCTAAGGGGGCGGACCAAAGGAGGGGCGAGCCACCATCCGATTAGCAAGTGAGCCCCAGACTATGATCGGCTTGCAGGCCGAAGGAACACCAAGCAAATTTGAAAAAAAGGCAGCCTGACCGAAAAAGCGGGCCGGCCGTTTGACAGGTCGTGCGTCTTTACCCATCGGGCGGAGGCGGGATCAGCGTAGGGGAGCCGTCAAAAGGAAGGGATATAGAAATGACGGCAACAGGAGTCTGATCACTAATATACAAAAGTAAGCCAGCAAAAGATTTTTGACCGGCTTCAACCGATGTCTGCATTTCGAATTAGCGGCAGAGCAGGATGAAAAGACGGTTTTTCGGAAAAAGATGTCAAACAAACTGAGAGAAAAGAATCTACCCTCTTCTTCAAGAGGCAGGTGTCAAAAAGAACGAGCTCATGGAGCAGATTAGCCGCGTGGGGGATCGAGCCAGAAACTTTCAGAGAGGCAGGGGGGGGGGACGCGAGTAGAAAGATGCGAAAATCCTGGAAAGGAAGGGAAAATCGGAAAAGCGTTGCTCTTCGGGCGCTACGAGGTCGATGACCGTAATTCTCGGGACCGAAGGGGGGGGGTCTAGATCGGGACGGGTCCATGCACGATGAAAGGCACCCCTCCTGTTTTCACGAAACGAGAAAAGAAAGAGCCTCGAAGAACTGGAAAAAAAGGGTGTAAAAAGTGAACCGCCGTTCACCCAGCGCATCTTCCAGTATTTTGAAGCTGTGTATTCCTTTTCTGAACAGAAAGACGAGGCAGGAAACGCCAGAAAACCCAGCCCGCACAGGAAGGAAAGGGCTACATGTCGGGAGAACCATCACATGAAGAGCGACAACAACCAACTAAATTAGGAGTAGTTGAAAAATGGAGGGGGAACACACTAACGAAAGTGGGGTCGTTTGCGCAACTTGCCGGGGAGGTCATGAGAAGGTGGGTGTTTCGGTGCCACCAATAAAAGGGAACGTCGAACCAAGGAAAGAAGAAAAACAGATATGGTCCGAGGTCTGGCCGAAACTTGGGAATTGCGGTCAGGGTCAAACTTGTGCGCAGATGGGTCATACGGACGGGCTGCAGGGCCCGCCGGGTGACCAAAGGTTTGAAATGCCGGCGGCTCCTTCCTGCCTTTTATCTAGCCTAAAATCGACGGGGAAAAAGCACGTAAAGGAGGGTATGCGACAAGCGCCGCATCAGTGGACTCGAGGGAGTCCAAAATGGTTAGTATTTTATTAAAACCCCTTTCGCAGTATTCAATGCAATCGCGGGGAGGGGTTTAAAAACGCGCACTAAATCATAGGGGGAAAAAAAAAGGCCTCGGTACTACTCAAAAGGACAGAAGCAGTGGGGGCTGATCGAATATTGGGGAGGATGATCTTGGGGGAAAAAAACCACTTTCAGGGACTATGCGCAGCTTTTGACGCCAAAGAAAGGAAATTCCCAAATCGGAATGCGTGTGGACCCTTTCACACAAGCGGCCATGCTACTAATAAAACGGGGAGATTGCATTTCGCAGATAGTACATTGCCTGCAGCTCAGCAGAGGTGGCCCTCGCCTGAAGAAGGGTCGGGGTAGAGCCTCCTACTGGTGGGCAGAAGGTCAGCAAACCGGGATTAACACCAGGTCCTGCGAGCCGCCATTCAAGGGCTCTGGGTGATACCGGGGGGGCGCAATTAAGTGAATCCTAGTCATTCGGGCACCGGGGCTTAACGGCTTCGGCTGTCGGGCAAATCTCCGGATTCAAACGAGAAGCGAAAGGGGGGACGCAAGGGTCAGACCTTAGCATTCCGGTTTTGCTTGTAGGGGGCGGTACAAACATAGAAAAGGAAAAATATACCTTAGACGGGGGCGATTTCCACGGCAAGGCTGTCTGGCAGGAGTCAAGGTGGGGAGCCCCAATCTCGGGGGAGGGAAAAAACTTAAACTCACGTGAAAAATTTTAAAACCGTAAAGGGGCGACATGTTGGGAGGCATCACCCCTAAATCTTCTTGACCGTTTAAAGAGGCCGGAATAATGGGGGGAAATAATCTGTGATCGGAAGTTTCTCCCACCGAGTCCTGCAAGTCGACCAGCAAGAAATGTCCTCAGGGGGGGTCGACCAGGAAGTCAAAGAGATCGGCATCCTCCTGAGGCACCCAAAAAAAGAATCAGACCTCCTCTCATGGGAAGAGGACTTTGGTACAGAAGATTTCTGAACTTTCTCACCGGGGAGAGAAGCCTTCGGAAGGCCTTCATCAGCAATTTTTGACTATAGGGACTACTACGCTGAAGAACCCGCGAAGGGGATATTTAACAAGGACCTAAAGGTGGGGGCAGCGGCGTAATTCATCGTCGCAAATAAGTGAGAGAACTGTCAAAATCACCATAACAATAAAAGGTCGAAGGGGAAAAGCTTTTCTTTCTTCTGCAAACCTAGTACTGGGGGACGAAGGAGGGGAAAGGTTGAAATTGTTTGGACAGGTCAAAATATACCTGGAGAAAGACATAATCAGGTGGACTATACCTCATCATTTCGGGGGATGAGGTTGGGACGCCAGGGGGAAAGGAGGTGAAAGGGGTGAGGTAATCGCGAGTAGACTAGGAGAGGGTAAGGGCCAAGCGGTGCTTTCGCTGTAGCAGATGCCCACAACCATCTCGTCAGGAATTCATGACACCGCAGGGAATAAGACATCGGGCGAAGAGGACCGTTGTGGCTGCGTTTTTCTACATGACCAAGACATTGGTTTCGGGGGCGCAGGACTACCGACTTTGCAGAAGTGAAAGCCCTTTTAGAGGGGTTAGACTAATCAAAGAAATGCGCTCGAATTCTTCTAAGTTCTGCCATCTCATCAAAACTCCATTACTCAAAGAGGGTAGGAGTCCGGAATATTCTTCCTTCGCATGTACGGGTGAGGTATCGTGTGTCCACGGATGACACGAGCGACTCGTCCGATAGCGCGATGTATAGAGAAAACCAAGCATGGCGAAGACCGAAGATCTCAGCCAAACTTGTGGGTATTAAAAGAGAAATAGCCTGGGGTCTTCATCTCTCAGTAAATCGGTGGGCTATAAGTCCATAAGGGCAAAATCTATCAAGACTCACTTTCGGCCTTCAGACGAACAGATTCAAAAGAGCCAAGTCGGTTGGAATGTAGGTGTTCTCTTGCGCTTAAGACATACTACGGGCTCCTAGCACCTTGGCGAGAACGAGGAAAATAGGTAGCTTTTGAAAGAACATTTAGAAGCCTGCAGGCGGCTCGCTACCTTGTGAAATAGAGAAAAAAAGTTAAATTGATCCAGGATTCCGTATTGCGTCGATAGTAGTGGTGAAGTGGGCCGAACATGCCGAATTATCCCTTTGCATTCGGAAGGGGACCAAATCCGCTCAATCTTACTGGAATTTTTCAAAAAAGTTTACCAAATAATTGGTCTAATCCGCTCCCGGAGGCTTGTCGCTGTCGATGGACCCAGGAGCGGAGACGGGTCCAAGGATTCTCTTTACCTGCCCCCTCGCGCAAGGGATTCAACCTTCTTTCTTCGGGAGGGCATCAATTCTTTCTAGGAGGAATAAATATCTTCGGTACTAATCGAAAATCGTCGAAGACAACGTTAACACTGCTCGTCGGGGGGGGTGGTTGTTATCAGGTCCTTGATATTGAGATAATAGCCACGACTGCAACGAAAATCTTTTTCAGATTGCTAATTGAGACCATTAAAGGGTGAAGGGGGGGAACTAAATGTCAGGAAGAACTATTTAGGAAAAAAAAACTGTCTACCACCCTATCTATGTTCAAGGCTAGAGGGGACCTCATCCTGCAAACAGCACTCCGAAGGCAGGCTTTTGTAAGCGTTGTTTGGCGGTAAACCGGCGATCCTAAAGATTGGAACTTCGGAGCCTGCTGGGATTAATAGGAGGTGGCGAAAGGCTTAGGCGGAACTATCTGCGCCGTAAGGGAGGAGATCGAGGCGTCTTGTGCCAGCGAGTGGGACCCTGCATAAGCGGGAGTGAACACTTCGAAACGAGGGGGCAGTACGGACGCGGTGTTCCGGCAAGACGTCGGGGGGGGGGGTTCAACCCACTGGAGAAATATTTAATATTTCCGGGGATCTTCCTGAGAATTCTATGAGATCTTATTTTATTTAAGTTGCTCCCGGCAAAAAGACCCACCGCGAACGGCAATTGCCAAATATCAGGATACCTGCTCTTTTATAAAAAATCGTCGTATGACAAGAGCACAAATATCCTGTGGTGGTGGGACCCCGAGGAAAAAGAAGATCGATAAAAAGCACGTTAAGCCGACAACCGCCATTTGGGGGAACGAAAGGGACAGGTCGGTAGACCCGTTCTGTGGGGAGAACGAGATCTTAAAAAAAAAATCGTCGAAACGCCCTCGGCTGCAACCTGCAGAAATGCGGCGGATGACGGAAAGTTGAAAGATTTGGCTAAGGAAAAATACCTCCCGTTGGTTCAAGGCCGCATTGGCCAGATTGGGGGTGAAAGAAATTAAGGGAAGGCCGGCGTGCTGGTCGCAGAGCGAGCATTGAATGGCAGCAGGGGTTTCGAAAATAATGACAAAAAAGAACCTGGAGACAGCTAAGGGAATTGTGAGTCTGTACTCGGGTGTAAGAAAAGGCAAAAACTACTAGGAGGCTTGAGACGAGGGGAGCTCAAAGGAAAAGCTCTTGCAATTAGGGCACCTCTTATCGCAGGAGAAATAACTAGAAAAGGGGACGGGGGGCTCCACGTGAAGCTGCTGTCGGCCGCGTCAAGAAAGGAAGACATTGGAAAATCTTTCCGGCGGGGCGTCGGGGGAGAGGGAAAAGGGGAAGTGAAGAGAGCAGAAAAATCTGGTCCTTCCAGAAGCCCTCACATCAAGTTATAAAGTCTTCGAAAACCCTCTCAAGGGCCTTAAATCCTTTTTGATAAAAAACCCCCGTAACAGAAAAATAGGAAGGCTGTTTTGGGGGGCTTTTCCGGTTTGCTAAGAAAGGTTCAAAGGCGTTACAACGCCGAAAGGTCATCATTCATCCCGGCCAGGGGGATGAAAACCTTCTGACAATAGAACTGTTTAACCAGCCAGAGACCTACACCACAACATTATTATGGAGTAATAAGGGGATGTTATGTTTTAACAAACTCGAAAACAATTAGCCTCTTGGAGCGTGGGGAAGGTTTCATAGGAGTTGTTCGGGTCTGGCTCGGGGGCTAAAAGGGGGAGCTTTGCTCTCCTTCAAAGAAGAACAAACTCAAACATCGAAGAATGCTGGCAAAAACTGTAAAATTATTCTGGCAAGAACCTTGCGCGGGGGGTTCTCAGATGGAAAAACCCTGCTTACGGTTCAGGCAACCAATTGGGGGGGGGGGGGGGGGGGGGAAAAAAAAGTTGCAACGCAAAGAGATCGCCGTTCCTGACCTGGTCACGGCGCCTCGAGGAGCCGTCAAGAAATCGCACAAGTCTCGGAACTCCAAGAAAAAAAAAAAAAGGGAAGAGTTTTCGGCCCGCTGCTGTTCGAGGGGAGGGCGATCGAGGAACCCAACGGGGCAGTTATGGGAAAAAATGCCCTCTATTCAAGACGGGGGAGGGTTCCTAATAGACACTAGCGGAAACTAGACAATGTAAGATAATGTTACTAAAACGAGACCGGACGTCCCAATCCGGACAGTCGCGCCTCTTGAAATGGTTGGGATCAGGGTAGTTGAAGAAAAACAGGAGTCGGAGCAGCCTCTGGGGTTACGAAAAAAATCGTTAAGAAAACAGCATCGGCAGCGGGGTCTGGCCAGGGGAACAAGGTACGGCAAACGAATGTACTCCTCGGGGTTGAAGTTATTGGAAGGGTCCAAGAGTCAAAAATCTTTCCATTCAAACAAGGAGTCCTCCAGGACTGTGACTTCGGGTCAGCATCGGAGGGCCGGTAGAGAGTGGGGTCGAGCGGCGTCCTAAAACAGCAGAAGGAGCGCGGCTGCACGGACTACATGACAAGGGATAATTGCCCGGATTAGGGGACATTTCGGGAAACTATGGCTAGGGCAACATGGGAAGTTTCAACCGGAAAACGTGATCGGTCGGGATCACAGCAGCAATAAGGCTCGGCGAATGGCAGAAACCCTGTACAAAAAAAAAAAAACAGGTTAAGTCGACGTTTCACGGCCGTTGGGGGTGGTTCTTAGAAAAGAAAATCGCCAATGGAAGAAGAGATTCATCGGGGAGGGGGAATAGAATCGGGCGGGAAGGGGTCCACCCCGGAAAGATGAAAAGGGAGACGTTTGGTGTTCAAACGTAGAACGAAAAGAAGATAGTCTTTACAACAGAAAAAATCTACCCAAATCTCGGAAAACATACCCTGGAATCATGGAAGACACTCGAGGGAACCCCCGAAGTTAACGGCAAGAAGCAAGGTGATCGGCCATACGGAGAACTTGATGGGAAGAAAACCTGGACCGTTCATCAGACACCAGTCCGCGCCGAGAATTAAATTACTAGGGGCAGGAGGAAGGAGAGGGGGGGAAGCGCGGGGCGTTCCCCTCCCAAACGTGACATCAGAACAACGAACCGCGGGAGAGGACGCGTGGGGCGGTCAGCATGGGGGGGGAGGCTTACTCCGGGGGAAGAACCTAAATCCATGAGACTCGCGGGACTTCCCTCAGGGTGTTTCTACTACATCGTGTTTAACTGGAAGCGACAAAAAAGGTGGCGAAGCTAGGGAGAACAAGATTAACGGGGGAAGGCTGTGCAGGCCTTCGGGGAGAAAGTCAATTCAAATCTGGAAAGGGAAATTGGGGACCAAAGAAAAAATACGATAAAAGCTCTAAGGGGAGAGGGAAGAATTTGGCGAAAGGGAAAAAAAGCGATTATTGATTCTTCGGCGTCCAAGGAAGGCAAAGTTGGCAAAAGGTAGGCTTTGGGCAGGTCAAGAAAGGGGTAGAAAATCGGAATAGTCCCGGGTAAATGAAATATCCAGGAGAAGAGAATGGGACCCTGGGAGGAATTTTCTCCGACCTAACCGGTTCACAGAGGTGTTAAAGGTCGAGGAGAGAGTGCGAAAGAGGGGGAGGGGGGGGCGTCGTTTTCTTGGAGAGATCGCTGTTCGCCAGGTCAAACAAAGCGCGCTAAAGGTTAAAAAAACCCGCATGAAAAGAATTCTACTCGTTCAGAAGGGCCAAATTTTTTGCTGGCTGGGGGGGTCGAAAAAAAGGGAGGCCCGCGGCCAGTTTTCGGGGAAAGAGACGTCTGAAGGAAGGGGGGGAAAGCTCGGAAAAACTGGGGGCTAAGTAGGCAAAATTGCTAAAAAATGGACTCTCACAAAACTCTCCCGGGAACGAATGTATCGCTCCGTGGTCTGGTTTGGTGATTACTACTGAAGTCAAACCGGAAGTCTTTGGATTAACCTGGTTTTTTCAATTTCCGTCTCTCTGAAAATTACTCTTCTAGTAGAGGAAAAAGCTACTGAGCCAGGTGCTAGATACACACAACAAAAAGGGGGGAGAAAGAATATATAAATGGCGGGGGGATACCTAATCAAAAAAAAAGGACGCTGGAGAGCGCGTATAGGCCAAAACCTCACTAGAGACAAGCAGAGGGGGAATTAAAAAAAGAAAAAACGGTCAGTATACCCAACGGGGGGCCCGATCCCAGGACGGGTGGCTCAAGTTTTTGAGAGGTGCGCGGATGTGCCTGGGGGGCAAGACAGACACCGGAAGACACGAAGGGGAAAACGCTGTCGGGGGGGGAATGCATCCTTGTTTCACAAAATCTCGAAAAACCTTCGCAACAGGGGGGGGTGTCCTTTCAGGGGGCAGGGGGTATTTCCTGATCCATGGAATGGGCTTATTGACCGCGGATACGGGGTGGAAGTTGGCTAAACAACCCTAGAGGTAACTACTGTTCATTCGGCAGAGGGGGACAAATAGGACTCCGAAGATTCACCACTGGGCCCAGGTTCGCTCACCAAAAAGAAGACTCGCCGGGGCTGCGCGAGGATAGTTATAGACAGAGATTTCGATGAAGACAGGGCCTAGGGGGAAACTGACCATCAATAAATAGGCACCAGAATGCAGGCGGGGACGCCTCGTTCGACAGGGGGGAGAAATCTAGTCAGGAAAAGGGGCTCGCGCATCTCAGGCCGCAACGGATCGGCGGCAGGGAAGTGATCCAGGGAAATAGGGCAGGAAAACGAATAGAGCCGGGGATGCCCACTGGAGGGAAGAGGCTGGCTGAAAGAGACTTCACGCTGAGGCTTGTTCTTGGAACTTCACGTAATATGCGGATGCAAAAAAGGCCTGGAGGGGGGGAAGCGATCTCCTGTCGTTTGATAAGGCTACATTGTCCAAATTTCTTACCCTACAATCAGCACAGCCGCAGGAGAACGGCTTGATAGAGATTGTCCTATTTTTTGGAGAGAGATTAAGCTTAGTCTCCTCGATTCGTGTTAACCTTCGGGGGAGGAAAATAACTAAAGGAGCACGTTGCAACGAGAACTCACATGTTCGTGAAATTGAGTAAATAAATGGTAAAACGGACTAGGAAGAGCAACCAAAGTGGCCTACACCCGTCGTTGGGAGGAGACACTGTTGGCTGGTTTTGGGTAGTGTACAATGTGGGCGAGGGGGCTTATGAAGACAGCTGGTAAACCCGACCGACGTTACAATAGGCCGTACTCGTCAAAAGGCCGGGAGGCAAGTCTGTGTAGACCGAATTGATAGTAGGTCTAGATGCGGGAATGTGGCACGTTAGAAAACAGCTTCACCGGACAGTTACGATATGAAAGAGTCTTCCTTGGGTAATTGGATATTTAGGGCTCCTCCCCACGATCCCCAGACACTCCCCGTCCCCTCATACTTGAGGAGTCTCTGTCAGGTCCTCTGGAAAAAGGGGGTCCAGAGCATGGGAGATTCGTGGGAGAGTTGTTATCCACGAATATCGCTATCGGCAGGAACAGCACGTTGGAAAGGGGGGGGGGCCGACTGCGGGGGGGAACCCATTTGCGCCGTCGCACCTGGAATGTAAAGGGCTACTCCTTGAAGGGTCGGTCGTTAGCAAAAGATTGACCAAATCGTCACAGGCAATTCCCAGACGGATGCAGTAGTCAATATCGGGAGGCGGCGATCGTCAGATGTAATGAGGTGTTGGGGGGGGGGGGGGGGGGGGGGGGGGTAGGAAAAACAAAACCAAAACAAGAAATGAAAAGGTCAATCCTCCAGTTGGGATGAGTGGGCTGCGGGGAGAGACCGCCGACCGTTGGGAGGGGCAATTATTCGCAGGATGACAAACTCACATGAGAGAAAGTGTCCAACGTTTTGTGTCGATCCTGATCAGAATAGAGAATCGCGAAACTGGACTGCCGAGGGGGAGGGGTGGGGTAACCGCCTAGGAGAATCTCTATCAGTGTCGAGCAGGAAGAAAAACTTCATCGAGGTCAAGAAAAAGGGAAAAGGATGCGGGGGGGAAGCAT
>Ga0179593_1388426_pt1 | contig 14693 bp, 16 predicted proteins | sample CZODoug2_1_08_16_FD_185931 | JGI IMG/M metagenome (GOLD analysis project Ga0179593, IMG submission 185931) | Vadose zone soil fungal communities from Angelo Coast Range Reserve, California, USA - CZODoug2_1_08_16fungal (PacBio error correction) | ecosystem: Environmental > Terrestrial > Soil >...
GCGATGGGGGGGGAGGGAAAAATAACGCTGAAGGTGGGAAACAAAGAAAAACTAAACTGAAAGAGCACAAAAAGGACGAGGAGACGAAGTCTAAAAATTCCCTCCTTCCGATAATATTTACGCTGGCAAGGTCCTGACAAAAGAGGAACATTAAGTGGGGAGGCCGAGACCGCAAGAGGGGGGGATTGGTTGGCTTCTATCCCGAGTGACTCGAGGACCGAGCACCGACCAGGGGGGGGCGCTCGTCAGGAGAAGGGGAAAGTCGGGGTGTCTTCTTGGCTCGGAAGTCCCTAGACGATCTCTTTCGCAAAAAAAAAAGGGAAAAGGGAATAAGAGTGGAAAACTACGCCGAAGGGGGAAGAATCAGTGAGTCTATCGGCAAATTCAACAGGGTCCGTACTGTATCTAGATCGGAAAAACGGTAAAATTTCTCCACGGAAAACGAAGAGGTAAAGGAATGTTCAAAAGTAATAGAGACCGCGGGACGTCTAGTAAAAAGTGAGGGGGGAAAAAATCTGAGGACACTGGGGAATTGTTCCCAAATTCCAATGAATAGAACGGGGTACGCTTCATTATCGTGTGCGGAAAGTGAAACGATCTGTAAGCACAGCCTTACTCACTGCCCGACTTAGTGACTCCACTACTCAACTAATAGCAGGAAAAAAAGGATTACCAACCCCCAATGGACGCTCAGAGGGGGGGGAGTCCGGGTCACTCATTCTTACTGTGTCTATCCTTAACCAAAACGATTCGGGAAATCAAAGTAGAAGATTGCCTTAAAACGGAAACTAGCGGCAGATGGCAGCCGAATATGTAGGCTGCACAGACCGGGATATCTCGTATATTCGCGTAGGAAAGGGAAGTAAAGAATGTCTATGAGGAGAAAAGGAAGCCCTGGGAGGGGGCATGCAGTGGGCAGACTAAGGAAAAAGGTCCAGAGGCGAAAAAGCGAGGGGACTCCCACTTCAAAAATCCTTCGGCATCCTAAAACGCTATATGGTATTTTCATTGAAGAGAAATGGAGGAGCGACTGGCAGGCTAAAGAGGGGGGGCTTGATGGTCTTAGAACCGATCGAGGGGAAAGGGTGGAAAAAGTTAATGGCAATAAGCATTGTTAAGATCTGGGCGCTTTACGGGGGGGGCGGAAAAACAAAAACCATATATAGCGATCTTCTATCAGGAAAGAAAAAAGCTGCGGAGGGGGGGGGGGGCGAATAGAGAATCTTTGCTAGCGGATGGGGGCGTAAGATACGAAGGTGGACAGGGGGGAGGGAAGCCGCGCGGACTGGGGAGGAGTACTTTGGGGATTGGGGTGAAGAAGGAGAAGAAATCGGTCCATGTTAGGCACTACGGATGCACCAATAAAAACGTCAAGATCAACAGGAACGGCTCGACAGAAGGAAAAGAACGAACCGAAATATTAGGAATCAAGGGTTCGAAAGGGAAAAGCAAGTCACGACGTTTTCATCCTTCAATAGCGTGCACAACCAACGTTGGCCAAAGAGGGAAGGAAGGGGGGAGGGGGGAGGGCCACGACAGAAGCTTGGCGCATCAGCGAATCAGTTAGATGAAAGAGGGAACAACTTCGGGAATCTTAGGAAAAGTGCCTCTCTCAATACCCCGGGAAAGATACCATACTAAGGGAGGTATCAGGGTCAGTCCTCTTTATAGCATCAATCGTACCGGGGAAAAAAAGGGGAAAGATGGGGGTACGAAATGGGCGGGACTATAAGGTCCTTCCTAGGCACAGGCGGAAGTCAACTCAAGGAAAGGGTCATAACCTTAGGGCAAACTATCAGGCGAATTTCTCGGCAGTCCAGTCGGGGATGAGGAGGTGTGAAAGCTAATCAAGTTCGGGCAGCTGAAATAGAGAGGGGAAAAAGATAGCGGCTGCCAAACAAAGTAGATTCAGCTGCGCTTTTTTAAAGTCGGGGGAGAGGGGGGGGAAACCAGGGGACAAAGTTCAAAAAAGAGGCTTCTGGGAAAAAAAGGAGTCGCTGCTAGGTGTTTGGCGCCCAAAATCCTACGCCGCGTGCAGGAGAGGGAGATCGGGAAAAAAAAAAGTCATCAGCGGTTTGGGCACCAAAGGAAAGAGGTTCAAAGGCGCTTGAAATGAAAAGGACAGAAATAGAAGAGGGTTTTGAAACGAGGAAAGGGAAAAAAAGGTCAAAAGTGGGAAAGAGAGGGAACTCAACTTGGGGAAAAATTAGGAAGGGAAGGGGGGGGGTAACAAGGGGGGGGGCCGCTCTCAAAAAGAAGGGCTATACATTATCAGGCCGATTAAGAGAGGGTTTGTACGCGAAGTCACAAGGAAGGAGTCGCTGAGATACAAAATCTACGGAGTCCATTCTAAGGAAGGCTGGGGGGAAATGATGAAGTGCAAGCGGAATCAGACAGATAAAAAACGTCGGGGAGCCTGGGAACTCGCAGGGACGGAAAACCTCGAACGAAAAGACTCATTAAAGTCTAGTGGAAGCAGGGAGAAAGGGGAACGCTAGGGTCGGACGGATAAGACAAGGGGAGGAGACTCTCGATCTGACTAGTCTGGTGGATAAGGTTTTCAAATCATTCGGTGAATGGAGGAAAGGAGGACGAGTCCCTGGGAGATATCCACGACGAGAAGAAGAGATACAAAACATTAATAGTAAAAGAGAGTATAGATATGCGGCTAAAAAAAAAAACTTTTGGAAAAAATTCCGAGGAGCGATTCAAGCTTAGAAGAGGAAGAACGGAAGGGGACGGATAAGCGAATAACACCTTTTTGGAAAAAGCCAGAACAAAGTGCGGGTTGGGGGGAGAAAGAGGGGGGGGACCAATAGGAAATACATTGAATCACGCCCAGGAGGGGACCTCCATTGGAAAATTCTGAACTGGTGTAATTCCTGAATGGAATTCGAGAGGAGGGGGGAAACCTAAAAACCGCCGGAAGAAGAGGGGCAGATGGTCTCCAGAATAAGAGATCACGAGTATAACTCAAAAGAATCTGGAAGCGTCGATTAACTTCCCTAGAGATAACAGGTAGCGGGGGGGGTTCGAAATCTGGGAACGCGCATATCTACGTCTAGCGGAACTCCGGCCTGCGGCACGACGGAGAAAGGTGGTAAAATGGCTCGGGGAAAATGGCTAAGGGGGATTATATATCCGGCACTCGACTCGAAATTTCCTAGCGGGGGGGAAACACGCTGTCAGACTATGGTATGACCACCTTCTGCATAAGGAGGAACAGCACGGGAGGGGAAGTTGAAATATTACAATGTATATTATGGGGGAAATACCTTGGGGAGTACTTATGGCACGACCAGGAGCCGAGATCGCAACAGGGGGGGAGGGGAGGCCGGGAAAAAAAGAAGTAGAACCTACACCACTTTCGTTCGCCATATAATTGGTTCAATAAGAGATTAAACAGTATGAAAGTGCTCGGGGAAAAAGTCTCTATTAGTACGAGGGAAGGGAAGGGATACTCGTAATTCAAAGGGGCCAGATCCTCGATGCAGTGAGAGGAAGAGAGAAGAAATCGAGCAAAAGAGGCTCGTCAACAACCGAAAAGAAGAAAAAAAGACCCTAGTATACATGAAAATTCCTCTTGGAGGAAGTTGACGCTTCTGACCTCAGAGGGGGAAAAAAGGTAGGGGACGAGGAAAAAAGAATAAAGCTCGGAGGGAGGCAATATCGAGAGAGGATTTTTCTGACTTAAACAGAAAATTAGAGGGGAGGACTTGGACAGAAATTATGCACATTGGAAGGGGAGGGGTCCCCTGGGACGATTGAGAAAAAAAAAAGCCTCTAGCGGAAAAGAAGGAAGACAAGCACGAGGGGAAGAGGTTCAATATCGGGAACAGGGGACCCGCCGAGCCAGATGGGGGGGGGGACGTGTCTTCACGACATGCTGAAGGAGGGGGGGGGAAAAGGGGGTTAAGCACTTTATTTGCTCCCATAGCGTGCTTTAACAAAGGTGGGAAAGGCGAGGGACAGGGTCAAAAACCGAAGAGGAAAGTGAGGTCTCAGTACCGACTTAGGAATTAGTCTGGGAGCCATATTTGGAAGAAAAAAGGGGGTGGGATTCCACGGGGTGCGAAAGGAGGAGGGGGGGGAAAAACAAACAGAGAGTCGCCAAAGAAAACTTCCGAACAGAACAAACTGATACAAAACATAACCAACCACAACACACCAGACGGAGGGTACAAGGGGAACCGGGCAAAGGGGCCGCGACGACACGAAGGCGGGGAAACCAAGAGCAGAGGTTATAAGAATATTGGTTGTTGTTTCCGCCGGACACAGAAGCCAAGAGGCAAAGCGCCATTTAGAAGTCGGGGGGAGGAGGGGGAAGACTCACCGGGCACAAAAAGGCAGAAAGCTCTTCTGGAAACTCTACACACGCTATGGCGAATCCTCAGAAGCGACGAAAGGGGAGGTTTCAGGAAAAACCACATAAGGGTAGCCGGGGAGGTAAATACAGATAAAAACAAGGTTTAGCAAAAGGCTATTAGGGTCGGGAAGGGGTACGGACTAGGCAGGACGGAAGGGCAAGAAGAAGTTGACCTACTCTTTGCTACTGAGACTAAAAAATAAGGGCCGTAGAAAAACCTCCAAAAAAAAGAGAAAAGAAGGGGGAGGGGACTATGGAGGAAATTGCGGCTTATAAAGAGGAGGCGCAGGGGAAAGGAAGAGTTCAACAGAAAACTCAGTTTGGCCCTCTTCCAAAGTAAGCATATTGTCAGCGGGGGGGGGGTAGGACCAAAGCAATCAGCAGGGGGGAAAAGGGGAGCATTTTAAGGGGGAGAAGTCGAGAAATGCGAGGAGGAACGTAAAGAGGTCGTAAAAATCTCAGGTTGAACCTGGAATTACGGGGGCAGCTAAGAATCGAAAAAAGCAAGCCAATCAGAGGGGGGGTTACTGAAATGGTCATATTGCGAAAAAAAAACTTCCACAGGGGGAAGAAAAGGCGCAAGGGTCATGGAGGGAAAAATTAGAGAAGGGGATGAATTAAGCGGGGGAATCAGGGAAAGTACTTGTAAATGTATCAGGAGAGCAGTGAGGAATATGAACTGATCTTGACTTCTGTTTTCTCTGACTGAATGGGGACGGGATACGACCCTGAGCTAACAGAACTGTACTTAGTTCAAATGAAGGGAATGATTTTGCCACCAGTTAAGAACCACGCTAGCAGCGAAGAGGGGGGACTGGAGGGACCTGGAACGTGAGCCTGACCCAGACAATGGGGGTATGAGTCAAAGCTTACAAAAAGCTAGCAAAATGGGAGGAATGGTCGAGAGGAGTCGGGAGGGAGGGGAAAGAAAACCCTTAAAAGAGGGAGGGGGGGGGGTCACTGATATTGATAGAAATTTGGTTCATCGAATATTATTATACAAAAAGGGAATGAAAACAGGGAAAGGGCGTTCGGAGGGGCCGTATCACTACGGGAGATTGGGGGAGGGATTCAGAAGTACTTGGTATTGGACACGCTTTTTATGACAAAGCCAAAAGCAATCGCATCTCACTCAAAAACACAACATTGAGAAGAAGGAATGGGATTGGGGTTCTCAGTTTTCAAAGACCAGGAGGGGCACAAATAAAACGACTATGAAGGAGGGAAAAAGAGCGGTAAATAGTTGAGAAGAAAATGCGTGAGGGAATCGACAGACGACTGGGGACCGCTCATGGAATGAGATAGACGGGTCGAGGCAAACTTAAAGGGGACGCTGAAAAAAAGGGCATACAAGGGAGAGAGAAAAAATGGGAGGGGGGAATTCCTGGGGGGGTTGTCGAGGAAGGGAAAAGCTCTCGAAAGGGGCCTACCCTTTTTAGGGGCGCGCGAGCTAAAGGGGGGAGGTGTAAAAAAGAAAAATTTTGAGAAGCTGGATGAAGAAAAGGAAAAGACCGACAGGTCATTTGGGTTTTTCAAGTCCCTAAATTTCGGGAACCACTCATTCAGGTGAAAAATGCCTCAAGAGGTCGGCCACTTTCAAAGGGCTAAAAAAGGGGGGCGGTAGGTAGCGATCGAGATCACGAGAATTTGGAAGCTCAAAGGGGGCCCGAAAAGATTTAAGGGCGACACGTCGAGAAAGGAGAGGGAAAACTGAGGCGCAGGAGAAAGGGAAAAGGAGTTGGATCAAAAATCCTTCATGTGGACGACGGAGGGATGGATTATGGTTTGAAAGAGAAAAAACTGCCTATTCAGCCTAAAAACGACATACGCAAGCGGAAGGGGAAAGAGTTGGACTGATTTGGAAAAACGCTAACAAGGAGGGGTCCATCAGGCAAGTGTAGGGGGGGGGGAGTTGCCGGGGGAGTAAGGGGGTTCCCTACAAAAAAAATTCTAAAGGAAACCAAAAAAGAAGTGAGGGTAATGCTGGAAGGAAAGTAGGCCAGTACCGAACGATTAAAGAGAGGGGCAAGAAGAAGAGGATAGACAATCCGAATATCTGCAAATAAGGGAAGGATTGAATGCCATGCAAAAATTAAAAAAAAAAGAAAGTGGGGACTGGAAAGGCTGTTGCACGGAGATAAAAAAGAACAACAAAGTTGGGGAAACGGAAAAGGGAGATCTCATACCAGGCGTACTGGAGGAAGAGTAGACTGTTTTTATGGGGTCGGAGGAAGGGTGGCAGCAAAAGACGATGCAGTGTGGTAAGGTAAGCCGGGGAAAGTGAGGGGAGTAGAAAGAAAAGCGAATAGGTGGAGGAGGTGTGGTAAGGGCGGGATCCGGGGTGGTGGGATGTGGGGGAGAGACAATTTATGGGAGGAGAGGGGGTAGGGCACCAAAAAAAGGAGAGGGGGAAAGGCAAAGTGAGAGGGAGGAGGGATTGCTCGTGGGTGGGGAGAGGGGCGAGGGGGTGGGAGTGGTTGGGGATTGGGGGTGGGGTGGGAAACGGGGGGGTGGGAGCTGGAGTAAAACAGGACACCTATTGGGGGGGAAAGGGGAGGGGTGCACTATGGGCGTCGTGAGGCGTGGGAGAAGACCTCTCTGGGTAACTAAGGGGAGGGAAGGGCCTTGGTACAAAAGTCAGGTGAGTTGGGACTGCATTCCCCGGGAAGCCGTCCTGAGGAAGGGCAATATCAAAACCCCTTTTGACAAAAACGTTTTCGGAGGGAAAACCATCTGTCTTAAGGCTGCGATTAGAGGGGAAAAGTGTTGACGAAGCTATAACCTTTGGACTAATTTCTTCAAAAACGACGGTAAGCTTTATGGGGGGGTCATGATAGCCGGGAGCTGGGAGGGTTGGGGGGGACTGAGCACATCGGAAGGGGGGGGAAGGGGGGGCTATGGGCATCTGTTTAAAACCACCGAAAATCTTATCTTTAGAAGATCTTCAGGAAACGAACTGAGGGGTGGTCTAGGGGGGGGGATGTCGGAGAGGCGATCGGGGTTTAGTTTGTTCTCGCCTGGAAAGTTTTAATGAAGCGATTCGTGCTAGGGACCTGGAAAAGGGCGGGGTTATGAAGCAATCATCGGGTGGGAGCACGGGGGCAGGTGATAAACAGCACCTCACTGCTCAGAAGAGAAGGACCTAGCAAATGAGAACAGGAAGGGCCGCGTATCAGTTCTGAGGGAATCACAGCTGGGAAGCATAGAAGTAATTTCAAAAAGGTAAACAAGTGGTACCAATAGGGGAGCCTGGCAGGAAAATACCAAATAAGCAGTAGAAAGGGTAAAAATTTAAAATCGAAAAATCCCGAAGGAAGCCGGGGGGGGTCTGACTCGCCTCTCCTCGAAAAAGGAGTCGGAAAGGGCGAAGGGGGATCGGAAAGCTTTCAAAAAAAGAAGGGAAGAACAGGGGAAGAGAGGGAAGGGAATTAGCTCACTAAAAGAAGCACCGGGAATTCGTCAGAAGAAAAGGTACGCCGGCAGACGCAAGGAGTCGTAGGAAAACTGAGGAATCAGAAGGAAAAAAACAACAGGCAAAGAAGGGGTTGTCTTTTTGCCAAGAAGAAACTTGAGCTCGGAGGGAGAGGATCGGGAAGCAGAGAGTGCATCAAAGGGAGGGAGTCAAGCCAGAATCTATAATATACTATAGTAGTGTAGAGGAGGAGCGACGCAGAAAAAATCGGGAGAAAAACAAAGAGAACTGTTCAAAAGGAAACTAAAAAAAACTAGACATAAGGAGAACAGATGAAATACTAAAACAAAAAAAAAAACATACTATCACAAGCAAACGAATAAAAAAAAAGCGCTAAAAAAAAAAAATATCAAAAGAAGGTAAAGGGAAAAAAAAGGAACACAAAAAGAAAAAATCACATACTACAATATACACCATAAGCAAGACACAGGGACAAATACTGATTACAGAGACAGGCCTCGGTGGGAAGGGAGGCGGAGGGGGGAATCATCGTAAAGAGGGGGGGGAAGCCGGAAGAGCGGAGAGGGGAGGCTAGGGACTCGTGTTTGGGAAAGGAAAAGGGGGGGGCCAATGGGGGGTGCAATGCTAAAATCACTATGCGTAAAGTTCGCCGGGAGATGACTGAAATTGGGTTAACGATAAAAGAGGGGGAACGGTGGAGGGAGATTAATGCAGAATCGCTCATTCCTTGCATAAACAGTCGAGGAGAAGGGAATGTCGACGGAGAGCAAAGAACAGCGCCAAACGGTCATAAAAGGAAGCGAGGTGGCCGGACCGCGAAGGGGGTCCGAAAAATGAAAGTTGCGGCATCTCAAAGGGGGGTACGCTTTGAAAAGACGTCATGGTCGGGGGGGGGGAGAAGAACTGTCTGCTCTCATGGAGAAAGAAAGGGGGGATGTTATAAAAGGGGGGGTGGAAGAGAACTTAAAATTTAATACTTCCAGGGTAAACCATCTGAGAGAGCTCAGGAAAGGGGTAACTCTAGAAAAAAGTATCTCACCCGTGTGGGGAAGAAGAAGATAGGTAGTCTCACTTAAGGCCTATCGTATCTAGTCACAGAAAGGCGAGGAAGGGAACTGCGTACCGAGGAAGGAGAAGAAAAAAAGGTTTGGTTCACAGAACAGACTTGGAGGGGAAAAAGGGCCAGCGCAAGGGGTAGGATAAAGGAAGTATAGCAAGTCTCCATGGAATAAGCGAACTCGAATCAAATAGGATGCCGAGGAGAGAGCACTATGGGAAAAAAATCACGTAGGGAAGGATCGGAAACCAGTTAACCAGCAGGTCGGAGAGAAGGCGAAAGACAATGAAATAAAGGGGGAGGACAAGGAAAGAAGAACTAGTTGTACTTGGAAACATCTGAAATTTCATCGATGATGATTTATCTAAGAGGCTGGGAGACAGTATACCGCTATTCAGCAATGCAACTTTAACTCTGATAACACTGTCATGTAATAGTCTATGAAAGGTTCCTCTCTGCATCAGTGTGCAAGGCTGAAAGAGAGTACAGGCTAGTCCGTAGAGTGTGTAAATCAACACGAGGGAAGGCAGGTTTGCTCTTCCATCGGCACATTCATATGCAAATAAAAAGCATTCGAAGTATTGCTTGGGTGGGGGGTCCACTATATCAACTGATAAAAAAAATAACGACTCGGTTTTTATGCTGTTCGAACTATTGTAGAGTCTCAAGCAATAAGGAGAAGACGGTGGGGGAGAAAGGGAAAACACACGTACCTAAGGAATATTTTTGGACCTAAATTAGTCTTCAAGAGGAAAATGCGGGGTGTATGAAGGGGGATGCGCAAGGGAGGGTACAGCTAGTTCCTCACTGAGGACAGGGTTCAAATCTAAGAGTAGTGGATTTTGACGGGTTTGGGTGCAAGAAAGGGCAGGGGATATTGAAACGTCTGATCGGAAACAGAGCGAGCTCGAGAAACCATCCAAGGGGGGATACACCAGGAAAATGGAAGCTGACTAGGGTGTCCGGACTTAAGAGGAAAACCGTTGTTCCTGCACCTTAAAGAGGTCTACACTTTGTCGATCGGATGAGCAACGGTGTGTACTAACAGATTCGCGGTCGCCCACGGCGTGGTAGAAAGATGTCGTAGGACGATCGTTTTCTCTTTTTGCGCCTTTCGCCTTCTCGGGTGTGGCTGAACCTGCTCTTCTTCCAAGGCTTACACAGGGGGAGGGTGCCATCATGAGGAGGGGGCCTTTCCAAGATGCGTGCCTTGCATGAAGGGGTTCGAGAGTGGTACTCAAGTTTTTCCTCGTCTTCGCAATAATAGTTGGGAACGAGGTTGAGTGCGGGACCGCGTAAGTGAATGGGAAAAAAAAGGGGAGGACGTCGATCCGGTAAGGGCCTCAGATAACAAAACGGCTCAAAACGAACAGTCCCCTATAGGAGGAAGCACTAAAAGTCTTTGATGAGACCACTGTGGGTCACAACTCCTACCCTCGCAGACTTTTCGTCCGTGTTTGATTCTGGTTCCGTATGTCCGAAACACAGGGAGTGTGCTATCGAGAGGGAGGCAAGAAGGGGTTGCCGGGCAAAAAAAAAAGTAAGAAAGGAAGGTGCTGTGTGGAGAAGAGACGCGGGACAGGGGCAGGGAAACTGCCACCTGCTGAAGAATCGAGTTTCGGTGGAAAAAGCAAAAGTCGCTTCCAGGGGGGCGCAAGTGCTGGGGGTCTGATCGATGAAGTCCTGGATTGTGAAAAAAGGGAGGGAAACGGGATAACTTTTCACGAGGTCCACCCACACCGTACCGGGAGTCTTTGCCGGACCCCGCAAAATAAACGGATGACAATCGAGGAAAGGGAGGGTGCCGACATCACCTGGAGGGAAGGGAATGCTCTCGACGGCGTGCGCATAACAATGAATGGGACTACTGTGGAAACATGGCGCGTAAAGGGGGAGAAAAGGGAGTCAAGCAAAAAAGGAACGCGACACCGCGTCTAAAGTACCAAGAAAAATAGACGACAAAAACGCAAGACAAGAATCTCTCAGGAAACGAGAAAAGAAGTATACAATCCAGACGCTTTCTGATGAGCCACTGAAAGGCCGACGGAGCAATTGGGTGGGAAACGCTCAACACAACAAAATCAGCACCAGGTCGGTCGGCTAGATCTCAATCCTGAAAGGTCAAAACACTCACTGAGACAGCTATTCACCCTAGACCACAACAGCCAGGGAAGACCTCCATTATCGGAAAAAAGGTGGCTTTTAAGGAATTGCCCCAGGAAGAAATCAAAATTCTGAAATGAAAATCCTTGGGACTCTCAACCCAGGGGGGGGGAAGAAAAGTATAACCTCTGAACAGGGAGGGGAATCAAATCGATTTCGATATAGGGGAAGATTCGCAGCGGAGAAAACTCGAACGGGGGCTTCCCGAAGATCTACAATAAGAGTCGGCAGGGGAAGGAAAATGGATTAGGCGGGAATCAACGTAAAGAGGGACGACTAGGAAAAATAACTTTTGGGCGAAAAAAACACATTCAAAAAGAGGGGGACTGTGAGGAGAAAAAGACTTCATAGAGCAAGGAGGAAAGGGATTAGGTCTAGCTTGTAGGGAAACGCAAACTCTAACCCGGTCGGGTAGGGATATGAAAAACGTTTACAGTGGGGAAAAAAGGTAAATACAAACGCAAATAAAAGGGCATTAGTCCGGACAGTCCTGTTAAAGAAGACTGGGGGGGAAGAAGGGCTCAGGAAGCATGCATGGAATCTCTTAGGCTAAGGGGTCGTCGATTACTAAAAGGGGGAAAACTCTAATGAAAAGAGAGGGATTTTTTAAGAAGACAAAACGGGGGGGTGAGAAAAGCTAGGCAGAACAAATAAGGCACGCTAACCCAAAGAGGGGGTTGAAAAGGGGGTATACCAAGTAATAGAGCTCTCTAGGGGAAGCGTCCGTTCAAACGGAAAAAAAAAAGTGCGGGGAAAGGTAGCGCAAAAAAAGGGAAGGGGAAAGGGTCGCATACTTGAAGGGAAAAAAATCCGCCAGGCGGGCTTTATATAGAAGAGGGGAAGCTTAATAGTCAGAGGGATATCAGGCAACCAAGTCAGGGTCAGGAATGCAACGAGCACGTTCCCGAAGAAGGTGCCGGAGGAGGGGGACGGAGAAGGGGGGGGCCCTGGGGGACAAAAAGAAACTACCATGCGGCAATCGTGAAAAGTCAACAAAAAAAAAAACGGAAATAGGGGGGGGGGGAGAGGTGGTGAGGGAGGGGCACTAAGTTGGAACAACTCAGGTCCGACCGAAGGAAGGGGAAAAAGTCGGTCAATGAGAGACAAAACGAAGGGTACAAGAAATACAGGAATCAAGATTTCTAGGGAACAGGTTCCCAACTAAGAGAGAAATATAGACCACGTTACTTCCCGCAATAGGGGGAGGGTCGGGAAGTTGGAAGAGGGGGGGACGACTTGAGTCAATCACCTGGGGAAAAAAGGGGGGGGAAAATCTATTACCATCCATAAAAGGTTTTGTGGGGAATAAAAAAAAAAACTTTGAGAGTCCTACTGAAAAAGGTTAATGTCGAGGAAGGGAAGGGGCTAGAAACTTGCAGGTTATTCAAATCGGTCATGAGGAAAGCAACGGAATCCACACCGAAGTCGAAAATTCATAGGGAAGGGAGCATAAGGGATACCGAGACACAAAAACCGCGAGTGGGAGGGGGTTGACGGGGGGTCAATAAGACCCGAGAGGGAGTAGAAAAAAAAAAAAAAATGGATGACAAAAAAAATTGAAAAGTTGGCACAATCTGGGTTTCGAAATCCGGATCCTGCAGAAAAAGACTGGTAGAGTGGGAAAAAGGTACCATCGATGTCGATCACGAACTGACCTAACAAATAAGCCCCCCAGGAAGACAAAAACAGTGTCAAGTACGAAGACGGCAGAGGGGTGAGGCGGGGGAGAAAAAACCAAAAACAATAATTCAAATGGGGGGGCGAGCAGCCAAAAACCAGAAGGACGGAAAGAGACGAAGCCTTCAGAAAGAGAGGCTCATCACCATATGAGGGAGGAAGTCGAGCGAGAGGTTAAGGGTGGATCATTGAGATAGGTAATTCCCGATGAAGGGAAGCGCTAAAATAAGCTTCAAAAGGATGATGGAGAGGGGATCGGTAACCTCCGCATTAAAGTTCAATCTCCTTGAAACTGGGGGCCAACTGAGGGCGGGAGGAACGAATAGGACTGGAGTTGGGAGAAACCTACAATTATGGAAGGGAAGAGAGTCCCGGAAAAGTATCTAACTAGAAGAGCTCTGGGGAGTGGTGAAATGTAGAAGCGAAATACGCCTCCTGAAAGGTGTGAGCTTTCTTCTTAAACTGGAGGGTCGAAAAAACCACAAAAAAGGGACTTAAGACGTGTAAGATGGAGGACCCTCTCGCTTTGGGGGGCTCTAGAAAATATTGGGATGCGTCGGGTCGAGGGCGATCGGAGTAGTTCTGCTGGAAAAAATACAAAAAGATGGGGGTACAGAGAGAGAGGAGGAAGATTCTGTGGGGGGTGCTTTAGGAGAATAAATCATGGAGGGTTGCAGGAACGAAAAAAAGGCCCGATCGTGAAAAACAGAGAAAGAAATGTAACATCACTCTTTCACAGATCCGGGAGGGGAAGGTGCTTAAAAGCGCACGCAATTAGGGGGGTTCTCCCTTCAGAAGATGTTCACCCATGCCGTGGCGTGCAATTAAAAAAAAGAGAGAAGCAAGCGGCAGGGGGGAAGGAAGGGATCAGGGAAAAGTGCACCCGTCGGGAAAAGAAGGGGGGGGTCGGCGTGCCCTAGCGAGAAACGCCAAGCGCTATGAAATTCTAAGGGGAGAAGTGGACTCAGAAGAACTAAAATAACGTAGGAAAGGGTTTAAGAACTGTCCAAGGAGAAGAGGATCACTGAAGGAGATGAAAGTTATGTCGCACGTTAAGCCGGGGGAAAAAGAAAAATCCAACAATCTCAATAATCAGGGGCAGGAAAGGGACACTATCTGGGCCACTTCAAGGGTGTAATTTTGGTCAGTAGAGCGACACGAGTGGAGGGCTTAGAATCATAATAGAACGGTAAACAGTAGGGGGGAGGACCTGAAAGACAAGAAGAGATAATTCTAGGAGATGGGGAGAATTGCGAAACGGGTAAAAAAAACAGAGCATAAAACCAGGCGCAAATGGGCGATGAAACAGGTCGGGTTACACGCTCTTCTTCAGGGAGGGGGGCTACTTGGTTAAAATTGGCGCCAGTGGAGGGGGAAGGAACACAAAAAAGCCTGTGAAGAGCTCAGGAAGATTTAACTGACTCCCTTCTCTCCCAGGAGAAAAATCCGCCATAAAGTGAAGAGGGAACTGTCAATGGAAGGAGGTCTTAAATGGAAGGTTTCGCAGAGAGGACAGAGTGTTACACGAAAAGAGTCATCGAGCTCTATGAATGCTCTAAGTTGGGTAGAGGAGAAGGCCTGTGGGGGAAAGGGCTAGGTGGGAAAGAAAAAAACTCGTGCAACGATCGTACCTGAGAAGGAGGAGTTCAGCCGAACGGTCAAAGAAAAGGAATCAGCGTGCGGTAAGAGCACTCTCGCGACGATCCTGGCTCTCCTGAGAGAAAAGGGGGAGTTGGATCAGAGACGTAATCGCAATTGAGCCGTTTACGGAGAGAAGAGGGGTGGAAGACAGAGGAAGTCCTCAAGAAAAGGAAAAAAACTCGAAGGGTCATGGGAGTTTTTTAGGGAAGGGCTGGGGAGAGAAAAGTTGATTCTTCCAAGGGGTCGATTTGGGAAAAACGGGAGGAGGTGAATAACAACGGGGGGGTGGTCTTCTCAGTAGGCCTTCAATGTCACGCCAGAAAAAAAGGGAGAGTGAATATAGAGGAGAATGCAGA
>Ga0179593_1663722_pt1 | contig 14693 bp, 27 predicted proteins | sample CZODoug2_1_08_16_FD_185931 | JGI IMG/M metagenome (GOLD analysis project Ga0179593, IMG submission 185931) | Vadose zone soil fungal communities from Angelo Coast Range Reserve, California, USA - CZODoug2_1_08_16fungal (PacBio error correction) | ecosystem: Environmental > Terrestrial > Soil >...
GGCCTGATCACTTGTGGAAAAAGGAGGATGGGGGGGTAAGGGTGGGGGAGTAAGACTGGAGTCGTCAGAAGCTGAGAAATAACAAACTAGAGAATTTCTGCTTCTGTCTAATCCGGATGAACGTCACGCTAAAAAAGAAGAAGTACGACGCGGATGTTTTCTTGGATTTAGGAAATGGGTTTGCGCCAAAACAAAAAACACGCCACGCCGCAGGGGTCGTTCTCTGTGGGGGAAGATTTAAGGGAAATCGTAAAAAGGGGAGAAAAATCATGAGAGACAAACAAATTACGGAAATGGTCTTGCGGGCAGGAAAGTAGAGAAATCAATACACCATTGTGCCGGCAAGGAATGAAAATGGGGAAACAATGGCTGACAAAACATACGCCTCGGGAGAAAAATTAAGTCCTGTCGGTTGTCAAGCAGGGGGGGTGGCACAGGGGAAAGAAAAAGAAAAGTCACAGTATGCACTCGTGAATTCAGGGGGAAGAAGGGGGGGTTTGGAGCCGCTTCTAGGGGCACGAACTCGCCGGTCGGTACGAATAAATAGGAAAGGGAAAAAGGGGGGGGCTAAGGAAAGTTCGACTCTCAGCCAAGTGAAGAGGGGGGGGACGGAGATGAACGGGGATTCGCTAACCAAACGGAGATAACGGCAGACGCGCCCGAGTTGGTGGGATAGGGGTCGGAATACCAGATAGATCAGAGGGGGTTGGAGGGGAGAAAAAAAAGTTGTCTCGTGGCAGTCGGGGGGGGGCGAGTTTCCATAATTGCCTGCAAAAGGGCATCAGGAGGGGGTTATCAGTAGGATAGGCAAGGGGCCTTCGTCTCAAATTAAAAAGAAAACCGCGTTTTTTGTAAGGAAGGATGGGACAGGGAGGAGTTGGACAGAGAATATTCTTCGTAGGGGGGGCGCCGGGAGCCCCCTGAGGGGGGCGGGAAGGACTAGGACAAAAAAAAAGCCAAAAATATCTTAATAGCGAACTGCTCACCGCCGCCGGCATATTCAGGTGAACCGGGAATGCAAGGGCGAGTTCCATGGCACTTGCTGGGAGAGGGGGGGTGCAGTCATTTCGTCAAGAGAAATCCGAAGACGGAAAGCGCCTGGGAGGGAAAAAAAGGAATGACCAGAGCTGGAAAAAGGACGGGCTGAGTGGAAAGGCTTTAGAATGTGGAAAAGAAAGGAAAGGGGCAGGCTAAAACTAACAAAAACCAGGCAAAAAAAAAAGGGGGGGGTGCGGGGCGTCGCCTGACGCATGGCGATAATTAGGGCAGGAAATAATGGGGGTGACGAAAAGTTAAACATACGAAGGGGGGAGGGGGGTCTGATGAAGTGAACGAGCATTTCAAGCCAAAGGGGGGGTTCACAAAAGCCAGGAAACGAATGCCAACAGGTGGCTTAAGAGGGCACAATTCAAACCGGAAGGGACGGTAGGGGGGGAAGGACTACATTGTTATGGCTGACCGAGGCTCGGCTTTGAAGGGGCCGGGGGGGTGCTAGGCGACGATGAGAATCATAGGGGGAAGGATCGGGGGCAGGGAGCAGGAAAAACGCCCGTAGGGGGGGCGGCAAAAAAGCTGATGGACCGATCTGAAAAGGAAAGGGGTAGTAGCGATTTCCCTAAAAAAACAATTGCAGATTCCAGAACGAAACGAAAAGAACGGGGGGGAAAATCGTTGGGGTACCAGGGGCAATAAAATGGTCTCCTGGAAAAAAACAAATGAGGAGAAAAGAAAAGAGGATGGTATCCGAGAGGCGCCCGGGGGGAAGAGCGTTTCGGGGGGAAAAAACAATGGGGGACAGAGGGGGAGGGGAATGAGTTTACATCTTCGATTCGGCGCTTACCAGACCGGCGGGGGGAAAGGACAAACTGTCGGCCTAACAAAGTATCATATTCTGAGACGCTCGGCAAAAGGTCTAGGAAAGCAAAAAGAAACAAAAGTATAAGCGTTCTTACTACTGGGGGCCTCTAGTTGGGGGGAAAAAAGACATCAGCAAGTCTGGATTGCCGTTTTGATCATTAAGGACGGCAAAAAAAGAATACGTGGTGATTCAGGACGGGGGACTCAAATCGATTCTGACGAATGGCTGAAAGGAAGGGGCTATACAGGGGGGGGGCCAAGAAACAACCCCATGAAGAAACAAAAGGGGGTTAAACACGAAGAAAGGAGTGCTCGACCTTGCAACCGAATATGGGAAGGGGCTCAGGAAAGAAGACAAAAGGGTGGGGGATTTATTTATTCCAGAAACGAAATTGTGCTTGCATCGAAGGGAGAAGGAATGCACGGGCAGACATGTCCACTTGAAAAGGACGGCAACGCCGCAAGCGTGTTCCACCTCCCTGCGGTGCAGCCGAGAAAAAATGATAAAACCAACGGTCCGCTGGACGGGCGCACGTAGTCGCGAATTTAAGCCACGGGGGTTGGGGGGCAGGTAAGGAAAGGTGCTGGAGATGGGGTTGTTGGGGTGGTGGGGGGGGGTGGGGGGGGAAATGGATGCATAATCTCTTTCTTTTTTCCCGGGGGCGGGGGGGGGAGGGGCAAAAATAAAAAAAATGAAGCAGGAGGGCACCGTACCACCTCAGTGCGGGGGAAACTGAAAACAAGCAATCCTAAAAGGGTAGTCAGCGACTGCCTAGGAAAAGCGGAGCAGAAAAAAAAAAAATGTAAGGGGGGTGAAGTAATTTCAAAAAAGGAACGCCGGGCACATAGGGGAAGGAGCCCAAAAAAAAGTAAGGACTGGAAACCGGCTGGCACCAGCTGGAATTTGAAGGAAAGGAGAGGAAGCGGTGCTGGGGCGCGTCTTAATGGAACCGCGGAAACGTTTCAAGCATTACCAACCGGGGAAAGTTGGAAAGGAGGGAAAAAAAAGAGAATGGGGGAAAGAACACTTGTTCAAAATCCCCTAAATGGGTACAAGAAGGGAAAATGCTTCTATTCGAGGTGGTAGCTAATGCCAAGGAGGGTGCAAAAGAGTTAAAACAAGGTCAAAAAGACGGCAGGGGGTCTGCTGGGCTACATGCGCGCGTTAAGGAATGGGTTTACGCAGGAGGGGGGGTCGCGACTCGAGGTACGGCTCTTTCGGCCTAGGAGGAAAGGGAAAAATTGGGGGAAGTGGGTACTACTCTCAGGGAAATTGCCTCAAAAAAGTCATGGCACTTGTAAGGGTCAAATAGCAGGTCTCTCTGGCAAGGAAAAGAAAAGGGGAAAAAAAGTGATGAAGGAGGGGGTTCTCAAATTGTAGGGGAAAAAGGGAACTGGGGGGACCTTACCAAAAAACAGAAACGCTGTACCCTGTTGGGAAAACGAGAACGCAGTTTGCGTGTCGAAGACGAGGCAGGAAAAAAAAAAAAGTTAAGACGGCATCGGCGTGGGGAAGAAAAAAAAGGTAGCCACCGGGAAAGAAAAAAATTCAGATCGTTCAGCGAGGAAGACTGCTAGAAAGGGTGAAACATTTAACACCTCTGCTGAAACACAAAGCCACATTGGCCCCCTTTCAGTTGGGGGGTTGGGCATCAATTCGAAGGGGGGGGGGGGTCGGATTCAACACGATACTGGGGGCGACCCGACGTAACCTGCACATTTGAAAAAAAAAAAAAAAACGGAAAGGGGGAAGGGGGGGGGGGGGAAAAATAGTAAATGGAAGATGGCATGCTGTAAAGGGGGGGGGAGGGTTTTGCAAAAAAGGTGAATCTCGGAAAACATCTTCTGAAAAAAAAAAAAAAAAAAAAAAAAAAAAAAAAAAAAAAAAACACAAGGATTCTAATCGTCGTGGCACTTTCAGTAAGTAAAGTCCACCCCGGAGGGTCACATTAAAAAAGTTTAAAACGAGTTTGTGGCTCTTTCGCTAACCCGTTTTCGCAACCTTGAAAGAGGGGGGGGAGCTGGGAATTTCTTACGCCTCGTCAGGTATAGCAGCAAATTTGCAGAAAAAAAAAAAAAAAGAGGGGGGAAAGAGAGTGTTCGCATGCGCAGGAAAAACATGGACATCATAACTTTCCTAAAAATGATCAGTGGGAGCAGGGATAAAAAGACCGGAAGGACATTGGGAGGGGGGAAATGCAGGGAGTCGGGAAAGGGGATAGAAAAACGAAAAAAACTGCGGGTAGTCAAACATGGGGGAAAAAAGATACTGTTGCTCCTTACGTATTGTGAGGGCAGGCGAATGAAAGGGGAACACGAAGTTATAATCAAGGGACAAGTTGGTGGGAGCGGTCCGGCGGGAAAATCAAGAAGAGCGTCATAAAACTTAACAAAAGGCGGTCTCCGTTGGGGAACCTGCGTAGGGGCAGGCGGATTCCACAGAAAAAAAAAAAGACGGGAGGATACTCCTCGAAAAGTTCGCAGAGGGGGAGTAAAGGGGCGGATCTCGCAGGAGGGGGGAAGACTGGTCAAAAAAATGGGGGGACTGGGTGGGAGGTCAGAACTGATCCTGGGAAAGGGAGGGAAGAAGTCGGAGAAAAGATATCTTGGCGTTAGACTGGAAAGTCCTAGGGACGAGGGCATGGCTCTGAAATTTTCCAGATACCAAGGGGGGAGGGTTTTTTGGGGGCGGAAGGGTTAGGGGTAACGAAGGCCCATTGGAAAAAAGCGGGGAGTGCATGATATTAGACCTAAATATAACTGAAAAAAAAAGGTCAAATAGGCACCCAAACAGCAATCGGGGAACAAAAGGGTGGGGCATAATTCGCAATGGGCATGCAAGGGAGCAAGGGTGCAAACAAGGTGAAAAGCACTTGAAGAGGGGCAATTCAACCATGCGTGTTCAAAAAAAAAAAAAATGTCTAAAAACAAAACTGTAGAAAAGACAGGGTTTTCTTGTGGCGCAAGGAAAGAAAAAAATGCTCCTCGTTTAACTGCAATGCAAATTAAGAGAAACAAGGCGAAAAAAAAAAGGAACGGGGGACTCTCAACTCACAAAAAATGGGGGAAGCGTCGCGCCAGAACACCGGCTATCACAGAAAAAGTCTTTAAAAAACGGGGGGGGGCTTTGCAAAAAAAACACAGTTGAAAACTGGCACTTCAAAGAACGCGGATCACCAGGGGGGGGTCCGATATGGGGAAAAAAAAATCAAGGGAAAACTGGAGTCAAAAAGGAACGGGAGAAAAAAAGAGAAGGCCATAACTGATGTAGGGCGGAGGGCGAACGCCCAGGTTTCTGAGACAATATTGTGAAAGGAAAGGAGGTCTGGAAGAAAGTGGGGGACCAATGTGGGTAGGAGGGAATGGCAAGGGTTTCTCGAAATCTCCTGAGTGGCAAAATCCCCCAGGAAAGTAAATGTGGGTATAGCCGGAATTGGATCAATGAAAAAAAAAATGATGGGTCTTTAAAAAAACGATCGAAGTAGAAACAGAAAGGTTAGGTAAAGGAAAAGGGGGATCAGGCCCAATTGCAAAGGAACTACTAAATCGTCAAAGAAACTACGCTGGCTACAAAAGAATCCCGAGAAAGGACGGAAAAAAAAACAATCCACTATAGGTAAAATATTGAGAGGGGGTCGGGAAACACGATGACACTCGGGGTCGTTTCTGGGGGGGGGGGGGGGGGGGGTGGGGTGGGGGGGGGGGGGGGGGGGGGGGGGTGGGGGAGGTGGGGGGGGGGGGGGGGGGGGGGGGGGGGGGGGGAAGGAAAAAAGAGTTCTATTTTCACAGACATTCAATTAAAAAAAAAAAAATTGAAGGACGGGATGTCGGCGGGTGCAAGAAAACGAGGGGCTTGATGAAAAAAGCAAAGCAACTGTCCGTTCTGAACCATCTATCGATGGCTGAAAAATAGAGGCAACAAAAAAAAGGAAAACGGAGCTCCTTACCAGGGATTAGGAACTTAAATAAGAGCCGCTCGCACTTCTCCTGGATTGAAAACGGGTGGAAAAAGAATAAAAGAAAAAAGGGGGGAAGGGAAAGGGGACTCCTTGGGGGCCTTATCGGGGGAAAAATTATGGGCGTTCATTCATGGACTGCGCAAGCACAAGGGGGGGTTCTAAAAACCAAAAAACGGCAAAAACAATTAGATATGAAAAAGGATTAAGCCGACCCCGAGAACCTTTTGAGAACCATGACTGGGAGGGGGGGCAAGACAAGTGTGAAGGGGACACAGTTTCTGGTTCATGAAAAAGGGAAAAAAAGGGTCAGAGGCAGGACTTCCAAGCGGCCGATCACGATGTGGGGGAGGGAAAGGAGAAGAAAAAGCCTGTTAAAAAACCATGTTCAGGAAAAAGGGCCCAGGATTCCTCCGTGGAGAGGGGGGAGGGAGGTTGAGTACGGGATGGGGTAAAGGGAAAAAGACAACTGCGGGGCAACCGTCGCTCTGAAAATTGGCAGGATGAAAAAAGGGAAATGGAGGGGAGCTTGAAAATGAAATCCATGAAAACTCACCGGGTGCTGGCGGGGGGGGGAGAACATGAAGCACCCGGAAAAAAAAAAAAAGGGTGAGTAAAGGATCTATCGAGAAACAGAATATTCACAAGCTTGCAAACACCTTCCAGCAAACCTGCGTGTGGGGAGGGGAAGAAAACTGACGAACAAAAAAGGTCCAAGCTGCACGAACCTCAGAAAAGACGAGTCACCCTCGGGGCTGAAAGCGAAAGAGGGGAAGACACATACGGTAGAGGGAGAACTGCATTTCAGCGACAACCCACCCAGTTGAAAGGGCGAGCGGATCTGGGAAATAAAAGCAGAAAGAGAAGGGGGGGCGTAAGGGGGGGAAGAGGTTATCGGCAGGGGGGTGTAGGGAATCCAGCTGAAAAGGCGAAAAGAAACGACCATGGTGGGGAAAAAAGGCGGAACATGCGCGGAAGAGCAAGCATTGAAAGCCTTGGGCTGGGGACACGCGGTTCTCTCGTAACGGAGCTAACCTAAGAAAAATATGGGAAAGAATTCGGTTTGGATCGATCATTTCGCCGGGGACGACAAAACCTTCAGGGGAAAGGAAAAATGGGGGAAAGGGGACAAAACATTGGGGGGGAGGGGTGGCATTACAAAGAAAATGAACAGTAAAAGCTGCGTGGGGAAGGATGGAGTTCGGTGGAAATCTGGGACCAGAAAAATTGAAAAGAGCATGTTTTGCCAGCAATGCACGGGAGAAAAGAAAAACGTCACAGGAAAACGAGAGGACCAAGGTTAATGAAAAGGGGAGTGGGGGTAATCTCTTCGTAGCCGACACATGGCAAACACATAAGAAACTTGCTTCATACTGAAGTCATTTCCTTGTAAAGGCCAAAACGAAGAAAAGGTCTGGAAGGATTGGGTCCATCAGTCATGTGGTCTCAGCCAGGGAGAAAAACACGTCAGACTCTGTACACGCGCACGCCATCACACCATGGCTGGTGAGAAAAAGAGGAAAACCAACGAAAAACAACACAACGAGGGGGAAGTATGATATTCTCGGAGCAATTGGGGACGAGCTGAAAAATGGGGGTGTCAGGGGGGTGAACTCAGCAAAGTCAACATCCTGAGATAAAAAGGAGTAGGGGAAAACTTGACAAGGGGGGAAAAAAAGGAAAAAACTGAAAAAATCCGCGGGGCAACTTAAATACTGGGAAAAAAAGGAAAGATGTTTGACGTCGAACGGTTCAACAAATAAAACTCAAACGGGTTCATAGTACGGGGGTGGAATTTCGGTCTCCGAGAAACCGGGGAGGGAGGGGGGCACAAAGATAGAAAAGGTTTTTAAAAAGGGGAAACTGGACACAGTAAGAAAAACCGAAAAGCCTTGCAGGCATTAAAACTGGGGGGGAAAAAAACGTTCACTGATGAAGGAAAAACGAACATCAGGGAAGTCCTGGGGGGCAATCGTTGACAAGAGGACAAAGTGAAAAAAAAATCACAAACCAGACTGGAGTATTCCAATGAGTTTGACTGGACTGAGGGATGGGAAAAAAAAGAACTCTTTAGAAATCAACTCTACTTAAGGGAGGGGCAAGAGACAGGGCCGCATTCCCATGTTTCCACTAGTTGGAAGGCAAATGGGACGGGAAGGTAAAACCGAATCGCTCATGGTAGAAAAAAAAAAGGCCAAGAGTATTGTTGTAAGGAAAAGAAGTGAAGAGGAATCAAACGGGGGAAGGTTTTAAAGAGAACTGGGGGGGCTAATGGGGGGGAAGCGACGTTCAGCTAGGCCAGAGGGGCGAAAGGAAAAACAAAAAAAAAAAAAAAAGAAAAAAAAAAAAAAAAAAAAAAAAAAAAAAAAAAAAAAAAAAAAAAAAAAAAAAAAAAAAAAAAAAAAAAAAGAAAAAAAAACAGTATTTTCCGCTGTCAAGGCGCGGGAGAGTCAGGGAAAGGGACGGAAAAACTATTTGGTGAAGGGGAAAGTAGGGTGGAAGGCTATGGGGGAAGAAGCTTGCGGACGGGAAAAACTCGCGCGAGCCAAAGGCCTGCGGAAGAAAGACCTTTCAATCAACGGAAGATGAAAGGGGGAAGTCCATCGGAGAAGCACTAGGCAGCATTACTTATAAACAGGTGAAAAAAAGAAAAAGAAGTGGCTAAAAACACTTCCTCGCGCTGGGGAGGGGAAATGGGGGGAATAGCAAAGAAACCTACTTAGAAAATCTGCTGGTCGAGGGACAAGGAGAATTGTTATCGGGTGGGAACACGTATTCTAGGAAATGTGTTCAAAAGGAAGAGGAAAAAGAACTGTCTCAAATCCTTTCGGGGGAACTCTTATTCTCTCAGAGGTGACGAAAAAGTAAAAAGGGGGCACTCTCCGGGCTATTAGGAAGGCTGCAACGGCGTAAAATTCGTATAACAAATTGGGTCGAGTTTCAGAAGCCAAAGGAAACGACTGCAAGCAAAAACAAAGTGGACAGAGATGGTGCCTTTCATCTATTCGTAAAAAAAGAGAAAAGCGGGGGGGATTAAAAAGAAAGGAACTAGTAGAAAAACGTGAGAAGGCCATTATGGCTATAAGATTATTATTGGCGCGGGAAACTTGGGAAAAAATTTTAGGGGGACGGGGGACTTATTAGGGGAAAAGGGCTTGCGTCAGGGCATGCGGGGGTTACGAGGAAAAAAAGCGAAAGGAATAAAGTGGGTCATGAAGACCATACAAAAGGAAGAAGGGCAGAGGACAGCCCCAGACTTGTTGGGCAAAAAAAAAGGGAGGGAGGAAAGAAAAAAAAAGAAGGGAACCTCCTTATAAGGTCAACGGGGGTGGGAACGCAATGCAAAAAAGTCAGCAGAAACGAAAACTACAAAAAGACGGGGGAAATGCTCTCTTCGAAACCATCAAGGACTGCCTATAAGACAACAACCAAAAGAAAAGAAAAAGGAGAAAAAATGAAAAACTCATAGCGGAGTCCGGATTAAAGAAAAAAAATTCGGGGGAGGGAGTAGGCAATTGTTTGGGGGGGCATGGAAATACGCGGAAAGAAAGAAAGGCGGGGGGGAAGCTGGAATGTCGCAAAAGGTGCCCGAAAAAAAAAAAAAAGGGATGCAGAGGAACCACTGGGCCGTCGGCATACAGACGTATCAGATATTAAGAGAAGGGAAACGCGCTCCAGGAAGAACGCAATGGTGCACTAAGGATCATCAAAGTACGATCAAGGGAGAAAAGGACAGAATTGAATTCCAGGGGTTGAGAACGATGAGAAATGGGCTAGCAAAAGGGGGTGTGGAATGGAAAGGGGAAAAGGCGCGCCATCCCCAGGAACCTGGGGGGGGGGGTACAGGGGAGGGAGGGAGTAAAAAGGGGGGGAAAAAAAAACCCTTGGTTCACGAAAAGAAATGTGGGGTTGGGGCCGAACAACCTGCCGAAATAGGGGGCGAGCAGATCGTGGACTTTTGTCCCACAGGTAATGTCCGTGAGGTGGGGGAAAGGGGAATAAAGTGGGACAGGACTGGAAGGGGTGGGGGGGTTGGTGCTCACATGGCTCGCGGGGTGGGAAGTAAAACGGATTCTCACCACAAAACAGAAGAAAAAAGCGTAAACACTGTCGCGCGATATAAGTACACGAGGGGGGGGGGGAGTAATAGTGGAGACACGGAACAGTTCGTTCTTAGGGGGGAGGAGTACAGCAGAGCCAAGACACGGTTGGAGAAAAAAACAGGGTCACGGGGTTGAATCGGTAGGGGGGTGGACTGCAGTAAAAAAGAGGGAATTTGGGACCAGGCAGGAGGACCTCGCCCGATGAAATCCGCTCTTACCTGTGGAGTGAGAGAGGGAACTAAGTCCATCCACGAGGGTTGAATGGGGGGAGGGAAAAAAAAAAAAAAAAACGGCAGAGTAATGGTCGCGAAAACGGACGAAAAAAGGTCAAGGTCAAAAAACAAGGGGGGGACGTGGGAAAAAGGGTTTTCAAGAACGCCACAATGCCAAAATAGGAAAAAAAGACAATCCTGCTGTCGGGAAAGGAAAAAAAAATTTAGGAAGGCAGCCTACAGGAACGAAAGGGCCCGTGGAAAAGGCCTCAAGGGAAAGGAATAGAGGAATGTCCAAACCCCATGTTCAGAAAAAAGCTAACAGGGAAAAAGGTATAAGACGGGAAAAGGAAATAAGGAGGAGGGGCAGTGCAACAGAAAAAACAGCAATTGGGGGGGACGGCAACGGGAAACTCGCTCAGCGAATTCCTAAAGGATCAGAAAAAAGCACGGAAGGGGCCTCGAAAGCAAAAAAAAATGAATCCCTGAAGAGAGCAAATTTCAAAAGAGGCAAAAGGTGAGCGGAGGATAGTGCGCAGAGACGCGCCTGCGCTCACGGAGGCAAAAAAAATGGTGGAAATCTGGAAAGGAGAACCTGAAGGAAGCTCAATTCCATAAACTTTGTTAATGAAATCACTCAGTGGAAATGATCGACGAGGCCGACTATTCGTGGAGGGTCAAAAATTTGGGGGCTGAAAACTCCGTGAATTGAGTGGGGGGATAGAAAAGAGCGAAGTTGCCTACCAGAGTGACAACAAAACGGGGCGGGGGAGAAAAGAGTGAAAAAGAGTCCGTCAGACAACATCAGGATCCACTAAGGGAAAGTCACAAGTTGAGCGCGAGGGAAAGGTTTCAAATTGCCGACTGGGCGATCAAAAAGGGGTTGCAGAAAAGGGGGAAGGGTGAGCAGGTCCTTACTTTTTCTGTTTCACAAAAGGCACGAACACAGGAAAAAAAGGGGCATCGCCACATGAAAAAGGGGGCATAGAGAGAAGTCAAACAAACGGGGGAAAGGAGGGGGGAAAGAGAACAAGGAAAGAGGGGGAAAGGGGGGGTAGTTCAGTTTTGGAAAACCGACGAATCGAAGAAAACCGAAGGGGGGGATCTAGCCTCCAGGCTGCGAGCCGGAAGGAACGTCACAATGGAGGAGGCAAAGGCCTCTAAGCTGAACTGGAGTTTTGGGTGAGCGAACGGTTGCAAACCACAGCCCATTCAGGGTGGGAGTATTCTAAAATAGGGCAGGAAAAAGACTCAATACTGATTAGAAGCCAAAGGGTGTGGAACACGGCGGTGTTTCCGGAGGTTAGTGAGAATACCCCGAAGTTCATCCCTCAGGGGGACGGGACGGAGGGGAAAAGGGGGGGGGGAACGAAAGGGGGTACAGAATCTACCGCACAGCCAGAAGTTTTAATGTGGGGGCAAAAAGTTCAAATTCTTGAAGAGAAACAAAAAAAAGGGGGCAAAAAAATAGTAGCAGTGGAAAAATTAAGGTGAGGGGTGCCATCTTGAGAGACTGAATTCGAATAATCGAAAAGTGGGGACTGGCGGCAAGCCGCAATAGCAAATGATTCAAAGAAAGTCTGGCGGGGGGGGGAACCTAAAAAGGAAAGGGAAAGAGTGAGTACGAATAAAGAATACCAACCTTCGACACCAAGGGGGCGCGGGACTACTTTGTGATAAAGGGGGGGATCACAAAACATGACGCATGCAAGCGGCGGGTGGGGGGTGAAAAAAAGACGGGAGGGGCGGCCTAATGAGGCAACTTGCCAAGCAAACGGGGCGAGAGGATTGTCCGCTGGTCAAGGGGGGTGGGGGAAAAAAGAACTAGGGAAGAAGGCAAAAACGCAAAGTAAAAACAGTGGTTTGGTGGCGGTCAAAGGAAGACGTAAGGAATTTAGCTAAAAAAACAATTCCGAAGACGGCTCATTAGAACCTCGGCAAATAATAGGGGTAGGGGGGTCGCGTTCAGTGATGAACTACGTCCAAAAGGAAAACTTTCAGGGGATAGAGTCGTAGGGCATACTGCGCTAACGCCGGGGGTGCTCAAATTAAGGGAAAAAAATTAAGGCGACGGGGGGATAAACGCAGGAGAGTTGGGAAAAGAAGAGTTTGCGGAACAAGAACCTCTCTTATACAATCTAAGAGTGTGTAGAAAGGATACAACAAGACGGACTCCGAAAAAAAAAGACAACAGAGACAATTTGATAACAGGCCTGTAAGGAGGGGCTAAAGAAAAGCAACAAACGAATTTGTAAAGGGGTCGCCTCATTCTCTTCGAAGAAATTCGGCCATGGCTGCCGGCGGAAAGGGGGGGAAATCTCACTTTGGCCGGCAAGAAAGACGGGTAAAAAAGGACGGAGACAGACTATGGGGTACTCTATGGGAAAAAAGAGAGGAAAGGTTCAAAAAGTGGATGGTCGGAGAGTGAAAGTTAAGAAAAAAATAGGGAAATCAAAAAAAAAAAAAAAGAGTAGGGGGTTCTTGGCTTCCCTGAAAGGGGGTGACGCGTGAATCCTGTGCCAAGTGCGTTCCAAACGGTCAAAGGGGTGCTAGGAAAACTCCTTAGGGTCAGAGGGGGAGGAAAAGAAAGAAAAAAAGGGACCTTTTTTTGAATCCAGTCAGCATCCGCAAAATCAAGTTACGGCCTACTCTCCCTAATAATATGAAAAACCGACAGACGTCTCTGGGGAGGGATAGAAGAACGTTCAGACAAAGCAATAACCTTTGGGAAAAAGAGCTACCTTCATTCACCAGCCTGCACAACAAACAAAAAACCTGATGGGAAGGGAATAGGACAGAATGGAAACCCTATCATGAAACTCAGCTTTGACGGGGGAAGAAGGGCTTGAGGCAGGACTAAAAAGCGGAGAAGGGGCGTTTCATCTTCAGGGGATACCCAAAAAGGGGGGACTAAAGGTATGAATCCCAAGGGTCGCGTAGAGAAAATAATTGCGGAAGAACGAAAGCCCGCACCCGGAACAGAGGGGGAAAAAAAAGGGATTCATCAGGAAGAGTGGGAAAAAAGAAAAAAAAAAAAGAAAAAGACTGTCGGGGATTCTTCGACAAGTGACTCGAAATCCAGGGGTGAAGGAAAACAAAAAAAAAAAAAACAGGGGGGGGAAGGTATCATCAAATCAATGAGCCCGAAAAGGAAAAGAGTTCATCATGTGAGCCGAACAAGCCAAGTGGACCCAGAAAAAAAACTGGGGAAGAAGGAAGGGGAATAGAAAGGGGGACTGCTCCGTCTTCGACAAAAAGGGGGGGGAAGGCACGATGGGAAAGTGGGAGTTGGGGCGAGGGGGGTGGTGGGTAGGGCAAAAAAACGGGAAGTGTTTCTTCAAAAATCAAAAAAGTGGTGCGGCTAACACGGTCGTCGCGGAGGAGGAAAGAAAAAAACCGTGGGGTCACGGGAAAAAGACCTTTCATTGGGGGTTCGTTGTCTATACCGGAGACTTAAGGAAGGGCAAATAAAAAAAGGGCTAAAAGGAAAAAGGGAATTGAGACGGTGGGGCCGTCACTAAAAAAAAGGGCAAAAGGGGGGCGCAGAGCACGACTGATACGATCCGCTCGGCCAGGTGATTGATTGGAAAAAGAAAGTGACTGAGGCCGAGGCCGAAACTGTCAGAAACGAGCACATAGTAATAGTAAAGTCGGACCAGAATCAATCTGTCGCCGATGTAAATGGCGCTAAGAAAGGTTGTGGGTGGAGGGTGAAAAATGGTGGGCAGGAAAACTCTCAAGGGAAGAGAAAGAAAGGAGGAAAATCCTTCTTGAGTCCAAGAGGAAGCAAAGGGGTCACTAAAAAGGGAGGGCAAGTCAGACTAGAATTAAAAAAAGGGGGGGGATAAACACACCGACAAGTGGGCGAGAGACTGGAATGAAAAACCATGAAGGAAAAAAAATTCAAGATGATGGGGGGCGAAAAGCTCGGAAAAGGGGGGCTGAATCAAGGGGGGGAAGGGCCAAAACGAGTACAATGTGAGTCAGGGCGGCATGCACTGTTCAGGGGAGAAGAGGAGATGGAAGGACGCGGGGGCGCGGTCGGTTCATCAGGAAGGCGGCGTCAAAGGAATTCAAAGAATCGGGGGGTGGTGTGGCTGATACGTGGGGACCCGACCGCCTAAGGGAGGGCAACTGGGAATGGAATTGGGGTTCGCACATTTGGGGGTCAACAGGGGGTGGGGGTAAGGCCGGGGAAAGAAGGGATGAAGTCAGGGGGCACTCAAGGAAAAAAGGGGGGGGAAAAAGGGACAGCAAAAAGGTTCACTTTTCCCCGGGATTGTCCTCAACAAAAAAGATAGATGAGAATATGTGACGACCGAGGTAGAATATTTCCACTCCATAAGGAACACCGCAGAGTGGGGATACGGGGGCACCCCTTCTACATCCAACATGCACTGAGGAAGACAGGAGGATTAAAGCAAAAGCGGGATGACGGTTAGAAGGAAGTAAGAACAGAACCACATCGGGAGGAAAAAGAATATGGCCTCCGTCGGTGGGGGGGGGAAAAAAAAAGTGGGAACAGCTGCCCCCACAAAACAGCACTACGCACTGTAGAAGCTCGC
>Ga0179593_1451227_pt1 | contig 14692 bp, 17 predicted proteins | sample CZODoug2_1_08_16_FD_185931 | JGI IMG/M metagenome (GOLD analysis project Ga0179593, IMG submission 185931) | Vadose zone soil fungal communities from Angelo Coast Range Reserve, California, USA - CZODoug2_1_08_16fungal (PacBio error correction) | ecosystem: Environmental > Terrestrial > Soil >...
CGGATACTCGCGAGATGCGTGATGGAAGTTGGAAAGTAATTGTAACTGGATTACGGTGAAATGGGGGACATTTGTTAAAAGATTTTCCCTGATATCTTTGGTGGGCGAGGAAAGGCGAAAGGGAAAACATCAGGGCAGGAAAGGAAAGAGGAGGAACAAGAAAAGAAAAAAAAACGAACGGCTTGGTGAAAGTAATCTGCTCTTTCAGAAAAAGAAAAAGGAGGAAATGAAGCCACCACAAGGGTTATGGCAGCGAAAAGTAATAAGGATTGAAAGACGTATTTTCAGGACGGGTAGGAGTTTCGGGCGATGGGTGCCTATGGTCTCTTCAAACCAAGACAGACAACAAGGGAAGGGGTCTTTGGGGCCATGAGGGGGCTACACGAGAAAAAAAAAAAAGAAACCTCGTTTGAGAAGGAAAGAATTGAAACCAAAATGCGAAATCCTCCGGCGGAAAGGGGCGTGAGTGTCCTTGGTCAAACACAGAAAACCAAAAATTAGGGGTGCCAGGGGGGGAAAAGTAAAAACCGTCATTCTTAGGAGAATAGGGGAAAATTCCTTTGCGGGGTAAAAGAGGATGATGGTCGGAAACTTACAGCAAAAACAGTGTTGCTTACTCGGAAGGGGGGGAAAAACAATCGGAGTCAGCTTTTAATCCTCTCCACCCCTCGAGGAAGAGGAAAGATGGGAAAGGGAAAAGCTTCAGTCCGCGCTTCCAAGAAAGTTCAAAAAAGAGGGGAGAGGGGTAAACTTGCGTGCACCTGTAAGGTAATAAAGGAGAAATAAAAAAAAGAGGGAAATTCCATAAAATGGACAAAGGAGAGACTGTCTCCCGGAGGGAACATGGTTTGGGGGGGGGGGAAAACACTGTAAGCAGTCGAGGCGTCAAGGGAGAGAGGGCGGGCAGTCCTGAGGAGTCCTCCATCAGAGAGGAAGCGCGCGCCTCGAGAGCTTCAATCAACCGCAGGATTAAAGAAGAGTGGGGGGGGGAAAAAAGTCAGGAGCACAAAAAAATGTTAAAAGCCACTTCCACAGTAGTTAAAAAAGGAGAAAAGGGTCAAAAAGTCAGGCCCCTCGCAAGGGGGGGAAGGGAACGATGATTTCATCACGGGCATCAGTCTAAAACCATAGACCATTTCAAAATAGAAAAAGGCTGAAAAATCTTGGCCCCTAGGGAATCAAAGTAACTCAAGATCTTAACAGGTCACAAATGATCGATGAGAGCGCCATTCGATCAGCGGCGCTAAGGGGAATGGACCGCCGCTAACGGAATGCTGATGGAGAATCAAAGAATGGCGAGAAAAAAAAGAAGGAGTCTTAGTTTTGCAAAACTCAAACTCCAATCCCGAGGAACAGCGGAAGGAATCACAAAAATCAATACAGTATTGGGGGGTTAACCGTAGAAGGGAGGCGTCCTAAAAATTGATACACGCCGATCGGAAAAAAAGAAAAAACAAAATCCGGAAGGGCGAACGGGTGTACTTATTTACGCGTCAAAGTACGCACTTACTTGGAAAAAAAATTGGTTAATCATAAGGAAGGCAAGACCACCAAGTTTAAGAGCGTCGAAAACATGGAGGAGACGAGGAGAAAATCATTGGAGATGTAGAAAGGATGCGCGGCTGGTTGCCTTCCATGGAACCAGGAGCGTCGAAGAGGTAAAGGGAGACAGTCGTCGAAAAAAATTGGTTTGCCTTCCAAAGGAGCCAGGAACAGGAGCGCCTTTTCATCGGGCAGGGAGGCGTAAAGTCCGGGAAAAAAAATTGGTAGAGCGGGAATTGGCTAACAGTTAGAGTTCCGGCAAAGAAAAACCAAGGAACAAAAGAAGCGAGTAAGGCGAGTGAAACTCTTGCTTCCTCCTGGAAACAGATACGAAGGGGGGCTGAGGTAAAAAAGGAGAACAATGAACTAGAACATGTTTTGCGAAGCGGAAGTAGGAGATAAAAACGGAGGGGGGGCGCGGGGGATTGATCAATTCTGTTGAGGAACCTAGGGAAGAAGGCATGGCAGAGTAAAAAAGACAGTACGGTGAACGAGGTAATCGGAGGAGGGGGAGAGCAGGGAATTTAGAACAGGTTTGAGCCCTATCTCTGGGAAAACAATATGGGGGGATGAAAATGAGGGGGGGGAGTACAGGGCTTATTAGGCAGTCCAGGAAAATAAGGAAAAAACGCGGAAAAAGGTCACGGGTAAACCACTTGATACTAGTCTCTGGAAGAAGATGAGGGGTTTAGAAACATTGATCGATAACGGACGGAAGAAGACCTGGAAGAGCGTCGAGCGCGAGTTGGAGACACGGCAAACGACAGGGAACTGTCTGCATCATTCGTCTACTCGAGGGATACCAAGAAAGGGGGGGAGGGGCAACGGGGAAGTAAGGTCAGAAGGAAGTGGTCAAATTCGAAAGCTGAAAAGTCCACGGAGTGTCTTCCGCCAATCCCGCCATTTTTGCCCAGGAACAACGTGCGCTTGTCGCGGGGGGGGGGGGGAGAAGAGAAGGTTTGTAAAACAAAAACGTAAGGGCTCGGGAATGTTTATGACGAAGGGTGAATTCATCGGCGGGCTTGAAATCGGAAGAGAGGCAACATGAGTTTCAGCGCGGGGGGTACCTTGAGTGGGGTAAGGAAAAAAGCGAACGGGAGCAAGTAAATTGAATGTCGTAATCGCGGCGGTGCAAAGCTGGGGGATGATTGGGGGTGATTGAAATTCCATTTTACCCGAAGGGGTCTGAAGAGATTCAGGTATGATAAGAGGAAAAAAATTAAGGAGGGGGAGCCTTTGCTGGACGACTACCGCGACGAGAGGGTCGCGGGACGGTAAGGGAGGATCTAGGGGGAAGAGGGGAAAATCAGCAATTCAATATTCAAGTGCCTCGCCTCAAACACGAGAGTAGGGGCCGGATGGGCTTATTGAAGCAGATCGGGGCATACCAAAGGGGCAGAATAATCGAAGAACTCTTCATGTGCTTAGGGGGAGGCGAATTCTGATACCATCGCGAGAGGTCCTTCTTACGCGGGCAACCAAAGCTAAGGATTAGATGTCGGAAAACGAAAAAGTTTCTAGTCCAGCCGAATCATAAAATTAGTCAAGACTTTTCGAAAGAAGACAAAAAAAAAAAAGAGGTCGGCAAGACCAGTTCTAGTGTGCGGAGCGGGTAGGGAGAGAACTTGGGAAGCCGGAGAATCGGGGAAACTTGTAGGGTGACCTTTGGATCTTGCTCAAGGGAGCCAAGAAAAGGGGGAAGGGCAAGCCCAAAGGAGGGCTACACCCATAAAAAAAAAAGGGAGGGAGGAAGAAGAGATGGGAGGGACGTTCAAAACCTATTTGTCTGCCGGCCCCTCGGGCGAACGATAAAAAAGGGGACCAAAACAGGAATAAAATTACAAATGCCTTAAAAGGATTCCACGGAACGAGGTAGAGGAAAGGGAAAATCGTAAAAGGGGGTGAGAATTCGTCGTTGTGTGAAGTTCCGGGGGACTTAAAAAGGGAAAGAGATATGCAGGAATGAGGGCAGATTGGAAGTGCGAGGGGACTCTAATTGGGGGGGAGAGGGGGGAACTAAAAACCGGTTTGTGTCGCTACACCTAAGAACCGTGAGCGGGAATGGGAGTAAAAAAAATTGTGCGCTCGATAAAAAGCAGAAAATGACTTCAGTCTGGATATTGCCTTTTCTTAACGGAGGGACAAAGAAGAATAAATAAAGAAAAGGGAATGATCTAGACAGTATTGGAAGTGATGGATGTCGAGGAAAAAACGAGTCTCTAAATACCGAAAGGGGAGGGAAGAGCGGGAAAGGCGCAACCATCGGGAGACAGAAGAAGGAGGGTGTGTGGAGAGCCTTATAGATTCATGCGAATGCGGGGGTAAAAAAGAACAGAATCACCAAGTTCAGAAGAGTTGGCAAAGGGCAACGTATGATTTACTCAAACTAAATCAGAAGGGGCGAGGAAATGGGAGAACTTTTCGTGTGAGGAAAACGGCAGGGGTAAACATCGTATCCGTTGCATTTAAAACAGGACAATAGGTCGGTCAGCAATTGTATACAAAAGATGAAAGTTCATCACAAAGGGGGGAAGGAAAAAAAGAACTGAACCATCGTTGAATGAAAATGAATGGTGGTGAAAAGACAAGTGCGAAGGAGCCATCGACCGAAGCTCTGGAGTCAAAAACTGAAACTGCTGCCTTGTTATTCGACGAAGAAAGAACGAAACTTTAGGAAAGGGAGGGAAACTACCGAGACGTGCCGGCGAGGGGGGACAAGGAACCATGGGAGCGGGAGAGAAGTGGGGGGGGAAAGGGAGAACGTAGAAAACGACTTGAAGTTTGTACTGGAAAAAGCCTCTCTCCCGACGAAGAACAGGGGTGAGAGTTAGTGCGGAGAGAATGTTGATAAAACAGTCATCCAGGACTATAGGAAGCGGAAATGGGGGGGTAGGAAGCGTTGTACGAAAGGCGATTATGTTTGCAACATGTAAAGGAAACATGGAGAAGAAACTGATACCGAAACGACATGAAAGCAGATTGCTTCAGTAAGCCTCAAGGAGATAGAATGTGGAGGCTCGAAAGCGCGGGGCGAGACTGGAAAACGGGAAGTGGGTCATATCGGCTGCGTAGAGTGTAATTCAAGCATTGATAACCCGTCATCTAAACTATGATAACATACAGTCAGGACAAAAAGGGGTGAAGACGCCCAGAAATGTGGTTGAGGTTTTACCACTCACTCATTAGTTTTGAAGTCGACAGTAATCCTTTGGAAAAAAAAACAGGTTGAAGTAAAAATTCAGGGGGGGATGGGACAGGACCAGAGACCGGGTGAAAAATTAGCTACCGGTGTTTGAAATAATCCTATACTGAGAGTTAAGGAACAGGTGGCGGAAGAGTGTAACTAGAGGCCAAAATCGCGAGACAGAGGGGAGTGAACAATGTACGACGACTATGTCTAAGGCATGGTCTGGAATGCACACTCCTCTGGGATCAATTTAATAAATTCAAATAGGGTCCAAGGCAAAATGAGTTCGAAATCGGAGCGAAACAAAGGGGTTCTGCAAAGTAACGACAGTTCGTACTGTAAAGGTGGGGTTAATTGAACCAAAGACGTAAAGAAGTACAGTCCGGGAAAGGAAGAGCGTGAGGGGATTGCGTCACCTATAAACCGGTTGTAAGAAGCATGAAAGGATACCTCATAAAGGCATCAACCCTTTAGAGGTGTATAGGAGATAGTGGGTGAGTTCCCGAGCTGGCAACCTCTGGGACGTCTGGGCGTGGTAGCGCGCAAAACTGAAATACTTGCTTTCCTGAAAATTTAGGGGAAAGGACACAAATTCCTGATGAAGGTTCCTCCTTCATGAAATAGAAAGATCTGAGGGGAGCCTCGCAGGCCTAAATCTTGGTGAGACTGAGGGGAAGACTTGGGAAAAAGAGGGGAACGATTTGGGTTTGCCAAAGCGATGAAAGGGAGAATGGGGGGGATTGAGACCTGTGAACAAAAAAAGGACAGTAAATTATCGCTACGACAGCGGCGAGGGGCCTGTTTTTACTAAGGAAATTGAAAAGAGAGGTTGAAAGAGGGGGGGATGGGACAGTTGGGGTGAACGGATGGCAAAATGAAAAAATTTGAAAAAAAAAAAGTAAAGAGGGAGGGACCAATTGAATCGTGAGCTAACTAAGAGAGGAGATAGAGGAAGAGCATAACGCAACGGTATAGGACTCACGGAGAGCGAAGAAATCAGGGGAGAGGATGAAACAAAAATCCGTCATTCTATCAGAGGGTAAGGAATCTTGAAACAGAGGGGGTTTTGGATGTAGACTTATGCGGAGCGGGAACCGGTTACAACACTTACCGCCGCCACGCGGGTTGTTAACTGGGGACCGACTGTAGGAAAAAAAGGGGAAAAATTTTTTCCAGAGGGAAGCAGTTTTGAGCAGCGCGTCGGGGAAAGAAGGCGATGTTTGCCCCGTAAGGGAACGCCAAAAATGTGAGTGAAACGTCATCTATTTCCCTCCTCCGGAAAAACATCTGTACACCACAAAGGGAAGAAACAATGAGGGGAGAGAGAGAAATATGCGAACAAAAACAATATACTTACAGATAGGGGGGGGAAAAAGGGGTGGACGGCACAAGACGGGGGGAAAAGCAGACCCTAAAGGACAGGGATGATTCGAACGGTTAATAGAATTTAAAGAACTCAGGCTGGAAAAGGGGCAAGAGAGGTGGGCATGACCCTGCTCCAATCCCACTGTACTTGGTGGACTGCCGGAAAGGGTTTTATGAGCGACCAAGAAGAACAGGGAAAAAGTTCGCCTAATCCCGCATATACTATTCATTTATAGCTGAAGGGGACGCTGGAAAGAATGGAGAGATATTTAGAAAATAGACATCATTGGTCTGGGTAGAACGGGGAGAGGAAGACTGGGACCGTTTGAATGACCAACAACAAAAGAAAAGGGGCCGTTATGGGGAGGGGGAATTGAAGGGGGTAAGGAGGGGGCACACGAGGGTCCTCGGGGGAGCAGGAAAAGAGAAAGGAGTGAAGGGATTGCCAAGACGATTACAAAGGTATACTAGTTGCATACGTAAAAAAAACATGAACTATCAGCCGGAAAGGCGCAACAGAAAGGAAAACAGAACAAGATGCCGGAGGAGTAAATTTAAAAGGAGGCCATTTTATATCGAGCTCAAAAAAAACACGGGGAAGGCGAAGAGAGTATTAGGCCTCGGAAAATACTCGAGAATCGGGCGTCTGGTAAGGTGAAGGTAATCACAGTTCATGTTGAAAGACAGGGAAAAAATAGGGGAAAAACGCTTTAGTCCGGCCGGCCAGCACCGCATGAGAGGGGGGGGAAGGAAAAGGAGGCCAGGAGGTAAATCGTTTCGGGAATTCATACGCTTAACCAGAGCAAATACCCCTAACGAAACATTGGGGGGTGGGGGGAATTTGTAAACACGGGAACGAACAGAGTCGAAAAAAAAAATGGAAAGATCTTCAAGGGGCCTGAAAGCTCAAAAACTGCACAACCTAAATGGAAATTAGGGATGAGGCGGAGGGGGTCGCTAAACTGTGTCCGGTCCTCAATAAAATGATATAGGGGACAACAAGTAAGTTTGAGAGGGGGAGCATTGGGGGACGAGGCGGTTCATTTCACCAGAAATTGACTCTTCAAACCAGGGAGGAAAGACAATACATCTTCTAACACCAAAGATGTCCGGGAATCCGTCCTGTGACCTCCACCTTCGGGGAAAGAAGAGGTTCAGGTTAATAATGGAGAATAAGGGGAGAGATATAAAAAAAGGTGGGGACGAACTTGGGGCAACTGGGGTGTAGCAGGGTGTTTGAGGGAGAAAGAAGAGGGAGTTTCATTGTTCGCTATCCGGCAAACAAAGAGGCGCAGCAGGAACCGGGGTCGAGGCCGATCCCGAAGTACGTACAAACAGGGGAAGGAAGAGCTTCGAGTCAAAAACAAAACTCTTTGGCGACGGGGAACATGGAGGGGGCAACCGTTTCAAAGCGGATAATGAACCAAAAAGCTAGCTCCAAATGTGGGAAACCAAATCTGAAGGACATAGGGGGGGGTTGGCCTGGTCACCGCATGGAGAGAAAAGCAAAGGATTGCGTCACTCCAAGGGAAGTCGCTCGTAGACTGTGCTTCCGAGAGTGGACGCGCCGGACTAAAGAGGGAGCACGGAGAAAAGGGAAAACAAAACAGAGGGGAATTGGAAAATATATGAAAGAAGGTAAAAATCAAATCCTCTTCCACAAGGTTCGGAAACGCACTAAAAAAAAAAAAAAAGGGGTCGTGGATAAGGTTTCAAGCGTCTCTTGCCAGCGTCACAAAAAAGAAACCATTTGACAGGAGACGCAACAACCGTGACCTCTTTGAAATATCGCTCGGAAAAAGATGACATCAACAGAAAATCTGGAGAGGATAAAAGGGGAGATGCAATAGGAAATCAGAGAAGAGTTTCCGAGCGAAAGAAGAAGGGGACATGGGCGGGGGCCATCAAACGAAGTTTCAAGCAAAAACTTATTTTGGCGCAAACACAAGAAGAAAGGAAGGAAGAGAGGGAACAGCACAAGAGAATGAGCAACGGAGGAAGGGTTACCATCATGTAGGGAGGGTAGGAAAAGGCGGGAAGGGAATACAAAAGGAAAAAATTCAGGGACGCATCGAAAAAAAGAACGAGTAAGGGGGAGAAGGGTGAAGGCTGTTACCTCTACTCGGAACAATCAGGAAAGGGGAAGGGAAGGAGACGTTTGAAGGAATAAGCCCCGTGGTTCCAAAAGATGGAGGAACGGGCCAGGCTGCACAATGGGGGGGGAGGGAGCAGAAAAGAACCGTGGCGGTGTGGCAATTCACAGATGGACGAAGGGAAAGAGGACGCATAGGGAATTGTGACATAATAAACATGAAAGGAGGAAGCAATGCCATTATCCCCGAGCGGGAAAGCGAGGACGGGAAAATCAGCGGGCAGAAAATGGGAACAAATGGGGTAGAGCATGGGGAAGGGGAGAGTTGAGGTCCCCGTAAACAACCCGCCGATCGAGTAAATTCTACGTGGAAAATATGAGAAAACTTAAAAAGATCATGAGGGGCAAGGGTGTCCACCAGTGCCGGGCGCCATGTTGGGGGAGGAAAGGACCAGGGGAGTAGACTCGCGCGCATGGGTGATTCAATTGGGGCCAATGTAAACTGAACCAAAAGTGAATCGAAAAATTTCGTTATCCCTAAAGGAAACTGCGAGCAATTGAAATTCTAAAAGGTAGAAAAGGGGTCACGGCCACTCTAACAAGAAATGACTTTGGAGAGCCTTGCCGGCTAATAGGTGGAGGGAGAAGGAGGCGACAAAAACTAATCGTGACGCGTCTAAAAAGTATATATACGAGGCGCGGGGGTGGCTCGGGAACTAAGAGAGGAGTGGGAATACAGTGGAAAGACTCGAAAGATAGCATGCCATCCGTATGACTGTCTACGCATGGCGAGCGATCGTGGCTCAGGAAAAAAGACATGTGGTACTCCGTCGGCTGTTCCAAAGATGGAGTAGCGGTGCCTATACCAAAACTGTCAGTGGTCGCACGAGCGGGAAAAAGGGGAGGGGGAGGGTGACCAACGCTTTTCGTGGACTATTCGATGTCTACGAATCCAAAAAAGCAAAAGGTGGGGGGGCCCACAAAAAGAATTCACGCGCTTGGGCGCTTGCAAAAGGGATAGGGGGTTCCACACGACATTTAAAGACTGATTCGCAACTTGTTCCTGGGGGGAAGGGAGAGTGGAATAAACATTCAGAGGGAGACGGACAAGGAAAGAAGACGAAAATGTCAGTAATTGTGGTAAGTTTAAAATGGGAAAAGGCGTATCGGAGGGGCCTGACGGGGGGAAGAAACGATCCGGTCTGGCCCATGGGACAAAAGGCTTCCTGTCATGGTGACGGGTCAATCCAGAGGGGGGGTGGAAAACGATGTAAAAGGGGTTAAGAAGTTGAAAAGCATTGGATCAGCTAATAAACTAGAGTGAGGACAAAAAAAATCGGGTATCAGAAAGAAGGGCGAGGCAACCCCTAAAGGATGCGGGAAGCGTTCCGCCAGATATCCAAATGTCCGTAGTTCGATCGAGAAATGAATATCACCAAAATATCGCAACAATCCCCCACTCGAGTCTGTGTGGGTCAGGCTTTGTCCGTTCCTGGGGGCCGGGGCCTTAAGTCCAAGGCTAAAAAGTAAGAGAAATCGGCATGAGGAGCCTTGCGAAAATCGCAGAGAGAGGGAGGGACTGAGGTTTCTAAAAAAAATCGTAACACCCCACGCCGCCTCCAAAGGGAGAGGGAGAACAACCGCAAATGTCATACCAATCGCAAGAAAATGAAGGACGAAGGGAAGGGGGGCAAACCGGACTAAACAACCAACATACAATTCTCAATTCCACAGTGTTCGGAAAAAAAGAAGAGTACCGTCGGGACTACCCCGTAAACTACCAAAAATAGGGGGGAACAAGGAGGAGGGGGGGACAAACGGTGATGCTCTTTCCCGGACTTCCATAGACGGACAAGAAAAAGACTCTCACAACCAAATAAGGATGAAATAGAAGATAGAGGGGAGTGGAAAGGGAAAGACTGTGGGCTGGCCTGGCCACAAGTGGAAAGTCGACCGAGAAGAATTCCATTTAAATTAATCACTGGGAAATGGAAAATCCTGTTGGAAAGAGGGAAAAGTAACTCGTCGGAGGAGGGGGGAACAGAGGGGGGTCGGAGTCGGCGGGGGGGTGGCACGTCCGGGTTTTTCTTAAAGTCTAAGCAAACTTCGAAACGAGTGCCGACTTGAAGAAGTTGATCGGACATAGAAATGTGGATATTACGGAGGTGAAAGAAGCTCACCGGGGGGGAATGACAGATATCGATGTATACCATAATTGACGCAAGAAAATTATAGGAATGAGATAATATGGCAGGGTCAAAAGGCATAAAATCTGCGAAATCAAAGAAAAAGATGCTTGGGGGGGGGGAGTTCGGCGAGCAGACTTATTTAGGGTGATATCAGGTCAGAAAAAGCTGGAGATCAGGAGGGGAATCGACAGCAGCGAGCGTTAGGGCGGCCAGAGGTGACGAAAAGCAGAAAGTGTTGGGGGGGGTTCTCCCTTTGGAGTGAAAAAGACGGAGGGCGAAAAGGGCAGTGCCAAGTTCTTCAACAACTACCAATTGCGCATTCGTTTAAGAAAGGAAGGTGTTACGTACAACATGAAAGATTGGACTCTTACATGCTAAAGGAGAGGTGGGATGAACACGTCAGTAAAAAAGACGGGGAAGCCGTAAGCAAAGCCGGAACAATAGGTTGGCAGCCGGGAGGTCTTGGCCGCAAAAGTATGAAGTTCATCAACGGAGATAAACAGGAACCTACGCAGAGTTTAAGGAAGGAGTTGGACGGGAGAACTGGTAGGCACGACATCAAAAAAGCGTGTAGGTACATGCAGCCGGGAGGAGCCGGAAGAGGAATGGGGGCTCATCGGGCGAAGCGAAACGACCTCACTTTCGTGCAGGGGACGACGGAAAAAAAAAGGGAAGGGGGGGAAAAGAGAAGTTGGGGACTGGGGCGCACTCGCCCACTGTGTTTAGGAAAAAGCGCGAGACGACCAGAGAGAAAAATGGAAAAAGGCGGCAGTTCTGCTCAGTGAACGGCAATTAGGGCCTGACCGGAGAAGAGTAGAGGTCTATGGGGGGGAATTGACGTTGAGTTAGGGGAAAGGGGAAAAGGGGAACCGAATTATCAGTAAAAATGGGAAAAAAAAAATAGTAATAATCAAAAAAGGAAAAGCACAGAGCAGTCAGGACGAAAAAAACGGCAAAATTGGAGATGCGCTCAAACAGGTCAACGAACGAGAGGACAACGAATTGTCGTATCGCATTAAGAGGGCCATGGGCACAAACATCCGACCTCACCCTGGGGAGGGGCCGAAAGGGGGGTAGAGGGCTGCGTAATCCGAAAAAATGGGACCCAATGGTGTAGAAGGTTGGAAACAAAACACGCAGGATCTTTTTCAGCGGACAGTATGGTTCAAAAATTGAAACAGTGGGGGAAAAGGGGTTGAGGGCCGAGGCCAGAAAAAGGGGGGGAGAGGGCGAAATTTTTTTAAGGAATGCGCTAGACCGAGGAAGGTGAAAGGGGCCTCGACGGGGGCGGAAGACGGGAGAAAGCGCTGTGAAAAAATGGCAAAAAGTTAAGTCAAATTGGAATAGGGAAAAAGGGGCTGACAATTACTTTAATGCCAAAGCCGCGAGATGGCCCTCTTAATATCCATTATTTGGGGGTGCCTGACGAAAGGAAAAGGGACGAAGCAGTTACGAAACGGAAGGAGTCGGCAAGCCAATTCACGACTAGGAGGAAGGATAGGTGTGTTCGGGAAGAAATAAGGAAAAAAAAACGGAAAACATTCATTCGTTCTGTGAACTCAGAAGAAAGCGGTTGGGGGACCCTGGAAGAGGTTAAGGAGAAAAGCCACAAAAGGTCAAAACATACTTGGTGATATGAATCATGTGTAGGAAAGAGATGGAACAGACAGAACGAGCTTGCTGGGGACAAAAACAAAACTAGCCGATATTCGCTATTCTTTGGATACGCAACGGGTCAAGGGTCCAGAAAGCGCGGGCCAAGAAAAAAGAGAGGAAGGGGGGCTATCCTGGTGAAGGGGAAGAGAAGAGGAGGGGAGGAAAGAGGTAAAAGGGGGACTATGTGTCGCAAAAAAGAATGGCGCATTTGATAAAACTGCTTTCAACCAGATTAAATTGAATGAGAAAAAGGGCCGGGAAAGTTGTACGAAGTCGATGAAGAGACTTGGGGGGGGATGACATTAAAGGGAGGGCAGCAAGAATTTTGTCAAAAAGCATTCAACTGGGCCACCCTAAGAAGCAGGCTAGAAGGGCTCTACTGACAGAGAAAGCAATGACCCAAGCAAGAAGAAAGAAAGGAAAAGCAAGGACGGCTCTCGAAATCGCTGTGCAAAAAAGCTCAGAAATCAAGCGGGGTACCCGGGGGAAAGAGAGGTGGGGAAATGGGAGGATGCCAAGTACAACAATGGGCCCTAAGAAGCAACGGGTGGTTGTGGACAGTATTGAAGAAAGCGGACTGGGCATTTTACAGAAATTAAGGGGGGAAAAAGAGCGGGGGGGCCGAGGGTTATCGCTAGAGAGTCAGATAGACGGGAGAAGGGTGGAAAAGAGAGGAGTAACTCACCAAACATGTTGGCGTCATCGTTTTCCCGCATCAATCAATAGGTAAAAGAAAAGGAAAGGAAAACAAATCTGGTCGGCGACCTGATGAAAAAAGGAGGGCAGTTGCCATGGGCAATGGTTTTGAAGGGGGAACGGGGAGGCACAGAAACATTGGGGCAAAAAAGGACTGAGGGGATTAAATGTTTTAACTTAGTTGGAGGGAGGCAAGATAGGTTCAGCAATCAACTGACCGACCAAAGAAACCCTTACGTTTGGAACGGGCCTTGGTGAAGAAAGGCACCTCAAAGGGTAGGGGAAGGAAAAAATAACGACGAAAAATACAGAAATCGCGATGAATTCGCTGAGAACCATAAGGAAGGAGGAGGGGGGAGGGGAAATGAAGAGCATCATTGTTTGGCAATGGGTCGAACTTCAAACATTTTCCTTGGCAATGAAAAAAAAAAATCAAGGGGGCAGGGAGGAGTATTGATGTCCTCGGATTTCCCACAGAAAGGGAGAAAGAGGAAGAAGGGCGAGCCAAAAAAAGGTGAAAGGGAGGGGACAAAGGCAACGTTAACCAGATAAAATATTTCCAACTGCGTACAGCAAAAGACAAGAGAGTACTTCTCCACGGAACCAGAAAGATTAACATTTTGAGGAAAGAGGTGAGACTCTCAACAAAAAAAGAAAGAGTTATAAAGAGAATAGGGGAAACTAAGAGGAGGCAGACTGGAAAAACGTCGGGAAGTCCGGGAAGAAAGTGTAAGGGGGAGGGGAAAGAAAAGGGGAAATAGGTAAATAACTAGGGGGAAAGCCTTGCACCTCAGTATCAAACTGGGGGGGATGAATAGAAAAATCGGGGGAGGGAAAATTACAGGACACCGTGGGTAAACCAGAAACAGCTGGGGGGGGGGGGGTCCAAAAGAAAAATTCGGAAAAGGTCGACAATGATGCTCAGTCATCCCATAATTCCGTCATGAAGAGAAAATGACATGACGGATAAAAGGCCAAAGGTGGGAAGGAAAATGGCAATTATTCGGCGACTTGGGATGAAGGGGGGGAGAAATAAAACGATTAACGGATGGGCCACACGGAAGGGTGAGACGCAGATTAGATAGGGGGAGTGCAATTCAAAAAAGGGGTCTGAACGTCTCCAACCGAGAAAGAAAAAGAACCCAGAGAGGGTATCAAGTCCTTGTGGACCAACGTTCGGCAAACCAATATTGTAGGGGTGAAGAAAATGCACTACGGGAGAATGAGGAAGTAACATCATTTCGGAGGGGAGGGGGAGGTTGGACGTGATTGCTTGGGGCGGAAGGTAGGCCTTTAAACATTTTTTAAAAAAAAGGGAAGGATCACTGGGAAAAAATAGGCGAAAGGTGACCGAGCTCAAAACCGATCTTCAAGAAAATTAGGACAAAAGATCAGGTCCGCGCTCCAACGGGACAAAAAAGCGGCGGCAAAGGTGCCCCATTTGCCGTGACCTTAAACGATAACGTATGAAGTCCGCCATAAACAAATCGTCGCCAGAAGGGACAGCGGGCAATGAACGAATGGGGGGGGTTGGTGTCAGAAAAATAACGCGATTTCGCGGAAAAACGGCTTGAGGAACGAGGGAGGGCGTGGAGCGCTGAAACGTCGAGCTTGGACCATCGGATTAAAAGAGCCTTCAGCGCTGAACTGAAAAGGTGAGGACCAGCTGTGGTGAACTTGAAAGGAAAGGAGCAAAGACGTTAAAAACGTCTACCAAAGAAACACCGTATTTAAATCTCAATGTGGATGAAAAAAGAAAAACGCGACCAGCGTCTTATAGAAGAAAAATTCATAGGGGGGAGCATTACAACATCAAAAAAGTTCGAAAGTGAAAGGGAAGCAAAGCGCACATAGTGGAAAAAGTCTTTGAAAATAGCTTCTCCATCATATCTCACCGGACGCGTGAAAGAGAATAGCTAGAAAACGATAGAGGAGAGAAAAAGAGTTTCAAAAGGAAGCGCTCGG
>Ga0179593_1475942_pt1 | contig 14692 bp, 14 predicted proteins | sample CZODoug2_1_08_16_FD_185931 | JGI IMG/M metagenome (GOLD analysis project Ga0179593, IMG submission 185931) | Vadose zone soil fungal communities from Angelo Coast Range Reserve, California, USA - CZODoug2_1_08_16fungal (PacBio error correction) | ecosystem: Environmental > Terrestrial > Soil >...
ACACTAAAAAAGGATCTAAGGAGAGGTGCTGTATACGAGGGGTGTGTGGTGGGGGCGCAAGACCTAGGGAGGTCTGACTCTTTAAGCTTTCGAGTAGAGGAAAAAACGCAACGGACTCTTGAAAAATGAAGCGAAGAAGGAAACGAACGGGACGGTAAGGGTTGACACATCAAACAAAAAACTGGTGAAAGCAGGAAGGGACGCGAATATTGGGAAAAGCTTAAACTGGTGTGGGTGGGGGGACGAAGTTCGCATGCGGGGGTGACGGTTATAGACGACGTAGAACTGGGGTATAAAGAAAGGTCATACATTCTTCACAAGGGAAGAATGAAGAGCGGGAGGGCTCAGAAGGCGCAGATGGGGGGACTTTTCTAAAGAGCAATTCGGGGAAGGTCAGAGCGCGAAAGGGAGCGGGAGAGGAGAAAAATCTAGGGAAGGCAAGCTTCGCAGATAACGATGAAGTGAAACATTTCTCCGCTAAAAGCACAGAGGAGTGATTCGTTTGGGAAAAAAATGTGGAGAAAAAAACGAAGGCAGAAAAATAGCAGGTATCGTCGCAGTAGAGATGTGCGGTAACAGAGGAAAACTTCGAGGAAAATTTGGGTGCTACAGAAGAAAAAGGGGAAAAAGGAAAAAAAAAACTAAAGATAGTCTGAATGCGTTTAGGGGGGAAAAATAGCGTGAAACATTTTAGCAAAGGGAATCAGGTGTTTGTCAGGGTCGATGGAGTGAATGGAGAAAACGGGGCTAAGTGAAGGGGGGGGGAGAAAAGCGTTGGGGAGGACGACTGGGAAAGGTGAGCTCAAAATGGAAAAAACAAAGACAAAGTTGCAAGGAAAGGGAGTCGTTCAAGGGAAACGGAAAAGTGTGGTCGTGAAAACGAAGAGGAGGTTACTGCCTGAAGAGGCGCGTGGGGACAAAAAGACTCGGGGATGCCACCGATTGGGAGTTGAGGAACATGGCAGTCCTGAGGCCTGGACCTTAGCCGAGTCGAGGAAAGGTGGGGGAAGAAGCTGAGTATAATGGATAGGGGAGGACAGGGGTCTCATAAAGGAAAAAGGGCGTGCGGAGAAAGAAAGGAGGGGGGATAAAAAGGCGTATCAATCTAGTGAAAAAGGTAAAAATTGGTGAGTAAACGTGGGGGATATGACGGTAAGAGTAGGTGGGAGACATCGGGAAAAAGAACTAAATGATAGGAAACACGGTAGGCACTGCACTGGAAAAAAGGAAAAGATGGAAAGCTAAACTGAAGCGAGGTCCTCGATAATACTAGGTTGTAAGGAAGGTACGGAGAAAAAGGCGGACGGGGGAGAGGGGAGGATCTTTTCAGCCCACTTGGGAATGAGAAGCACGAAGGAAATGAAACAAAAAAGTCAGGAAGAAGGGCGATTTATGAAAAAGAAAAAAAAGCAGTGTGGGCGGAAAAAATTCGGGGAGAACCGGTCGGAGGGGGAGAGAAAAACTTTTAAAGGGAGAACAGCGTAAACTTTGACGGAACTAAAGGAGGACAACCACGAAGAAGGGGACAGAAACGGGGGGAGAAACTATTTTGCAAAAAGTGGGGAGGAGGGGACTGACGTAAAGTTCTTTTAGATTTTTGTCAGGAGGGTGGAAGGGGCTCAGCCAAAAAAAATTCTCCGATAGAGCGGATAGAAGGTGGAAGGACCGGGGGGCGTGAAATGGCGAGTAAGGAGGCAAAAGGAGAAAAAAAAAAACCTCTGGTATCGTTGTCAACTGGGACGCGACGAGCGGTTAGCAAAACGGAAGTAGATAAAACTGACCACTCCTTAACTATTGTAGAGTGTAGGGGGTGGGGAAAACAGGATTAAGTTGAACGCAGGAAAAGAAACACGCCTGGGAATACGCCGCAAGGACGCAAAGGTTAAAGGGTGCCCGGACAACAGGTTGGCATGCTTGGTCAAGACGAAGAGAAATCACTGAAAGGGGCGGAAAAGGCCACAAAGCAGGGGAAAAGAGGTTCCCTTCGGGAAGAAAAGGAGGGTTCTGTCTGTCGTCGACTCGTTGGGGGAAAAGTCCCGCAACGACGAAACCCAAGGGTGGACCCGGAAGTACAGAAAGGAACTATGGTGGGGGGAGGGGACAACTGGTCCAACCAGGGGGAGGAATGAGTTCAGGCAGCAGAAAGTATTGGGGCATGGGGTCTTGACAAGCGTGATAAAAGGATTACCCCAAGGGGGCAAAGGAAAAAAAAAAAGGAAATCCCAAAAAATATTTCAAAGGTTGAGGAGGTATGGGAAACAACTCGGAAACAGAAGGGGTTATTTGGGAAGAACTGAAGGCGAGGATCATAAGAGTTACGACAGACTCGGAGAGGAGCCGGCTAACGGGAAAAGAGATATCGGGAGAAATAATTGCGTAGAAGGAGAGAAGGAAGCTCGAAAAAGGAAGAGTCGTACGCCAAAAAGAGAACGAATAGAGCGTCTCATAAGAAAAGAACAAGTCTAAAACGTCAAGGACTCAACACTAAGGGTCCTAAAGAAACGTGGTCGCGAAAGGTGACGGCGCCACGCGGCGAGGGGAGGAGTCCGACGAAAATACCCGGGACGGAGGGACTCAGAAAAAAAAAAAAGAAAGGACGGCGGCACCACCTAACAGGAACGGAGGAAGGCGGGGGGGAATCCCTTCAGTGGAGCGGAATGGGCATCGCCGGCAAGCGGACCGAAGGAGGTGAGGCCAAGCACGGGAAGAAGTCCACGATGGCGGAGAAAATGGTGAGGAGGACAAGGCCCAGCCGAGAAGACAAGCTGACGCCAAGAAACTTTGTCCTGGAAGAAACCTAGTCGGGTCGACGCCGGAAAGGAAAACCTATCCAGGACATGACGGCCTTCAAGGCCCATGGAAAAGGGTAAAAAAGGGAATCTAAACCGCAGAAGGGATGTGCGGCGCTCAAAGTTTCAGCCGAATACATGACGCGAATAAGTTAGGGGGGAAGAATGCTCCAGAGACGGAAAGGTCGAAGGATGGGCGAAAGGGGCGAGCGAGGGGAGGGGAGAAACATGCAGCGCGAAGGAAGCAAGAAAAAAGGAAAGTGGCTGGACGCATGGGTCGCGTCATGACGAGCGGGGAGCCGTCTTCTCCTAAAAAAAAAGCAAAAGTTTCCTTAGAAATTAGGGGGTACCGAGATCGTAGACGACAGGGGTTAGGATTAGGACGCGGGGGGAGAAGAGCGGATGGGGTGCCAAAGGTAAAGGACCGGGGATCGGTTCGCGCCTACTGGGGGGGGAAAAAAGACATGACTTGGGACGTCAATAAGGACGATAGCCAAAGCGGAGGCACCGGAGCGTCCGGTACGCGTAGGAGTGAACGGGAAGGGCATTCCAAGCTGGCCCGTTAACGGGAAACTTCACCAAGCCCTTCGATTTACACGACTTGGCTGGTTGGGAACCCCAGGTCGGCGCAGGAACAACACAAGGAAGGCTCTTCATAACCCAATGCGGATGCCCGCAATAAAATTAGGGGAGAAGAACACCGGAACCGAAGTCCTTCCCATCCGGCGCCGTCAATGGCCTGAGCAACGTGGTAATCGAAAAGGGGAAAAATCAACCCTCTCCTAGGACGAGAAAAACGGGAATTAAGGAGGGGAGTTAAAATCAACTGGGTCGAGCGCCCGTGCGTGAGAGACGCAACACAACTGGGCCGGCGGACGTCCTAGAAACGTGGAGGAAATGGACACGTACCTGGGGGGTCATACGGGTCGACCGGGACGGACAATGGGTCATAGGCTTCCGGGTGCCTCAGCGTGCGGCCAAAGGAAAAAGATCTGGGAAAGTAATCAGAGGAGGCTGGGACGGGGAGCGATGGTACTCAATGAAGGAATACTGTTGGCGCGCTGGCAGGGGAGCACGGAGGCCCCCCGTGGGAGGGGTTCTCTACCGGTACAGGGGGTTCCGGTCAAATTCCTGGGAGCCCACTGAAACTACTGATTGTCTCGAGGAGCGGGTACCATTCTCCGCCTTTACGAAAGGGTGTCGACGCTCAGGGGGGAACAGGTTTCGAGGAGAACCCTCAACAAAAAGTCGGGTATCCCTTACAGGTGCGGGTGCAACGGACTATGGAAGGGGGAAAGGGATGCGGGTAAGGAACGTGGCGGAAAATCGTAATGCCGAAAGAGAGGGGACGCGCGGCCCGAAGGAGAAAAAGGCGCGACGGGGAGAAAGGAGCTCATTCTGGTCCAGGTAGACCGGCCACGCGGGAGGGCTAGCGCCTATTCGGAGATAAATGACCCTCGAAAACTGCAAGAAGGACGGAAAAATAAAGCAGCGATTTGCTTCTCGACGAAACGAGGATGAGGAGAGGAATCAAGGTGGGGGGGGAAGGTACCACTCTGGGGAAAAAGGGGAAAAAGCCTGACTACCCGAATGGGATACAAAGAGACAAATAGAGGAGCAGGGCCCTGGGCAAAAGGGCAGCGCCTCCCTCCTTCCGGGGCAAGAGAGGCCAGGGGAGGGAGAGGGAATCAGCGCATCAACGGCGCTCAACAGCCTGGGGGGAACGCTAATGGGATCGGCTGTCCTGGTTCTCGAAGGGACGATCGGAAACAAAAAAACGAGGGAAACCACGTCGGACTCCGTCAAGATAAAAAGCTCGAAAAAAAGGGGGATCTGTCGACGTTGTAGTCGACCAGTGGGGGACGGCCGGAGAAAAGACTTGGAGTCCCCTGGCCAGAACTCGGGGCGAGGAAGAAGAACGCAACAGGAAGAAGGCCAATACGGGCGGTGGAACTGGTGTTAAAGACCCGGAAAAATGAAATCAGGGAGTCGGTACAGAAGTGCAGCCTGAGACGTCCTTGGATACATAGGGAGCAGAGAAGGAAAAGAACCAGCACTATTGGCTTCCATAAAGCAGAGAAAGCAGACTACGCTTGTCTGGCGTCCTCACAAAAAGGAAGGAGCCGAGTTACTGCCGTCTGAACAGAAGTCAGGGGCGGCGAGGCGCCATGACCCTCAACCAGTGCAAGAGCGCTGCGAAAAAAAAGATCTCAAAGATCAAAAACCACCAGTAGGAGGAGAGAGAGTGAAGGGGCCAGCCGCGCGCTCAGGTTGGCAGTGGCGAAGAGGGGTCCTCCTCCGCCGAACAGGGGAAAGGAAAGAGGCCGATAAGAAGCGCAAAATTGAGAGGACGTCGAACATGCGCTAAGCAGAATGTGAAGGAAGACCTCAGACAAGAGTGACGACTCTTCAAAGAAAGGGGGAGAGCGAGGGAAGGAGAAACGTGCTTTGGGAAAAGACTCAGAGGGGGGGACTGGGAGGGTTAACACATCGGCAATTCCATAGCAAGCGCGTTCGGAAAGGCGCAAGAACAGTTACCTATTTTTGGCTCAAGTACGCGATCGTAGAGAGTAAGGAAAATGGTGGGGGGGAGGGGCGAATGACGACAATCCACGGATTAGAAAGTAAAAAAGACTAGCTTCAGGAAGACTACCGGGGGGTAACTCACGCAGGTCGCGAGACCGAGGATGCGGCGCGCCCTTGCAGAGCGCAAGAAAGCCTTGCTAGAGCGGACCAAGCAAGAAGCTGAGCGGAATCCTTGAGACAAGGAGGGCAAAAAGACGCCCCGCGCGCATGTCCCGGAAGGCGGCGCGGTCCGCCTGAAAAAACGCCTGCGGCCCTTGAGGGAAAATATATCCTAACGTGGTCTCACAAGAGGGGACTCCAGGATTGGGCAATGGAACCCGAGTGGGAAGGAGTCACACACTCGTGACATATGAAGAGATGGCGCTTCTAATCAGCAACCTCGCGGCGGGTAGTAAACGACCTGGTCTCGAGGATGAAATACAACTAGCGAGGAAGCACACAAAGTCCTGGGAATAACAAGAAGAGCGCCGGAGAAAAAAAAGAGAGACAGGGCACGATGCGGGGAAGCGTAACAAAAGGAGCAGTTTCCAGGGACGCTACTTTTAATCCCTGAAGGAAGACATGCCCTTTCAACGACGTAGCCTGGACATTCACGAACCCGAAACTTTCGCGAACGGAAAAACTTTAGGATAGAGCGTCCTCAAAAGTAAACTCTATCCCCAGTAAAATTAACGTGGGATGCGCAAGGGCCAAACGAGGATAGGCTTCTTCAGGGTTGGGAACTAAGGGACTCCGGCCCGAAAAGAACCAATCTAACCGTCGGGGGAAAGGGATCATGCTTTAATATAGATGGCCGCGAAAAAAGAGAAAACCAGGGGGCCCGATCAGTAAAAAAGCGGCGCTCTACTATACCAAGAGAGGGGAAAGGTCGTGCAGCACGCTGAAAAGGACAGACTGAATTACCATAAGTCACGGTCACCCTGATGACCAAATTCGTACATGTAACTCACGGAGAACGGAAAAAAAAAATCGAAGCCCGGACACAGCGTCGTCGGCTCGAAAGCCAAAAACGGAAAAAATCAGTCAAGAGAAGCCGAAAGGGAGGACGCAGTTAGGGGCCACCTCTGTCGAGGGAAGGGGAATTGCGTACACCATCCTTCCGGCTCAAGATGCTGCAGCGTGGGGGGATGGCATCGACGTAGCAGCCAACCACGAGTCGGGAAGTCAGCGCGACTTAAAGGGTGGGGGAATGAGAAGGAGGTGGTTTTTGGCACACAGAGTTCAAGAGACGAGGAAAGGACATGGTCTAGAAAGGACAGACTTAAGGGAAATCGAAGCCACACTTGGACTCCTGGAAAGATTAAGAACGCGTACCTAATAGAATGCAAAGCGGCCTCGGACGATCACCCCTCTGGAAGGACATAATGAAAAGAAAACGGAACTAACCTGAAAACTGCGCGAAAAGACAAGTACGTTGCAACCTCTAACCAAACCGAGAGTCAGAAAGCGCTAAGTCGAGGATCCTCCCTAATCGGAAAAGCCACGTCCTAAGGAAGAGAATCGGATAGGAGACGGCGACCTATACGCATCAATCTGACCCAGGCGCCACCAAAGTAAAAAGGGCGTCCGCTCTTCTAAAGAGGGCACTGATCGACCCTCAAGCGTCGAACGCCGAGAAAGATAACGACACTTCTTTAGCCGAGCAAGGAATATCAAGGGGGTGGAAGGAGAGGACCCCAGGCCTAAAAAGTAAACGCTCCCTTTTGTCTATGTGAAAAATGGACAAAGAACGAGGTAAAGGGACCTTCAGGCCCGGGAGGACTGAAAGGGGTCAACAGCAAAACGGAAAAAGGCATCCGGCGGACGCGAAAGTCCGGATCACTGGCCCTTTACCTCGAAAAAGAAAGTGGTCCAGGAAAGTCATTGACAGATCGCCACGGTGAGGGGGGAACTCAGACCTCCCTTTGGAGTTAACCGAACGCGAGGCCAGAAAGAGCAGTACGAGAGCCGGAATCGAAAGGGGGGGGCCTCAGAGCCCTCCATCGTAAATCCGGAAGGGGAACTACGCCCCGGGGATCCAAGGCCGACCATGCCTCGAGCTGGGCACCTAAAGACTGCGCGAAAAAAAAAGGAGGCGGACGAGTTTCAGCTCCGGAGTGGCACTGTCAGGTACGGAGATTCCAAAAAAACAATAGACAGTAAGTTAACGTTATAGCCCGTCGTCACTGAAACTCCAAAGTGGGGTCAGCGGTGAGCAGGGAAGCTCGACGCAAGCATGCGACACGCAAGAACTAAGGCGGTCTCGCAGAGACGAACAGCACTCCGGTCTGCAAACGCGTGAATCAAGACCGATGCTAGCGAATTGCCAACTGTCAGGAGTGATGAGGAAGACTCACGAAACGAAAGGAAGGAAAAGGGGGGGTTTGGGGAAATCTGCTCATCCAGAGGGTGAAAAAACCTGTGTGGGGTATACATTGTGCCCGGAAAGAAAAGGAGACGGACGCATCCCCCTTGAACAAAGAAACGCAGGAAAATAGGAGAGGGGGCAGGAACGTCACTAATGGCAGTTGCGCATAAGGGGATGAAAAAATAGCACGAACAAATAGCATACGACAGCACAGAAAAAGCCCCGGGGACTTCCCCAGATGGAAAAAGGGAATTTCTCATGGAGGTCCCGCGTTTAGAAGAACAGGTAGGGTTGAGACTGAAATCTTCGAATTGAACAGAAGCTCAACACCGTGGGCTGGTTGCGGGCCCCCGAATAATTGAGGGGTAAATAGGTATCACCAGAAAGAGATGGAGTGGTAACTGAGGAACTAAATTGAACCCGACCCCGAAAAGAGGGAAAATCGTTTAAAAACGGGGACACCAGGGTATCGAAGTAATCCGTTTAAAAAAGGTTCGCACGGACAGACGGGGGGGCCAGAGGGGAAGCACTGAGGCAACTGGGTTCCTCAATATCGCGCAAGGAACCGCTCCCAACCAACACAAAGATTAAACCCTCCTCTACGCATCAACTAATAGCTCGCGAGTTTAAGAAATCTGGGTCGGAGCCAAAGGATTTCACACCCGAAGGGGGGAAAAAAAACAGCAAGCCCGCCCTTTACGACTAACCAGGAATAAGAACAAAAAAACCAGGATTAAAAAAGAGGTGCTGGCACAGTTAGGCCGGGTGATGACCTGGGGGAGGGTACCTCAAAGGTCAATGTATTAAAGGGGAAGGCAATTTGAGGAAATAAAAAGGTATTGAAGCCCTTCAGCAACCCCTATGGGCGTAGAGGGGAATCAGAGTGGACCCTCCATTAAAAATATTCAAGGAAGAGGGGACGGGACTATGGGGCCGTGTCTCAAAAACAGTGTGAAATCCGATAAGACAGCTAACTGGCAAGTTACCTTACAACCTCGCCAAATAGCTGATAGAAAGCGGACCCTCTCAAAGTGGGAGCTTCGCGAGGGGGCAAAGAATTTACCATCAGAAGAACTTCCAGGCTTAAATACGGGGATAGCGATCGGGGACGAAGTTAGAAAACTCAATGCAGGTTGAAAAAGAAAAGTGGTATCCGACTCACCTTGAGTAGCACAGGTTGACCTCGCTTTCGTCAAAAAAAGTTAATGTGGAAAGCAACAAACCAGAGGTTGCGGGCGTGACAGGATCAACAGTCAAATAGCTAAAGTCAACAGGGGTTAAGAGAGAACGTAACAACTGAACGAAGAGTAATCAAAGAATCGGGGGCTCAGAAAGAGAAAAAAATGGATGGACCAAAGAAGAAGATTAAGGGCATGAAAATACTATTCATTTGTAAAAAACCAAAACTTTTCAGGCGAACGGAACAGTACTCTTCAAGCCGGGGTCCGGTACGGTATGGGGAGAGGGAAGACGAAGAACGGGGACACAGACCGCGCAAGAGCAAGCCGAACAACAGATAAAAGAAGTTGGCTGATAAGTAAATAACAAAAATGGAATCGACCAAAAATTAAAACATCCGGAGGTAAGGAGAAAAGCAAGTGAAAACTATACACTGGGGTGCTGAAGCCTGGTGCGGGGGGTGCAGGTAAAGTAAATTGCGCGCTCGAGATGGAGAATCTTCCTAAAAAGGGAAAAACTTGAGAAAACTAAGAGTCATGAGGACTTAGTAGGGGGGAGTCTAGGGGAACACACCCGTTCACGATTCCATCCAAACGAGAAGAAAGCGGGCGAAATGGCGGAGAACATGCTAAATTTGAGAGCGGCCGTTGTCTAAAGTTTCGATTTGCGAAGCGAAGTGCGCGCTCCCATGCCAAGCGCCCAGCAAATGGAAGATACAGAGCATAGCAACTATTACGATTCATCTTCAGTGTGACATTTCGGGGGGGCAATCCTAGAGAGGGCAGTTCTAAAAAGGAAAGCTCGACCGTCTCACCAAACCAAGAAACGCCCAATCATGCGAAAAGCGTTTCGGAGGGGGAAAAACAAATACGGGTAAAAAAGCTAACGTCATGTAAAATCTTCCAAGACGCAAATTTGCGAGCTCGAAAGTCGGCCAGACAGCAGAGAAGAAAAAAATGGCACGAGAAAAAAGAAGCTTTCAAGGTCAGTTTGTGTTCGAGGACAGACCCCTGTTCTATTGCAGATCGAAGGGGGTTTATTGACGAGAAGAAGGAATCAACCACAAAAAAGGAAAAGAAGAGAGCGCACAGAAACGGCACGGAGCCGAAAGGTCGGGGAGAGAGAAAAAGCACGCAGCATCGGAGAGGATCGACCAAAAAAAGGCTTGGAGAAGGAAAAAAAAAAAAGACGAGTCTGCAAGGGACTCTTGGTCAATCGAAACGAGCGGACATTGGAAACCGAGTAGAGGAATAGACTGTGGGAGAAAAACGCGGCGCAGCGGAGTTGCAGAGGAACTGGTTGGGTTTTGACACGGGCTAAGATGTGCCGGAATCTGAAGAGAAGCTTGAGAAGAAATGAAAGCATCACAGCGTAAAACTGGAAGAGAAGTCGCACGAGTCTGACAACGGCGCATACGAGCAGAAGCTTTGACAACCATGGGCAGAAAGGAAATGAAAGCGCAGCAATGCCGCGCGAGAGAGAGCGAAATTCGATGCATAGGCGCCATTAGACTAGGAATAAGGAAAGAAATGCCGGACAAAGCCTCGGGGGGAAGTCGGGGGGGGTAAATGTAGTAAGAAGAAGGGGAAAAAGGCCGCCAACATTCGTCTTAGAAGAGAGAGGTAATGTTTACGAAGGGCAAAAAGAAAAAATGAACTCGAGACAGCGAACAATTTTGGAAAGAAAAGAAACCAAACACAGCCAAAAGGCACTAAGAGGGAGCTGAAGCTTAGTTAGAATGAGCAGCGATCAGGGGGCGCAAGAAATCAATTGGTTTAAGAAAGGGGGGCTAGGTATTTACTTGGAGCGAACAACGGGAGGGGAGTGCAAAAACAGAAATGCGAGTTGCGGGGGGAGGGAATGGGATTTTCGCTGTCAGAAATAAAAAATAAAAAAAAAGTAAACGGAGGAGAAAGAGAAAAGGTTTCCCTCCTGAAAAGTGGTCTCTGAATTAGTGCATGCCGGTCGGACGGCGGAATGACTCGCACAACGATGTCTTTGATTTAAGGAACAGCACGGGACGGGGGGGAAGGGACGACTTGAGCGGAGTCAAGGGTCGGATCGAGAAGGGAGGTTTGATGCCCCGAATAACGCGGAGGCGGGCACGCATAGGGTCGGTTAAAAAAGGACAATAAGGCTAGGTAAAAAAAAGGGCAAGGGTTGACACTTGGAGCCTGATTCTGGATAACCCTCGAAAGAAAACGAGCTAAACGGAGAACAAAATGGAAATTAATGGGAGATGAGCGGACGTCCGGCAACTACACTTGAGAGGTTATAAAACGATTTGGGGGGGGAGAGGGAAGGGACCCAGGTCAATAGCTGTGGTTGATGGGTCACCAAATGGGACTGAGACACGCAAGAAAAATCCTAGGGCAGAAATTAGGGATGCTCACTGAAGCCCTGGGAAATAAACGAACGCGCGTGTGAGCAGGGAATATGGACGTAGTGTCGGGGGGAAGAAAGGGAAAGGGGGGGCGGGACAGCGGGGTACCTGGAAAGACCACAAAACAAGAAGCAAAGGACGCCGTGAAAGGGCAGACCGCGGTAAGTACGTGGTGCAAGAGGTGTTCAAGGGACTGGGCTTAAGGTAGGTGGGTCCAAGGAAGGGGGGAGCCGGCTCAAAACCTAAGTGCCGAAAAACGAAAAAAAACGCGAGTAGGGAGGGTGGGGACTTCAACTGGCTCGGGGGGGACTGAGTATAGAAAGAACCGGCGGCGAAAGGAGACCCGGGATCGTTGCATGTGCTGACGAAAAGGGCGGGGTGGGGAGCAAACAGGAGTATATACCTTGTAGTCCACGATAAACTATGGTACTAGGTGTTAAAAGGGGGGGGACCCAAATGGTGAAAACAGTGCAAGAAGGAGGTCCCACGTCCGCAAGGTTAAAAATTAAAAATTAAATGCCACAAGGGTGGGGACAGAACTTCTGAGACTCTAACGAGAACCTGAAAGGGGGGCGACTGAGACCGAAGTCGGTTTTCCCTAGGGCAATTGCGGTGGGAGCGGGAAATACGTGTCGGGAGGTGGGTGGGAAAAGGCGCACCCCCGGCCAGGAGTGGCAGGTAAAACGAGCACTCATTTGCACGGGGAAAACCGGGGAAGGGAAGCGGGAGGGAATCAGTCATCCTTCTGCAGGGTCAACAACTTAGAGGGCTGGGGGAAAAGAGGTGAAAAACCAAAGAAAAAGCTACTCAAAAAAAGTAGGACAAAGGAGGGTCTGATAGAAACGGAAAGGGAGGGGAATCGCTAGTAATCGGCGGGATCAGACCCTTCCGACGGACAAGGACGACTCGGTCACAGCTTCCAAAAACATCGTGAGGGAAAGGAAACATGCGAGCTTTCCCTCCGCGCTTCGACAATAAGGAGTCGTACGACGGGAAACTCGCAAGACTTAGGGAGAAAAATGCCAGTTCGACCCGAAAAACTGGACAAGGAAAAAAACCGTAGCCTACTTGTGTCTTACGCGAATACCGGTTACAAACTGCCGCGAGTCGGCCGGAAGACCAACGGGCGAAGACAGAAGGACCGGAATAAAAACTTGTGGGAGAAGAAGGCAAAAACACAGAGACGGATAACGAGGCGGGTCGCCGGCGATTAACGTCAAAGGCCGCAAGGCGGACCCGCACCGGGGTATCAAAAAAAAACGGCGAAAGGACACGAGAAGGATCGACCAGGTTGCTGGAAAGCGCAAAACTAAGAATCCGAAAAATGCGACGTTTTCGCGGGCCGCCGAGGAGGTGCAAGCAATCCCGTTTCACAGGGGGCTCACAAAGTCCTTACGGCCTAAGCCAGAGGGGAGACGAAATATAAGAGGGGGGGCACCCAGGAGGCGACCGGAGCATGTGCTTGCAATCGGCCCGGAGCTCGAAGGAATCCCTTCACTCTTACTCCGCTCAACCACGTCGGGGTCGCAATGAGGGGAGCGGTCATATAGGAAAATAAAAAAGAAGACGAAAGGAGGGAAAGAGACGCCTCCTGCCTGGATTGGGCTGAAAGCGGTTCAGCGAAAACAGAGTTCGCAGATTCAAAAAAACCGACGTAGAGGGCTAGCCAGTTTAGGTCAATCGTGGAGGCGACAGTCGCCTGCTAACCTCCGGCGGATGGGGGACCTCAGGGCCGTTACCTGTTTAGCGGGGAGAAACAAATCAGAAAAGGTCGAACTATGTGGACAGGAACCGCGATAGGAAGGGGACACTTGGATCGGAAACCTACGTCATTAGAACGCCTGCGAAGGGCACGTCTTCCCTTTCGCGGGAAGTTAGAAGGCCCGGCTGACCAGGAAGGGGCCCTAAAAAAAGCACTTCGGTGATGCCCACACACTTCGACACAGTAAAAACCGTAAGGAGATGACACCAACTATCCTGCCCGACCTCGCGTACTACTGAAAATCCACACGAACGCTGGCGAACATCCGAGAAGTCAGATGAGCAACGCTGCATTCACCGAAACTAGGGACAAAAGGAGGAGAAGAGGGCCCTTCCGAGTCTGGCCCTCGTGGTCTAAACTGTCCGTGGAGGCGCAGCACCCGGACTAAAGGGGAAATCGAGTTCTAACTTGTGGTACGACCACGGTGTAATCAGCGACTTTAAGGAAAGGGGGCTAGGTAATTGGGGGCCCGAGGGGGCTGCCCGAAGCACCTTCGGCAAACTTAGGGAAAATGTGAGGATGGGGGGGACTTCCCAGTAAAAAATTTGCGCTCTGGAAAGAGGAGGAGCATACGCATAAGCAGAGCGTCGGGCTACGTCGATTGCGGTGACGGGCAAAGGGGGAGGAAGGGATCAAAAAAAAAGGCTGTGAGAGCGGAGCAACCCTCTACTTGTCAGTGGTACGAGGACTGGTTCGGAAAGCATTTGGAACGAAAGAACTGACTCCAAAGGGGTAGCGGAAAAGGGGGAGGAAGGGGAGGGCAATTATATTTACGCTAACATTCGCTAGGGCACGTGGAGGACATTCGAAGGAAGACCGACGGAGCATACCGACGCATAAGGTCTACGTAGCGCCGTTCGAAAAAAAAGGAAACGATCAGGGAGTGGTCCGCCCTGGGTTCCAGGGAGAGAGCTATTCAAGGGAAAATTCAAGAACCAGAAATCCAGACCAGCCTGCACGAACCGAAGATTGCTGCATGGAAAAAGCTAAAGAGGCGAAAAGATCTATGTGTCTCTGCAAAAAACGCGGGAACCCGGGCACACGGCGAACCGCTGGAGACCACGTTTCGCTATCTTCAGCGGACAGCGAGGGACCCGGCGGGTAAGGCGTACCTCCAGACTCTGAGAGCAGGGAGGGGGGCGATGGGCTGGCGCGCATCAAAAAAAAAGCGCGGAGTCGGTCAAAAGTGAGGGTGGTAACGATCTTGAAGAGGTGAAGGAAAGTTGCGCGAGCGTGTGGGCAGGGCGAAAAAAAAAAACAGCGCGGCCTCGTCGAAGGCAACTCTCGTCGACGACGCGGGAAAAATAAAAGGTAATCCGGTCTCGGGGACATGCTAAACGTCTACCACGGGGGACGGACCCTCTACGAAAGGAGTACTGAGGTCCGAAGGCACCGGAAGCGCCTGGGGAGACGACCCTGAAGTCTAGTGTTGGAACAAAGGGAAAAAAGGGGACTCGGGAGTCAAAGGTCATACTAGCTCTAGGTGGCTCCCGCGTGGAGGCAGAGATGGCCGGAGAAAAAAAGGGGTAGAAAGTGGCAGCAAAAAAAGTTCGAGAAAAACAACCTTCCCGGTACCTGGAAGGCCGGAATGAGAATGGAAGGGGAGGGAGGGGGAAGGCTCTTCTTTCAGGTGCGCGCAAGTGACC
>Ga0179593_1492000_pt1 | contig 14692 bp, 14 predicted proteins | sample CZODoug2_1_08_16_FD_185931 | JGI IMG/M metagenome (GOLD analysis project Ga0179593, IMG submission 185931) | Vadose zone soil fungal communities from Angelo Coast Range Reserve, California, USA - CZODoug2_1_08_16fungal (PacBio error correction) | ecosystem: Environmental > Terrestrial > Soil >...
AAGGGACACGTGGGAAGTCGACAAACACAGCAAGAAGTAAGGGATGAAAAAAGAGTCGACAAAGCGTATAAGAGAGCCGCAATGACAACGGGGCTACCTAATGTAAGCATCAAGAATCTGTGAGGGGCTTATCCAACCCGAAGCGGGGATGCGACCAGAGTAAAGACAAAGAGTGGCCAGATCATGATAAGGAAAGGAGAAAAAAGTGAGGTCGACTACCTAAAAAAAAGGACAAAAGGCACAAGGAAAATAAGGGAAAGCGTCCGAAAGAACAAGACATCCAGCACACATGCATGGGAAATGAAGTAAGATTGTGAAAGGGCACATGAGAAGCGTAGACCAAAGCAGGAGACATATGCGAGAAACCACCGGATGAAAGCCTGCGCAGAATGAGGCTACAGAAAAAGGGGGACGTCTCGGGCCAATATGCTCAGGTGGGAGGGCCGTGAATCCAATAAGTTCAATGAGCCAGGAAGAAGAGACGACGGGTTAGGCAGTGAGGATGTAGACAAACAGGGAGGGACACCTGGGAAAAGACTAGAGGCATGGGTAAAAAAAGGCACAGGTAGGTTGAGAAGGGAAGCTATTATAGACTAGGGGGGCACAACTAGCTAAGGAGGCCCGAAGGGAGCAAGTAAATCGAAGAAAATGCCAAAGTGGACAAAGAAGTTGTAAAAAAAAAGAGATTCCCACAGGCACACTTAAGAGGGCTGCCCTGAACGTTGCTGACATATTGGAGGGGAGGTGAGGGGAAAAGACAACCATAAACCTTTCGAAAGGGCGCTTAATTGGTAAAAGTACGTCAATTAGAGGGCCGACATCACTAAAGTCAAGATATAAAAGGGGGCAAGGAGTCGGAACGAGAGCCAGACAGATTGTCAAGATTCTCACATAGAGGAAAACCAGCTTACCAAAAGGGAGGTAAGGGGATGGTGGCCGAATCGCGCTAAATTGGGGGGAGGTGGGTCCGCATGAGGGGCTGTGAGATAAAACATCTTGCCCCACCACGGCAGATTGCAGACCAGGTAAAACTTGAGGGAGCAGGATGACTGCGGGGGGATCGCATAGAGAAAGATATACGATAGCTCGAGACGGAGAATTGGGACGAGCCGTAGGAAGCTGAACTTCCAAATTAGCATACTATAATGAAAAATAAGCATGCGCGGAGCGGGAGCGACAAAATCGATCCTGATATTGAAAGTTAGGAAGCTCGTAAATGAGATGAGGAGGAAGTTCTGAGAAGGCTGTGCGAACATGGAATATTAAGTGGAAACAGAGGGGTTCCGGGAAGGGGGCGGACCACACCGAAATAGGGGGTAAAATGGCGAGGGGAGGGGGAATGCTGAGTCAATAGAGGGGTTAATGGGTGCTCGTAGAGCAAAGAAGGGAACGGGCACAGCGGGAAGGGGGCCCGGGGGGGGATACGAGTTTTAGGTTGTCCGAGCAGGGTAGAGGGGCGGGGATGACTAGTGAAAGGCCAATAGGAAGATAAGACCTTGACGCTCGGCTTGAGAGAGAAAAAAAAAGTGGCAATTCAAGGGGGCAGGGGGGGGAGATCAGAGTGCAAGTTAAGGGGAAAAAGTGTAATCAAGGGTCCCACTGGGCGGTCAGACAAAACGTGACGGGAGGAGAATGGGTTCCGGAAGGGGAGAAGACTCCAAATATGCAGGAGTGGGAAGACCACGTAAGGGAGAAGATCCTGATGTAAGGACAATTGCTAGGGAGGCGCACAAGCGAGCCTATGTCTTAACACTGTAACAATGACCCGAGAAATTGGAGGGCAATGGTGAGGCTTTCACAAAGGAAGTCAAGGGTTCGCTATAGAGGGAGGACGCGAAAAATACATGATGAAGATAAGCCCCTGGAATTCCTGTCGCTGGGGACATAACCAGAGAAGGGTACGAATGAAAAAGTAGACACATAATAATGGGTTAGGGACTGACGTGGGCGAAATGATACTTTATAAAATAAGAAGGGAGCCGTGGCTCCGAAAGTGACGGGGGACAAATCAGAAAAGAACCGAAGGGGTTTGGGGGACTTGCAGAGGAGGGGGAGGGATGCGGCGAGTAAAGAAAAAAAGCATGGTAGGAAATGAGAGAAAACTGCAGGGAGTCCATCACAGGAAACGAGCGGGGCGAGCAGATGAGGGGACAATTTGGAACGGCACTTAGAAGAAAAGGGCGTTGAGGTTGAAAGCAAGAAAAGGAAAACACATATCAGCTGGGGGAGAAAAAAACCCATGGATTAATACGGGGCAATGCTGTCAGGGGAAACCAATCCCTTGGTTCAAAACGGAGAGTAAAGGTGGATCCAAAAGGTCGGTACACGTGATGAGGGGATGTCTGGAGAAGGGGAAAGAGGGTGCACGGATGTAAAAAAGAGGGCGAAAAGAGCAGGGGGAGTGAAGGGGGGGGGGGGGCAGGTAGGGGGAAGGAGTGTGGGGTGATGACAGGGGGGAGAAAAGCACGGAAAATTAATGAGTAACTCTCTGATCAAAAAGTGGTGAAGAGAAAGAGGGAATTATAATGGGCGTTAGATCGGTCTAGAAATCCCCTTCATAAGGGGACGGGTTGAAAGAAACGGGGACAACAGTGGAATTTGGGGCATGGTGCGGGACTGGAAGTGAAAAGGGGGAGGGGGGTGTGTGTCCACTGTGCATAAGAGGGGGGAGGGGGGAGGAAGTGGGAAATAGCGAAAGGGGCGAGTTCAAACTGGGGGAGGGATCTAAAACTCGGCGGGGAGGGTGAGGGGGAATATACACAGGATGCCGTAATGGAGTTCCTCGGTTGGGACGGAGCGCCGGAAAAGGGAGTGGCAGAATACGAAGGAGAGAAGGGGGGGATCATAGGGTTGCGTGTGCAGCTTTAGAGAAAAGCCATGACAAGCGGTAAATGGGACTGCTCAAGAAAAGCTGTTCTTAGTGAGGGGGAGGGTGTGGGGGGGAAGCTAGGCGCGGGAAGGTGACGAGCTAACTGTGTGACTGAGGGAGAGGGTATCGTATGCAAAGAGCAGAAAAGAGAAAAACCGGAGATTGACGGAAAGGGGCTATTGAAGGGACGGGCGAAAAGGTTAAAGCCGGGATGGTCAAGTGGAGTTACATATCGTGATGAAGTAGAACGACCTGGGATGTCATGTAGCGAGGAAAGAAAAGACTTCGGTTATGGGGATTAGTAAGGGGGGAAGGTGGGCGAAGTAAAAGTGAGTGGAGGTCCTGACTAAAGATTTGATGATTTGTGTCGGTGGCGGAGGGGAGAAGGGACATGGGGGGGATTACGGTGAGTAGACTCGTGGTATTGATCAGGACGGTAATAAGGGGAGTACGGGTCCTGGACTTTTGGAAGTAAGGAACGGGAGCGAGGGGGGAGAGGTAGAGAAGGGCCTGTGTGTGTATAGGTGAGAGTCCCATCACGGAGGACGGAGTAGATTACAGCAAGGACACTCACGCTCCACTAAAGCAAGTAGATGGGGGAAGCATCAACAAATAGATAGAACATTAGATAGATCACTAGGGGGGAGAGGGCACAATGGTGTTATGTGTGGGGTTTGGTGATCTCTGCAAATGAACTCGAGACAGGATACAATGCGGGTCCAAGGAATGGGAAAAAAGGGGAGAACGCTAATCAAGAAAAAGAGGGCGGGGAATCTGGTACCAACACAACTGTGGCCAAAATGATGGTCAGAGGGCATGCTCGGATCTGAGATGCAAATAGATGGTGGCGTTCGCATCGGGAGGAGCGACCGGGGAGTTGGGGTCACCCATAAGGCGGGAGTTGGGTTTGGCAAGCCGGCTCGGAGGGTGTGGAAACAATGGAGTGGAGAGCCTGAAGAGGGTCTAACATTTCTTACGTGGAACTGGGAGCTTGAAGGTGGGAAAGACACGATTCCTCGACTATCGCGGAAGAGAATGACGGAAGAGAAATGAGGGCTTAATGCCGTTTGTCGCGCAGGGCGGGGATGGCCGAGGCCAAGCAGGGTGGGTGTCACGTGCATGTAACGAGCCTCCATCATACTGTCGGGGCGTCGTTGCCTCTATGGGGGAAGTTCACAGGTGGTCGCGACTTTGGGCAAAGACGGGAACCCCATGCCGTGGGATCGGCTGGGATGACATCAGCGGAAACTTGAGGGACGGGTCATGTTGGGGTTTACGAAGACCACAGAGGGGTCAGCATAGGGGGGATAGCGACGAGGTATTGGTTGCGAGAGGCATGTTTTGTTCTCGGACCTGGGGACTGGGGAAAAGTTTTCGTGATATTGTGTGACGTGGAGGAAGAGATAAATCAACTAAGTGCAGACATAGGAGGGAACCGGATAAATATGTACAAAAACTAGGTTTACACTAGTTACTGCACATATTTAAACATGGAAGGGTGGGGGGAACAAATTGAAAAAAAGAAGGGAAGGGGGGAGAGAACTGAATAGGCTTTGTTTGGGCAGGTTCCGGGCTTACGGGGAAAATAGTGTAAAGTTGATACAGCCAATGGTGATACATAGCATTTGGAAAAAATGCAAGGAATTCAAAAGAAAGACAGGTGGAGAACGAGGGGGAGGGACGTGAAGTGGAAAAAATGATAGACGAGGGAAGGGGACGGAAGGGCGAGAAGCTGATAATTGCGAAACAATTAAATGTGCCAATAAAGACCGCGGGAGGAACGACGCAGAGAGGGCGGTAGGGCGGGGAAAAGACACACAAATGTGTGGGACGAGGAAAGCTGATAATTAGTAGCTGTATGAGGGGATAGATACGGACAGTTAGACACCACACAGAGGCAGGAAAAAGGAGAAGAGAATGAGAGCCAAGACAGAAAAGAAGCAAATAAGCATTCCTCTCTTCCAACCGGTACTTGCTTGCGAAAAACGTCGGAGTAAAGAATGTGTTGGGCAAATCATGTACGGAAGGTGAGGGAAGAAAAAGAGCAAGAACGCATTTCCCGTCTTCCCGATCCAAAGACCACCATCGACGACGCCTGGGATAGGATTGTAGAATAGGACCGGGTAAATTCTATCCTCTAGAAACACTGGTCGAAAATTGAGACCGACCATAGATCAGCAGGGTGGTAAAGGAAGAAACAAAAAACTAGTCAAAGCTCACGTTGGGGGGGGGGGGGGGGGGCAGGGGTGTGTCAGGAGATAGGGGGGGGAGCACGTTTAGGATTCCACTCAAGCCCGAGCGGAGTCATGGGATAGAGTTGAAGGGCGGACACAAAGATAGTCAAGGGTGAGAGAGTGTGGATCAGAAAGAGAGGGGAAAGAGGTAAGGTGCCAAACGTCATCGGGCATTGTAGGCAGCGGCCGGAATCCGTAGACAACAGACACGAAGTGCCAAAAGGGGGGGAAACAGCGTCACTTACAAAAAAAGGACGGGACCACAAACACAAAGGGATGAGGGAAACAACAGGCGACTGTTCCATTAGGTAAGGAGTGGCGACAGCGGGAGGAATCAAAAAAAATCAAAACGGGAAAAAAAAAAAGGACCATGCCGGTGCGGGGAAGGGCGAAACATGCATACAACAGGGTTCAGGACTGGTAAACATGGGGAAGGGGAATCAGGAAAAGTGAAAGAAGTCCTAACAAGGATATTAGCGGCTAACAACAATTCTTAGGCGGCAGGGAGATCGACAGATAGGGGCAAACAAGTTCCAAGAACAAGATTCGTGGTAAGAGGGCAACGTGAGGAGAGGGGTGATATGAACGGACATTGGAGGAGGCAAAACGTACCATGGCCGAGGGAAATCCAGGGGACAAAAAAACTCAACGGAGTACCAAAAAGGTCGTCCACAGAAAATCGAAAGGTAAGGGAAATCGCTTAGGTGGGCACAGAGAGAATGGCGGGCCAAAAAATGGCGCGTCTGTAAATAAAAAAGTACCCAAACACAAATAAAATAGTAGAATCCTGAAGGGTGGCCAAACTAGACAGTCCTTGGGGTGGCGGCTAAAAGGCAAAGGGAGTACCGTCTCGGTGGGGTCGGTAGCATAACACCGGAATCTGTCTAATTCATCGATCAAAAAGGGGAAACATGAGGGGGAAGGCCATTAGGAGGGAGATTGCAGCGGGCATCCTAGCGGTCAAAAAACCTAGTGGGGGGGCTACGACAAATATCGTACGTAGAGAAAAGGGAAAGTCCTGTTTGGTTTGCGACCCCGCATAAGACAAGAACAGATGGCAGGGGGGATAGTGGGAAGTGACAAAGTAGAACAGGAAGAACTCAAGGATGGGGCCAAAAGGCAATTATCGGGGGTAAGATCTCGACAGGCGTAAATCCGGTAAAAAGGCACAAGGCAAATTCAACGAAAAGGGGGGAAAAAGGAAAGAGGGCGAAAAGCGCGACATACGACCAAAAACAGAATCGGGTCTGGAGCACGCATGAAGTTTGAGAAATAGTGGGAGGGCAAAACGGCAGCAAAAGGATGCCCCATGGTGTAAAAAGGGTAAGAGGCAAATCAAGGAACAAGGGAAAACGCAAGGGGAATCCGAGGGCCGAAAAATACATTAAGAATATCGACAAGGAAATAACGCCGCAGGTTGGACTGAGTAGCTAACCAAAATCGCGCATCGGGGTATGAAAAAAGGGAAACGAGGATCTGGCGAGAGAAACCACTAAGACTCAAGGAACGCAGCACTTCACAAACGGAGAAGAAAAAATTGCGATCCCATTATGACAAAAGGAACTTCCGGAGGATGGAAATGCGCCGGTTGGACAAAAAAAAGGCGGAGTTACGAAACAATATTATATTACGCTAGGGTGAGGTGTAGTTGTCAGGGGAGGCGAGACAAGACACCTAATCCTTATGAAAAGGTGCCCGCAAGCTGCAGCCCAGAACAAGGACCAAATCGGTCCGCGGGATCCAGAAACCAGGGGAGTGAAGAGGGTGGGAAGCTGCAAGGTTGGGGAAAGGAACACCACTACCGAGTACGGCGAAGAACGAGTAAGCCACGTAGGCTTACATAGGGAAAGGGGTCGCAACAATACCCGACGCGCTCAAGAGAAAAAGGGAGGGAACAGTCCCAGTGCAAAGGACATCAGGTTAAAGAGGGGGGCGAACATGCCAGGGGTATAATCCGGGAATTCAAGGGGCGAGCTACAAAAGCAGCACCTCCACCGAAAAAGGGAGTATGGTGGCAGGAGTAAAACAGAAGCGAAAGCGGTGTAAACCACTGCAGTGACCGCCGGGGGAGAAAGGGAAGTAAGAACACCCCGGAAAAAATGCCAAAATAGAGAGGGTGCCCAAGAAGTCGTAGGACGATCACGGTCCGCACACCAAGCGACAACAGGCCGAATGTGGCTCTGAACAATGATAGGGGAGCGTCGAAACGGAGGTGCAGGTCTACACGCTTAATGCGATGGGGGACACAGGGTTTTCGGGGACAACAAAGAACAAATGCGATCTGCCCAATGCAGGGGAAACCTTTCTTTAGGATGTGCGAGACTGGAGGGGTAAGAAGTGCGCATAGATTTGCAGAAACAAGGAACGAGAGTGAGTGGGGTATCTTCTAGGCAGAAAAAGCCGCTGTGTTGGCCTAATGGTTCTGCAAGGGGCCAAGGTGCTAATGTGCGGTGAAAGAGCTTGGAAGTTCAAAAAGACATGGGGTGCCTCGATGGGTCAGGGAAGAGACTATCTGTACATTGGAAGAATGTGCACACGGAAAGCTCTGAGAAGACCGCGGATACTTCCAGGGGGGAGGAGATCGCGGGTGATAAAACCCGGCCCATCTAACAGAAAGAAGACTAATTTTGGGGGGGGGGGGTAGCGTCCGGGAACGTTAGTGGGAAGAATGGTCGGAAATAGTGGGATAGTGTGGGGTGAATAAAGAATGGTGAGGGGGAAGGGGGGCGGAAAACGGATACTTGTATGGGAGACAGGGGAACGGTGGATGGTGAAGGAGGGGTACACCTAACGGGGAGGTGCGTGAGGTGAGGCTAGGGCAATAAAGAGGTATGAAAGGAAGGGAATTCTGGGATCTAAGTCCGTATAGAGGGTGGAGGGGCAAACGGGGGCTCGCGGAAGAGATGCTAGCACAAGGGCATGAATTTCGGTGGTAGTGGGTAGCACAGTGAACTAAGCGGGGGGGGGGAAGAAGAGGGGACGAGGAAGGCGCCGACTCAAGAGATTAAAGGTAGGGGTCCCAACGATTGGCCAGGGGGACGCTGCTGGAAGAACGGGAATAATAATCTTGGGTGGTAAATACAGGGTGTTGCTGATGCCGCTGGAGGGTCGTCGGGGGGGGGAAAGAGTTGTGGTGGGGCAGGTAGCAAGAGGGGGGCGGCACGTGAGAATGGAAAGAGCCCAAGCACACAGGGAAGAGGGGCCGATTTGAGTCGGGGAATATAAATGAAACACTGGGGGCCGCAGTAGAAAATGGTAAATCAACCTTGGTGTATCCTGCAACAACGGATCGATGGAGGAATGGAGCTACCTCTCCAAGCGTATAGGACTGACAGAAAAAGAAACGAAAAGGGGGTGGGTAGAGAAAGGAAATAGGAGTATGTGGGGGTCGGGCATGTGGCGTAAAGCAGGGTGAGACTGAGGAAGACTAGCCTGATCCCATAAGAAACGGGGCAAAAGCAAATTATTAAAAGAACTGTGGCGGAAGAAATAAGGAGGGAATACAGATCGAGTCGAGAGCACAAAATACATACGAAAGTAGGAAAGATCAGGTTATAGTTCAGAAAAGCTATACACGAGAAGACCGAGTAGTCGAGAGAAAAAATGAAGAAGTGGGGTTAGTATGGTGTACACAGAGGAGGTTTTATGAGACGTGGAGGAAAGGACGTAAGAAGAATTTAGGACACAAAAAAAGCGTAACCGGAAAAAGGAAAGAGGATATAAGGGGGGTGCCAGCAGGGGGCATGATTAGGGGGGGGGGTGGACATTCATGTAGGTAAATGAGAACGCGTGAAATTGCTAAAAAAGCTAGGGCCTAAAATGCCCGGGAATAGGGGGTTCTTACAAAAAGACATTTCGCGCGAATGGGACGGACCGCGTAGAAGAAAAATCTGTAGGCGCCAAAAGGTATGGCACAGAGACGACGTAACTGGGGCGGACGAAAGAAGATGCAGCGCTAACAGGGTCAGTACGTACGTGGGGAAAAAAAAAAGGGGAGGAAGCTACTGTATAGACTGACTCATAGGAAGGCGTGCTGGGGGAAGGATAGAGCAAAATGGAGAAAGCGGGGTTCCTGACAAACCCTGTTTTGAAGGGCGCGAGGTGTGGGGGTGTTTTAGCCTTTTTGATATAGCGGAGAATAAGGCGTTATGTATGTGGGCGGCAGGGAGGACGGAATTGATCTGAATGAAGAAATGTAGAGGCAACACGACGGTGAGCAGAATCCTCGGGAGGGCGTTACAACAAAGAAGTACATACATTATACAGGTGAATACCGGAAAGACCAATAGCCAAAAAAAGGGACCGATTCCAAACAGCTCCAGGAGGAAGGGGTTTAAAGGATGTGGACGAATTTTTCAACGGGAGAATGGGGGAGACCAAGCCATGTGGGAGTTAAAGAAGGTGTGTAGCATCAGGTCGAACCTCCAAAAGAGACACATTTTTCAAGTGAGGGAACGGCCGTTTAAATAAGGAAGTGGCTGGAACTACAAAGGCGGAGCGAGCGGGGGGAGAATAGGTATTCTGAACTAGCGCACCGAAAAGGTAAAGTCGACTGGGAAGCATAACTCATACATCACGTTCGTTCATCGGAGAGCTGCACCGCATAAGAGAACAAGGTGAAGGAGAAGTAGGAAGCAACAATCTGCTGGGGAGGAAGATGGGGGTGGGTGAGATGAGATCTTACTTGTCGTGAAAAGAAGATTGAGGAGTGCAGGAGAGTTAAAGGATGGGGGGCGGCGTATCGAAAGCATGCCACAACGCGACCTAAAAAGGACGAAAGTCGGGAATAATTCCAGCTTACAAAGGGGCCTTGCCGGGCGGCCCAAACCAGCAAAATCGGAGATGACTGTCACTCACACGTGCCTTTATAAATGCAGAATGCGCTCTGCGCGCGCGAAATCTCTTCAGATAAAAGAAGAACTCCCTCCGCTCCATGGAGTCCGAGGTAACGCCCACAAATCACCCAATGAAAAGTTTGGGATAGAGGTAGGAATATTGACGGGTTGGTAGGTGCTGCATTGTCAAACCTGGGCGTGATACAACCTTGGAGATGGCGATCCGTTAGCACGGTTCGGGCTCCCTACATTAGCCGCGGGAGGTGGGTCGGGGGGGTAAGAAAAGGACGGCACGTACTGCCAAGGGTACGCATTGTAGACATCTGGGGATGGCGCCCCCGGCAAGGGGCACGGCAGGGACTAAATAGGGGTGGCAACAACAACCGATCATCAGAGGGGGGGGGAAAGTTGTTGGGTGGAAAGTAGGGGGGGAGCGCTCATTAACCTAGGGGTGCCAGCCACCTGGAGTTGAGGTCAAACAATCGAAAACAAAAAAAATATTCGTGGGGAAAAGGGACAGGAAGAGGCGATAGTACCACTTCAAGAATGTCAAAAAACAGGCGAGAGTGAATGGCCAGGGGAGCTGCAGTGGAAGGTAAAAAAACTGTAGTCTGGCTTATGAACAAAAAACAAGGGTCCCGTACCACGGCAGGGGTTCTTTATGAACTTTCTGAAACGGGGAGGGGGCCTCACGAAGCCCGAAGTGGGTCTGAGGCATAATAAAAGGAGGGATTAAAGGGTCCCATTAAGGGGGAAAGGCAAGTGAAAGGCAGAACGGCAACCCTGATAGTGGGTCTAGACATCAAAGTAGGGGGGTCCACAATGGTCAGTGCGTTCACACAAGCGGCCAAGTCTTTACAGACATTCCGTGGTGAGGATTCAGCAGGACATTTGGCCAGGACCTCCAGGAGAAAACTCAATTGCTTAACCAACCGAGCAGCCAGACAACTGGCTCTTCTGGTACCGAAGAAAGACACAAAATCCGGGACCGGAAGTGGGAAAAAACTCCCAAAGCTCCAAATCAGGGAGAGCATTCGCCAAGTACTCCATTGAGGGCCTAGGCGAAAAGGGGAGGCATGTATCTATTCCGGATAGCGACCTCCGTCTGAGAGTTCGCAGGGGGATGCCGTCAAGGGAGGGGGAGGACTGGACAACTGAGTCGATGAGGGGGGGACTAAAGAGGTGAGTACCACTAAGGAAGTCAAAGGAAGGGAAGAGCGGCCGCCCAGGACCACTAGCAAGGAAAAGGGGGGGCTGATAATAGTTGGGAGGGGTTAATGCCCGTCCTCAGGGGGAACCGCACGTGCAGGGGACGAACGATAGGGATTTGGGGTTCACAGGCCAGAAAGAGAAAGGAAAAAGGGTCTAAGGAACTGTGGATAAGCCATCACCAAAAAAGGCAAGTCGGATATTGATCCAGGGAGGTCGTGACTCTAAAATACAGCGTCGGCAAACCTGAGAACAAACTCCCGAGAGAACGGTTCGGATTCTAAACCGTTAAGTGAGCAGAGGTGTTTCACCCGCTGCGGACGACGCGCCAGCCGGGGCAGTGAAAAATCACATAAGCACACATACAATTCAGGAAAAGTCTTTGAACTTTGTCCAGGATTTCGAAAAGTCTAAGTGTTCAAGGCGGTCGGTCGAGAAAAGTCTCTGCAGTGGTAGTGGAAATCCACAGCAAAGATAACTTCTAAGTAAGCCGGGGCCGAAAAAGAAAGGGGAGTAAATAGGCGTAGGGTGTGCTCCGTTGCAGGGACCAAAATATTCAGCGTGGACCCAAACAGGGAGAGGATAGGAACGAAGGGGGAAGGCATGTGGGGGGAAGCGGGGCCGGATGACAGTCGCCCGATAGGATCAGGTAGTAACCACCAATAGCAGCGGACACGGGGGACGCGGGGGACAAGTCACACGTCCAGGAAGAGGAAGAAAAAACAGAAAGACGGGTTGGGAAGGGCAAGAGTAGGTAGTACAAGTTGCACCGAAGCTAGGTGCGCATAATGCAACAAGACAAGATCGGACGGAAATAACTGCGCAGATGGACATGCCATTACTTGAGGAGTTCAGGGCGGGTCGATAAACCCGAGGGGGGGCTAACCAGGAGTCGTCTGGGGAAAAACCGCACAGGACGAAAGTACAAATAGCCTCGGAAAAAACATTCGGAAAAATGAATCAAAAGTAGAGGCGGGTAAAACCACCTTATCCCTGAGTAGAGAGGGGTAACAAATGGGCTGCAAACATGCTTTGAGTTCCAGGGCTAAGGGGGGGGGTCGACGCGAACAAACGGGATGAATTGTCATTAAAGAAGTGGTGAGGGAGGCGAAATGAGAACGCCAAGACATTGTTAATTGACATGAGGAAATACAGGGAGGTATGGGGATGAAAAAAAAGTATAGATTTACAAAGTGAGATAGAGTGAGTGTCCGGGGGGACGTGCAGCGAAAGAAACGAAAAACAGTACAGGAAGGCCAGAACACATTCGTAACCGTGGTGAAGGGCTTGGGATCCACCACAAAAAAGGGCCAGTACCTGGACTTAAACATGTTAGTAAATTGAGAACCTACTCGTTGTTTGAAGATATTTGGAGCGTGATCGCTGCATGTTTGTCAACTGGGCCGGGGGAGTGTGTATTGGGTAGTAGCGGCGAGGAAAGATTCGCTATCGGTTATATCGTCGGGGGGAAAAGCCGGAACTCTATCACAGCGTGGTCGAAACGGAACGCTGGCGCAGAAGATCACTTAAAAACTTCTCACGCCACACCGAAGAAAATCGTATGAAGCACCGTCAGACAAAAATGGGACTGCATCATGATATACGCTACGTGCCTTTCAGGGTGTGGACATCTCTACCAGGTAGGAGAAAGAGGGGTTGATAAGGAGAGGGATCTAAGCCGCATAGTGGAATAAGGGAAAAAGCTCCCTGCAGAGGGGTGCCGAGAAATCGGCACTTATGCGATTGCTGTCCGGAACATCTTGACGTGAACGGGAAGAAGTACTACACTAAGGGGGAGCTCAGACTAAGCTATCTCCGCCGGATGGACCTTTGAGGAAAAAAGCACAAGAGAACATGACAACAAAGTTGTCCGCGGAGCTTGAGACGTTAAAGGGGGGACTGTGAAGATGAACACAGCACACGTCTGACACAGGGTGGGTCTGAGGGCGGTCCATGAGACCAAATGGAGGATGTGGACCAAATACAGATGCATGGTGTGAAAGTAGACGAATAGGAAGGGCCATGATACCAAAGTTCATTGGCGTAGAATGGGGATTGGGATCCCAAAGGGGGGGATAGTTGTATGACCCTCAGAGGGGCGAGGCAGGACGAGATCAGGACGAGAGCCTCGGCGGATCCCCCAAGGAGAATAACTTGTTTGGTGATAAGAAAACAGCCTTCACGGGGCGGTGTGGCCTCTCCGGAGGGGGGGGAACCTGCACGGAGCGCGTCACGAAGAATCTCGCGGGGGTGGTGTGAAAAGCGGGGAGGGCAAAAGTCACATATGATAGGTGGCCAAGGGGAGCGAGCTCACGAACGGAGGTTAAAGACTAGGCAACCGGTGAAGAAGGAACTGCGGGCAAACAGGCACAAGAAATACGGCAGCAAACCCAGGGAAATGAACCTTGTAACCAAAGAAGAAGAGAATGGACAGGGGGAAATAAGAAAAAACTCGAATGAAGACGTAATGGGGGCGAAGGAGGTGACCGACAACCAACAAAAACAATATGAAAACAGCGATTGCTAGCTAATAGGCACGGCAATGTAATATAACATGAAGAGGCCGGGTCGATTTCGCACAGGAAGGATGGGCATCAATAGGAACAACCATTACGGAGAGTGGGGCTGGCAGCTTGTTAGGCCGGAGCGTGTAGGGGAGATCTCTGAAGTTTAAAGTAAAATAAAATGATGATGGGGAGCACTACGGATTTCGACAGATGCCAAACAGAAAATACGGAACTGCAAAGTACAAATGCCCGCAACACGTTTCGTGGATTCACAAGGAAGTTTTCAAGACCTGAATAGCGGGATCCTGGACGCTATACCACGCATTAAGCTCGCAGAATACAGGACATTGATTCACAGGGGGAACGGAAGTACTAAAAAAGCTACCTGCATGAAGAGGAGGGAACAGGTCATGCACCTGAAAAGAACAAAGCGAGGGGGCAACTAAACTTGAAGGGGGAGGGGGGAGAAATATCACCAGGAAGGCAGGAACAAATGGGCCGAGCCCAGCATTATAAACGGAGGGGGACGGTGTGGGCAGATCCCTCGGGGGGGCAACAGAACGGACACGCAATGCAATGGGTCAAATGGGAAACTCGGCAGTAACAATTGCACGGTATCTGAGAGCCGCCTATCAACGAAGTGAAATCGAGGTCACGATAGTACGGATTAAAGAAAAAAAACGTCGAGGTTGACAACTCTTAACCAGGCAGGGTAAGAATCAGGAACGGTATGGGGGGCACGCCTATTCGAAATAGCACGATTAATCAGACCGCCCATTGGTGTGATAACGCCGTTGCTGGGAAGGGGAATAGGGGAACGGGGGCATCCAAGGGGTCTCTCAGATAGAGCGAAATCTACAAGACATACAGGGCAAGACGCATCTAGGATGAGGGGCTGCAATATGAAGTTTAATAGGGGGAAAAAAAAGAGGCAATAGGACTGGTTACGGTATGCGCGAAAACAAGGGCCACATACGGCTGGACAGAAAAAAGACTGAGGTAATCATCAATACAGGCCTTAGATTAGGATGAGGGCGA
>Ga0179593_1252857_pt1 | contig 14691 bp, 17 predicted proteins | sample CZODoug2_1_08_16_FD_185931 | JGI IMG/M metagenome (GOLD analysis project Ga0179593, IMG submission 185931) | Vadose zone soil fungal communities from Angelo Coast Range Reserve, California, USA - CZODoug2_1_08_16fungal (PacBio error correction) | ecosystem: Environmental > Terrestrial > Soil >...
TACTAATGGGGGGCGGTTGGGCAGTTTGATGGCCATCATTTCTAGAACATCAAGGGGGGGACGTGTTTGAAAACCCGCCTAGAATCTGCGCCGAAGGGGAGAGGGTTGAAGTTGTGGGGAGTTCCTGAAAAAAGAAGGGGGTGAAAAGAAAAGAATATCCCCTTCGGTGCAACCCTTTCTGGTGCTGAAGACTTATGGGATGGGTCATCAATAGACGTGCGGGGGCAAGATAGTACCTCCCTCCAGACTTAAGAAGAATATGTTTTGATGGCCGGGGACACACGTCGATGGGAACTGCGCCTGGGGAAACCAAGTTAAGGAATCCGACGTGCTTCCGAGTCGTCAAAGGAAACCTTCAGGAAAATCAGAAGAGTAGGGGGGGCAGGGAAAGTCACCTGGAGGGAGGGAGGAGGACCATAGCTGGGGGGGGTAGAGGTCTTCAAAAGGGCAGGAAAGCCCGCGATGGGCTGAAAAGAAAGTAAGCGGTTGCCGACAACGAGGTCAATTGGTGGCAAGAAGAATCCGCCATTTCCTAAGAGCGTTGGAGCCGGTTCAAGTACTGTGCCAGGGGGCAGGCACAAAAAAGCTTCTGGCAAGTCCACTGGCCCCGCAGAGCAACCGAACCGAAAAATTCCAATTCCTGACTTGCCCCGAATACTGGGGGAGCCTCTTCCTTTCTCTTGGTGGGGAGGTGGGAAAACCCTTTTCGCGGACCGCAAGAAGGATGTGAGGACCCAAAGTAGGGGTGCGGACCGGGGGAGACGACCCGTGTCTGTCCCAACGCTGAGCAAGTCTCCAAAGAATCTAGCCGAACAGGGCCTGTGAACCTGGGTTCGAAGCAAGAAATGAAGGTGACGCTTAGGTGGATATGCAGTGCGACGGGAAAAGGAAAGGAGTTTCCTTGCACGCACTTGGTTCAAACGGACGAGTATAAGCTGTGGCCGGAGTAAAAGAGTAAAAAATTGCTACCCCTCAATGTGTGGAAGCTGCGGAGAAATGAGGGGTGACTGACAATTGATAAGTCGTAGGTGGTAAAAGGACCGAAGAGCTCCCAAAAAAAGGTCCCTTCAACGGGGACCAGTGAAGATTTCACCGATGTCTGCGAGGAACGAGCAGGAAACTCACCACTTCTCCGCGGAAAGGGGAGGGCGCAGGGTGAAGAACCTCAGGCGAAGGGGCATCCTTTTTTTGGGGGCGCCTGCATGGTTGGAGACGTCGGGAAATTGAGCGGGCCAAGACGCTCAGTCAGGAGGCAGAAACGACCGAGAAAAAAGATTTTGGCTAAAGGGAGCCAATGCAGTCACCTCAAAAGAACAGCCAAGGGTCGCACCGCGATCCACCCATCGCAAATGGCGCAGTCCGGTGTGGAAGAAAACATAGTATGTAGGGGAGGGACAAGAAATCGCCAAAAATGCCATAAACAGGGAGAGAGGGAGATAAGCCGGGACTTGAGGGAGCCTTGCACAGTAGGAGGTGCCAGCTTCCTTCTCAACAAAAGGTCGAGACCCAAATCCCGAAAAAAGACCGGTCAACGCTGACGCCGGGAGGGGTCACAAAAAGCAGGGGGAACGAAGCATATTCGCTGTAAGTGCTCAAGAAAGAAGAACAGAGGGAGGGGAAAAAAGACAAGTGCCCTTCACAATGTTCAACCAAGAAAAAGGAGCGAACCGCAAAATCTCACTGGGCGGACTGGAGGGGGACTTCTCCACTGGAAAGGAGGAAAACACCTGGAGAGGACGGAATCACTTCCGGCAGAGACAAGCGTTTGACCAAAGCGGCAGCGTAGAAAAAAAATGCGGAAACTGTCAGAAATGCGAAACGAAGAGGGAAGGATCCTCACAGGAAACGGACTACGGGATACCACCTAGGAGGTTCGAAAACATATCGGCGGATCCTTGTCAAAAAACGGGGGTCACTAATTGGGAATTGTGAGCACTGGGGGGGGGGGTTCCGGAGACGGACGCGAGAAAAAAAAACAAATTAGGAGGATGGTCAGCCTTCTAAAAAAGAAACACCTTTCTGAAAGGGATCGACACAGGGGAGACGATCATCTGTGAGGAACATAGAGACAAGATCAGAGCCGAACAAAAACTGCGGGCAGGAAACGCCGGCGGCTGCTAAGGAGGGGCGTTTCCGGGGGGACGAAACTCCCTTAGAGTTGGAAAGGAGATTACTACTAATCCATTTGGGATCAGAAGATTCCCAACGGCATATACATTGGTCTAAAACGCTGAAAGAAGGAGATTTCTGTAAGCGAAAAACGTTCTGGGGGGGGAATTGAAACCTCGCAGGGTCGACCAGGAGGTTCCGCTACAAGGCAACTGGGCATACAGGTCCGAAGGCAGGAGAACCGCAAAAGGGGGGAGAACGAAAAAACGTTCAGAAGGGCGGGTTTTCTCTCCTCTAAAAAAAGTGTTTCCACCGGGGAAAGAAATACGGGAAAAGGACACAACACGTAAGAACCGGGGCGGCGGTCCGCTAAAGACATTGAGTAGGGGGGGTAAGCTGCTATTCAGAACCCGGGCTCAATGCAATAAAAAGTGGGGACACTAACTTCCCTCAGCGTGAGGGGGTGCGAGCGTAAAGGGGGCGACCCTGGCTTCTCGGGTTGGCTTCAGACGTGAGGGACCCAGTAAGCAAAAGAGGGGGAGGAGGTCGGGCTTAAAGGAAAATAGGGGATTGGCGATACACAACGCAACCGGCACGATAATAAAAAACGAAGGCGCAAACAGGGAATGCAAATTTGACGAGAAAAAGAAAACCCTCGGTTAGCAGCGGAAACGAACCAGATAAAATCCTGATAATCGGGGGAAGTTGCCAAGGCTAGATCCTAAGGGGTGCAGACAAAAACAAATAAGTAACTTCAATTTCATTTGTTCAAAGATGGCAGGAACGACGCAGGTGTCCGAAGAGAAAAGGGTCTTCAGCGGGGGGGGAAAAAATGAAAATCTCGGGAACAAGGGAAACTCCATCTAAAGGGCAGCTACTAACGTGCAACGGAACTTCCTGACCAGTTCGGGGACTAGAAGAAGTGCCAACGGCCAAAAGGGAAAGCAACAAGAGGAGCTGTTAACCGTCTATTTGTCAGGGGCATTAAAGGGCAATTCCGTGCAGGGAAAAAATACGGTCGACGCCCATGACGAGAACAAAAGAAGGAAAAAAAAAAGGGCATGCTCTTCTCCTGGGAAGTCATATAGCTGGTTGAGACTGAAACTGGGAGCGGGGAACACACTCGATCAAGTGCGCTCACCACTAAGGAAGAAAGGGTTGCTGCCAGAAAAAAAGGTCATCAAAAATGGACCAGGGCTCCAACAGGAAAGAAGCCCGATCCGTTGGAATCGGGCAGTGGGGGATGTGGACAGCCAAAAACGGTGAAGTGGAGGGCTGGCTCGGAAATGGTCAGAGTCAGAGCTTGGACGACCACTGGACAAAACGTATCACTCGGAGCGGCAAAAGGTCTTACATTCAGGACGAAAGGCGGCTGGCACAAAACACATGTAGGTGTATGTGCAACTCAAGAGCAATCCAGAGGGAGTAAAAACAAAAAGGAACGGGTTCCATAAAGGGAGTCTAAAACCGCCACAACCGACTAAAGAAGGGAATAACGTCACTTTCAAGGCGCTTCAAGGAACGCAAAATTACTCGGCGGGCAAAAAAAAGTCAAAACTCGGGAATGAAGTTGAAAGAAAAAAGGTACTAAAAAAAAGAGTAACTTGCTGGAGTGGTGGGGTTGCGAAAAAAAAAGGCGAAGACAACATAGGAACCGGCGTCGCACGCACAAATAACGAATCGGGTGGGAGCAGCCACATTCAGAGACAAGCAGGGCGGCTGGGCAAAAGTTTAAGAAACAGCACCAGAAAATGGAATAGGGGGGGAGAGAAATTGGTGTCTGGACTCTTTACAGTTGCCGCAACAACAACGGAAAGATAAAAACCAGGAGCATGGAATTCTAAATATTCCCGAGGGGGGTTGGGAAAAAGTAAAATCCAAGGGCTGGTCGATCGCAACTGGAGGGGCGCGCCATAAAAAAACCTACAAACCGGCCTCTTATCTCTAGAAAAAACAAGGGAAGGAAGGACACCCTCGCTCTCCCGACGACGGTGGTTAAAACGGGGTATGAAAGACACATCAAGTGCCGAGCGAACAGAATGGGTTGACGTGGGGGAAAAAAAAAAAAGAAGCGGAAAGAAGAAGTCAGAGGGGGGGCGAGGGTTGTTCTCGTGACGGAAAGGGAGGAAAGAGAAATGGAAAAAAAAGCATATCCAGGAGGGAAAGAACGGGACTGTTGAGTAAGGAATTATTGATCACTTGCTGCAGACAAGAAGGAAAGCTGGGGCCTGAGAATTTGGGAAACCACATAAATTGCGGGTAAAATTGTGAGGGAAACCCCGAAGAGCTTGTGGGTAGCTGACAGTTGTGTCAGACACTTACCAAAAACGGTAAAGGGACTGGGGAGGTGACGATTTCAAACGTCACCGGGGTAAAAGGGAGGGGGGGGGCCCTGGAACGCCGTGAAGGGTGCCTTTAAATTCACGAAGTGCCGTGATAGCTTGGAGTCCAAGAAGATGTGGAAAGGGGGTTTGTCGCCAACTGACACAAAAAGAAAGTCAAGGGGGAGGGGGTCGGCCAAAGAAAAGAAAAGTTTCCTCAGCAAAAGGAAGGGGGGTGGTTAAAAAGCCAGGAAACGAGGGGATGGAAAAAAGAAACCACCGCGTGAAAGAGACGAGTGGGAATGTACGTGTGGCCCTTGTGCTTGCAAACGAGAGGAGTCACGAAAAAGGGTCCCGAAAAAGACAAGAACTTCACCTTTGCGGGTAAGAATCAAAAAAAATAACGGGGGAAGGACGGGAGCGGCGTTAGAGTGGTGGATGGCCTGATTAACTTTTGTAAGGGGGGACCGGAATGTCTCCAAAATGGAGGGAACTGCCCTGGGGGATAGCGCAAGTATCTATTTTGGCGCCCTCGAAAAAGGGGTCGCAAAAAAAAAAGAAGCTAACAGAAGGGAAATCTTGGGCCAAAGGGGGGCGGAAGCAAAGAGGGGAACTTCCGGTGTCGTAAACCGGAACAGGGGGGAAAATGAAGGAAGAAAGGAAGGTGACAAGTACCAGGGTAAAAAGTTAATCTACTAAAGCGTTGTGGTCTTGGTCTCATGAGGAAAACATTGGCGTCGTCTGCCAAAGAAAATGGTCGTTACTGCGAAGGTCTTCGGAAACTGATTGGATTGGAGAAAGGGATAAACGAATCTGAGGCAGAAGTCCAATCAGAGCCCAACTCGTACGGACATCTTAACTTACTTTCCGTTCGTGGTGACAGGAAGAAGTCTGGAAGATAACCGTAAAAGGAAAGAGTCTAACAAGGGGGGGTCTGCGCCTAACAGGAGGAAAACGGTTAAACAGGAGTCAATCAATTACTGGGGGTGGGATCCTTAAGAGGGGTGGAGTAGAAATGGGGGGAAGTCATTGGGACAAGACACTCAAAAGCGGGGAACTGGTCAACGAAAAGATCAAAAAGAGTGTGTAATAAAAAGGGGTCTCAACTGAAAAAGTCGAAGCCCACCTATAAAACATGGCGACGGGAAAGCGAATCCCATCATCCTTACTGGGGATTTGACCTGGGGTGGAATCAAAAACTTGAGGAGGGAAGAGGGCGCAGAAAAAAAAAAATAAAAGGAAAAAAACTTTATCTCTGAGCGACCTAACGAAAAAAGAAATTGGGACGTCGCCTCTATCTTGCCCCAAAGGGAAGAACGGTGACACGTATCTACGGGAGGGAGACCCAAAAGCCCAAAAACCAGGGTCCGCTGACAGGGGAAGTAGTAACAAAAAAGGGAGTTGCCGGAATCAGATTCGGCTGTACGTGCAGTCAGTCCCTCCGAAAGAAAAGCAAAAAGGCAATAAAGGCAGAAAGGGGGGGGCAGACCACGGGGGGAAGCCACAAAGTTCTGCCCTCAACTCGTCGAACTGGGGAGGGGGGAAAAAAAAGTGGAGGAAGATTGGGGCTGATACCCAACCGAGGAGGTCTTAAGAAGGGAAAACGGAAGCAGGCCAAAATATTGACCCAGACAGGAGGAGAAGGCGGGGAAACTGGTCAACACTTCATACCACTAGAGAGGCGTTCGGCGTCAGTTCGCCTAAGGGTAAGAGGAAGGGCGTCCGCTCGGGAAGAACACTTATCCCCTTTGTCGACCAAAAAAAGAAATTGCTGTGGAGAGCGGGGGGCGCCATATATAGAAAAAAAAGGAGGTAATAGAGTAATCCGGCGAGAGCCACAAACCAGCCGCAACCCAGCCCAAGGGAGGAACCGGTATAGAAAAAAGAGACTAGGGGGTCTCACCTACGAAGGGACCAGGAGGACAGCAATGGCAAGCGGAACGATGCGCGAGTTGGTATGATTATTTCACCTCCTTGTGAAGAAAACTCATGAAAATTACAGTCTAGAAAGGAAAGGGAAAAAGAAAGACGAAGAGAAGCGTGGAGTCAGAATTCCAACGCGAGGCCTGGGAGAAAAAACTCCAGGAAGGACTGACGAGTGGGAGGGCTCATGCTGTGGATGAGAAAAGGTTGTGACTTGCACACCTAAATTGATGACAAGAGTTCAACGAGGAGGAGGGGCCTGAGCACTTAGAGGAAACAAATAGGAGGCGACAGCAAAAGGGGGGGATACTTCCACTGCTCCATCTGGACACGGATGGCTTAGGGAGGAGAGCGAAGAAAGGGGTCAGGGAAAGAGAAGGGGCACAGACCACTCGAGCGAATACATTACTCGCCAGTTCGGATCCGACTCAAAAGCGAGAAAGGGGAAAGGGGGGTAAGGGCTATGGAGCCTCCAGCCAGGGGCAACGAAATGAAAGGACTGCTTGGTGGAAAAAGAGCGCTGGGACAGGGGGGCGCCCCTGGCGGCTATGTGGGCTCAGGAAGGTTAAGGCACCATGGCAGCCCAACTCTTTTTGCGAGGAGGGTGACCTTTCAACGTCCGACGGGAATTGTACGAGAAATCAACTTGGCACAAGAACCTAAAAAAAGAACATCGAGGCGCACACACCAAAGTAATTGCAAAAAGGGCAGCAAGCAGGAGTCACAAGGGTAAAGACGCGCCTAACCCAGGCAGACGGAAGGAGAAAGATTTAAGGGGGCGATGGTACGACTCGTCAAGAACACCCGAACGCAAAGGTGAGTTTCAAAGGATGTCAGTACGAAAGGGGTCGTTCAGAAGCGATCGGAGGAAGAGCCAACCCTTGGAAAAAAAAAAGTGTTACAAGGTGACCCTCACGCCGCACGCATCAGACTGAGGAAAAAGGAAGGGGACCATTCGGGGAAGAAGACTCAATGTGGAAACAGATAGAAAGCAATAAAGCTACGTCAGGGAAGAGGGACAAGCTATTTGAAGGCAGATCAATTCCGTGCAGCATCTCGAAAGCTCCAGGACGAATCCAAACGGAACCTGCATGGGAAGGATAAAAGGGGGCACAGGCAACGGGGGAATGCAAGGGAAATAAGACGTTTGCCTGCGAAAGGGGGGAAGGGTCAAACACTCTATCACTGCGCTCTAACAGAAGCACCTAACTGGGCGGGAGTAAAGAAGGGTTTGAATCATGAACGCAACAGAAAAAGAGAAACCACAGGAGAAAGGCTTCAGAAAGACCAGTTAATTTTTTCGGGCAGGAATTTTAGAGTGAAAGGGAAAGGTGAAAAGTCAGTTGAGGGGCTAGGGAAAAGGGGGGGCAGGACGGAAAAAATGGGGCAGACCCGGCCACACGCTCAACTCCCTGATCGACACCTGACTCAAATGGAATAGGCGCATTGGCCTGTTTAAAAAAACAGGGGCGCGGTTGTTGGAATAAAAAGAGATTTCTTGGGCAGCCAAATCCGCGGGGAAGGAAAAGAACTGGTCATAATGAGGCTACCAGAACAAACACTAACAGAACTTTAAAGAAACCAAGCACGAACGCGAGGTTGACAAAATCACCAGGACGAAGGATTAATTTACCTTTGGACGTGAAGCCAAGTAATCAACCGTCAAGAGTAAATGGATGCGGTAAGGGGGAGAACCACCAAAAGAGGTTCAAATCACTGGCGTCGGCACGCACAAGGCGTAAGTAGGGCAAGGACAAGGCTAAAAAGGTCTGCGGTGATTACAAAGGAGAAAAAAAGTAAAAAGCAAAAGGCAGGGGAAAGAGGGGGTTTTGTCTTGTGGGAATATTTACTTCAAACAAACAAAAGGACTCCGAAAGCGGACAATGCGCGGCGCGATTCAGAGGGGCGGTTGGGAAACAACGAATCCATTGCTGTGCGATAAGAACAATGTTAGGTCGCGGGGCCCCACGAACAACCGGCCGGATGGATCGGTAACAAAAAAAAGGGAGGAGGAGGAAATAGTACCGGGGCAGAAGGGGTGCCGGTGGCTGGCCGACATCAGTTGCAAAAAAACAGCAAGGATTGGGGACTTTTCCCACAACTGAAGCGGAGAAGTCAGAGGTGTGAGAAAAAGTCGGTGTGGAAGAGGGAAAGAAGGAAAAAAAAAAAAAAAAGAGAAAAACTTCGAAAAAAGGGTGAAGAGTGGGCAGGACTTATGGTCAACTTTGCATCAAAGTCCTAATTGAGGGAAGTGAGAAGTTGCGGAAAAAAACGATGCAGGTTATGTTGGTGCAAAAAGGGGAGGACAAACTGGGTTGAATCTTGGCTCCGGTGTAGAAACCATGAACGACAATCAGTAGACGGGTGCTGGAAGGAAGGGAAAAGAACACCCGTGCCCGCGTTAGCCTTGAACTCCTGAGTAAGGTTGCCTGGCAGGTCACGCCGTGCAAGGGGTAGTAGCAGGGCGGACCAGGATGGAGGAGGGTTTGGGGGGGGGGGGGGGGGGACAAAAAGTATGCACCTTCCTTAAGCCGCGGATGGGCAAATTCGAGGGTCAGCAAAAGCACGGGGGTGGGGCACGACGAACGAGCTAAAAAAGGTCAGAAAATCGATGCACTCGAAGAGGGGAAGGACGCAAGTTTGCCCAGGTACTAACCCGCACGGGGAAGGAAATGCCCTTTCCGAGAAAAAAACAAAAAACAACGAACCTGAAAGAACCGTGGAGAGGAAAAAGATCAGGACGGCAAAAGGGGAGGTCGAGCGGGGAAGGAAGGGAGCATTTGTGTAAGGGGCAGTCCTTGAGTCTCTGAAGCAGAGGAAGTGGGTGACCGAAAAGAGGGAGGGAGGGTGGAGCGCCGTGATCAAGAGTTCTCAAAAAAAAAACAAAAACCAAAAAAAAAACTCTGTCGAGTCGAAAAAATGAGTCCCTTGAAAGTGCCTTGTCCCATGGAGGGGTGAAAAAATGAGGGACGGCGTTACTATTCGTCCCTGGAGAATTCGAAGGAAGGGGAAGAACAAATGACGGTCCTGACGAAAAAGACGGGGGAAGAGACGATCAATCGGTTTACGTCTCTCGGGAACTGGGGCGGCGTCGGCCCCAACGGGAGGAAGGGGAAGCTGAGGAGTAGGAAGGCGGTGAGTCTTTAGGGGGAAGTGATAACGAGCTCGTAAGGTGGCAGAAAAAAAGCCGAGACAGACTCAGCTCCAAGTCTTAAGGACATCGGTGATGAACGGGGGTGACCGAGGTCCGGAGAGCTCCAAGAGGCCGTAACTTCAAAGAGTCTAAAAACGTCGGGAAAGGTAAGGAGCAACTAAAAGCAAAAAAAAATTCCCGAAGAAAGTGGGTGTGTGGGTGTGTTACTTGAAGGAAAAAAGGGTTTGCACAAAAGAATGTCTTGTTGTAGCTGTAGGGATTTGCGGCATCAAGAACGGAGAACGACCTCGAAAAGGAGTTGGGAGGCACATGTTGCGCCAGTAAAAAAAAAAAAAAAACAAAAACAAAAAAAAAACAACCGTCAAAAACCGAAGCAAGGGAAATTTCAGCGGCGAGGGAAAAAAAAGAGAATGCTTTAATTTTTCCTTGGTTGCACCACACACACTTTGAGGAAGGAGCAGAAAAACAAAATACCAATCACGGTATCGCTGGAGATGGACTAAAAAGGCAACGTACATTTTACAAAAAATCTGGCGGCAAAACCTGGAAGGGGAAAAATTAGCGAAAATCCCTAGGACATCCGTCCGCGGGAGTCGCAAACGGTGGCGGGGGAAGCAACGAGGAGCGTAAAGGGGCTCACAGGCAAAGACGAAAACGGAACTCAACTGAAAGAAGGAAGGGGCAGGAAAAAACGTGGGGCGGACCCAAAGGGGTAGCCTCCCACGCGTCATGGGCCACGCGTGACCAATGGGGCCTTGAAGCGTTTGGAAGTTCTGAGGTAAAAGCCGTTCCCAGGGAAAGCCGAGGGGGAAAAAAAAAGAGTAAGCGTAGGAAGCGTAACTGGGAATTCAGAAAAAAACTCAAGTTCCTCCGCAGTTCAGTATCTTGAAAATAGTGTCCCAGAAAGCTTAGGGTGTGCGAACAAGAAGCATCGGGATCACTACCGTAACGGCACATTGACTGTTGCGCTCGTGGTTTGAAAGAGAAGGAGGAGAGAGCGAAACAAACAAGGAGTAGAGAAAAGAAAAAGAGAAAAGAAGAAAGACACCAACCATCGCGCAAAGAAGGTGGGAGAACACAGCGCTTGCATCTTTAACCAAAGAGTCGGGACACGGGTCTAGCATAAAATGAAAAGGGGAGAGAAAAAGCAAAAAAAATTGGGGTAGTTAACTGGTTGAAGGGAAATTCTGCTACTCTGTTCAACGAGGGCGAGGCATTCCAGGTACTAAAGGAATAGACCCGAGGTGGAAATAGTATATTGGGTCTCAAGCAGGAAGGGGAAAAAGTGGGGTGAAATAAAAGGGGTTGATCAAGAAACAGAGTGGGAAATGTGCACCCTCTGCATTGATGGAAAAAGTGCTGCCTCTGGCGTAGGCCTAGAAACTTCACGAGAGTCGAACTTGTGGGGGAGACAAAAGAAAAAACTCAACTGAGGGAAGCACCCAGATGGCTTAGTAGGTGGATCGCCCGCGAAAGGGGTCATAGCCCTTGTGAAAGAAGCTCGGGGCGGATACTGAAAAAGGTACGCGGGGACGGGAGGCGTCAGGACCAGACTGGGTCAAAGTGGATTTCTGAAATCTGGCAGATTTTCTTCTTCAGAAAGGCTCCAGGGCACGATTTGGGAGCACAAAGGAAAGCCACATGATGCAGGGGTGCAGGACCTCAGGAAAGCAAAGGGAAGGTGGAGGACTAAGTGGAGTGGCTGGCAAAGGTGCAAGCCAACTACGTTTGGTCCGAATGGACGAATAAACACTATCTTTATGGTCACAAACTAATCAAGCTCCCTACCACCGGGAAGGCAGCAAACCAAGTAATTGAACAGGGGAAGAAGGAGGAAGTCCAAATCAGTTGGATCTCCGCCAACACTTCTAAAAATAACTGAATTTAAGGTCGTAAAGGCCGAAGACAGAGGTTCAAAACTCGGACAAGTCCGGTGCAAAACATAAAAAGGGAAGGACGGAAAAAAACTGGCGGTCATAGTCTGAGCGACGGCAGCGCCAACCTTTAACTACAAGGATGTCTTGTCCAAACAGCCATCACCGGCCGCACGTGCAGAGGAAAAATCCGGAACAGTCAGGGGGAAAAAAAGGAAACAAGTGTAAAATTGCACGGAACCAACCGTTCGTCGCGCTTACCCGTAGAGTTTTCTCCTACCGGACAACCATGCGGAGTCCGGAGAACCGAGTGAGAGCACAGGAAGTCATTCAGGGGGGGGAGGGAGAAGTCGGGAAAAATCAAGGCGGGCCATGAGGCAGCTTCTGGTTACATGACGTGACCTGAGCTGGGACACCACATCGAGAAAGGGGACAGCGCTCAACATTCAGGCACAGAAAAAGGGAGGAAATATGTCCGCTTCGGGAGAGAAAAAGGGGGAAATAAGGGGCCATAAAATACATGGCGGGCGCCGCTACCCAGAATCCCAGTTCATTAGGGAATCGGGAGGAGGTAAACTGTGACAATGGCTTGTGCTCGAACGGGCAGGAACTTTAGGGGGAAAGCGGGGGGGGACAAGACACTGGCCAACACGTAACGCTCAACAGAGTAAAAAAAGCTAGTTATTCATCCACTTCAGGCGGACCAACAATGACGCGTGTATGCCGGAAACGCTGAATTGAAATTACAATCCGGAGGTTCAACGGAAAGCAGGCGGACCCCCACCAAACGAGCAACATAATCGCAAAAATCCTCACGGCACTTAGTGAAGGGAAAGACACCCTCCTCAGGGGAGAAGTGATCGGGAACGGGGTTACGTTTAAAGAACAGGCACGTCAGAGAAAAGGGGGCGGGTTCGACACCAGGCGGATAAACATCAAAGGAACGTCACGCCGCAAAAGACAAGGGGGCAGCGCGGGCAGGCAATTCGAGTGCCAGAGCAGAAAAATCGGGGGATTCAGCAGTTCTAACACTCATGGACAGCACAAAAAGGTCTGGCCCGGAAATGTTGCTAGCCTGTGTTAAGGTGACTCTTTAACTTACTCCGCAGCCAAACAAGACTCTCAAAGCGCCATGGCTCAGTCAAACGATGTGCAGGGGGTAAAACAATAAATCCCTTTGAAAAAAACGGACGATGAGAACTGTTGCTCGGAAAGAACCCCCAAAACACCGACCGGATTAGATATCGCAAAACCAAAAAAGGGAGGAAAGAGAAAAAGAGAACTACCGAAGGAGGTGTGTGCGGGGGGGGGCCGATAAAAATCAGTTGCGATCGACATCAAGGATTTGATGGTAAACCCTCAACGGAAGCGGCAACTTCTCATTGCACTCGGTGTGATTCGGGTGTCGGCGGAAGTAAAACAAAAAGGCGAAAACTCGGGCAAGGAAGGGATGGGCGTCGTACGAGTGGATCACTTGATAAAGACGCAACGTGACTGTCCTGGACTGCCCCAGGCGGGTATGGTGGGGTCCTGACAGGGACAAGAGTGAAGTGTATTCTGCAGGGGTGGGAAAAAGACCACCGCAGAAAGGGGCCGGAGGCTGCCTTCTTTAAACAGTGACACCGTCAGGAATTGCCCGGGCCCGAAGGAAGATTTGAGTGAGTCACCGCGTTAAGTGTAGCGGGCTGTCCCGGGCGTGGGGGGTGGGAAGCCGGAAGTATGCACCGATAATAAGCCGGAGGGGACGCAAAAAAATTTCGCGTTGCCGATACACCCGGTCACGGTGGGGGCCCTAAGTGAAAGCGCTAGTAAAAAATCTGTTGGCCGGCAGGCGGGTTAGATGTGCCCAGGGTCTGGCCCCCTCTATGGAAAAGGAAAAGGACTCACGTTCCGACAAACAAGGAAATCAAAGAAGGTGCACGTACGGCAACCGAAGGAACTGGGGAGAAAGGCCGTGACGTTTTTGGAAGACGGCGGGGATAACTTTTCGCTTAACCGCGGATGTAATGCAGCAATGCAGTAGGTGGAGCAGAGGAATAGGAAAAAAGGGGGAAATCAAAAACCGCTCAGTGGTCAGAGCAGTCGAAAAAAACGCTATGCCCGCATGGACGTGCCTACATGGTCGACCCGCCATGAGTTGAAGAGAAGTGAGGACCTGGCGCGCGCGAAGAAGAACGTTTTACGGGCTGACGAAATAGACGGGGGCATCGAAAAAGCAATAGCTGTGCCGTCGCTGCTATTGCGTCTTTGTGGAGTCACAAGGCTAGTTTTGCACGGCCTTGTCGGAAGAGGAGGGGGAGGCGAAAAGAAAGAAGCTTCGTAAAGGGCGAGAAGCCGCTCCAAATCAACTGGAAATCAGGTACGGACTCTTTGAAAACTGACCCCGTTACGGGTGGGGGAACTGTCGGAGAGGAGAACATGCAAAGTTAACCCTCAGACTGAGGTAGAGGGTTCGGCGAAAGGATCTAAGAGGTGAGGATCCGGCGGGAATTACGGGGGGTAACCTCAGTGGTCTGTGGGATTATCTGTAAGGGTTCGTTTGGGGGAGGGGGGGGAAAGAAAGCCTAGAGATGCAAACGCCTCAAGGGAAAAGAAGTTGGGGGGGGCTGGCACGCGCCACTGCAACCGAACGAAGCAACTAAAGTATCGTGGACATAGCGATCGCCACCCAGCACATGCATTTCCGGTGGTCGCCACAAAATGAAAGGTGATGTATGTGACGGGAAAAAGAAAAGCCGGGCCATTCCAATACTGGATCGCGGGAGTGGACGAAACCCGAAAAAAAAAAGACTTCTCCCGCGATCGCAGTCCCTTCTGCACAACGTTCAGCGCAGCGATCTCAGACCAAGAACTCCGGGTAACGCAGTGAGTAGTACACCGGTTAGGTTGCACGCAACAATTATTGCTCATGGCACAGCCAAAACCAATTTAAAAATGCCGATTGTTCAGTCCACTGTCTTAAGCAGGGCGGCCACGACGTCAGGACTGGAGAGAAGGTATACGCAACTATACGACTGTGGGGAAAGGACTGATACAAAGATAGTAGTAATCAAGTACCCAGACCTCAGCCACCAGGGACCAGAAGTCAGTCAGTAGAAATGCGGGAAAACAGTTCCTTCATAAAACGACAGGGCGCAGGAGGTTCAAGCCGCACGCGTTGGGGGGGGGGGGCTCTGTGTGGGGGGGGGGTGGGGGGGGGGGTGGGGGGGGGTGGTCCTACGAGAAGTGTCCATCAGTTCGACCAATAGCAAGGATAATCACCTGTGTCCTCACGCCATTTGAGGGCGCGCCTGTGGTAAAATTAGAAAAG
>Ga0179593_1325186_pt1 | contig 14691 bp, 15 predicted proteins | sample CZODoug2_1_08_16_FD_185931 | JGI IMG/M metagenome (GOLD analysis project Ga0179593, IMG submission 185931) | Vadose zone soil fungal communities from Angelo Coast Range Reserve, California, USA - CZODoug2_1_08_16fungal (PacBio error correction) | ecosystem: Environmental > Terrestrial > Soil >...
CACCGAACCAAAGTACCATCTGTCGCAAAGGGTTGCCAAGCCTCAAGGAACGGGGGGAAAAACTGCCGTTCGCTCCAAGACTTGATCAACCCCAACGAACTTGTCGCCCAGTGTGGTTAAAGCGAAGGCGAAGGAAGAAAAGTTGAGACAGAGTCGTAGTATCAAGTCCACCTCCTGGATCTTGCCCTTGCGCATGCACGGCAGATGCCGTCGCCGACCGCAGGGACGCGCTTGAGGGACGAAGAGAAAGGTTGAGAGACAATCTCTACCTCCTTAACGACAGCGCTCGTAGCTCGGGAGTCGTTGTAGTAACCGGAATGAAAACTCTGTATCGCGTCGGGGATAAGGCCAGGGAAGTCGGGGAGAGCGGGAGTCCTGCCATGGCCCGGGTCGAATAGCCAGGTGCCCAGGCTACATCTGATCCAAGCAGTAAAGAAAAATCTGACGAAGAAAAAAGAAAAGAAAAAGATTGGATACTAGTACAAAAGTTGTGGGAGACGTGGCGGGAAACGGGACCAGAACGGGGAACATGTGTGGGGGAAGGTGACGGGCCTTGATCTCCCAAATGAGAAAGTCGAAAGGAGGGGGGGACATCTGGGAGTGGAGGGGAGAGGGAAGAGGAGGATGAATTAGTTTGTGTAAATTGGGCTCTCCGGACACGAGTCGCCGCGCCAATCGGACAAACGGCCATTACTTCTGAAGGGAATTGAAAAGCGGAAAGAAAAAAGGGGGGCTCATTCCTAGTAGGGTTTAAGATGTAATGCCCGTCCGGTTTGGAGAAGGGTCGGCTACATTGGAAAAAAAAAAACAAAGGGGAAAACGAAAAAAAGAAGCCTCCTCTATTCGACGAGACCTTTGCTGCGTTTGCGCCGCGGCGAAAAAGACCGGTCCTGAACTGAAGCGCTGGAGAAAAGGAGAGGAATAGGCCGCTGACTCTCTATAGCGCTAAACCAGCTCGAAAAACCTCGAAAAACCAGGGCGGATCAGATCGAAAAGTCTCGAAAAGGAAAAGAAAAGAACCTGTCTAGCAGAGACCTGCGCTCGGATGGTCCGGCGAAAACAGGTAGGGGGAAAAAGGCCGGCTTGCTAGGAAGGCTCGCCTGGTCTGACCCCCCTGTGAAAAAGGGGGCGGCCCTTGGAGACCCTGCGCTTTCGCGGTGAAACAAACAAAGGGGGGAAAATAGGAGAGGTGCACCAAACTTACCTTCGACGGCTTGAGAAACGAGAAAATCCGGCGGCCGCCTGGGAAAGTCGGCGGAGCATTTCCGTACTCAGAGGAAAACTTTGCCGAACGGACTTCTGGGCAAAATCGACGCAGCTTGTCCCCGGCCAGAGCTGGGCCCGACCAGCTTGGGCTGCTGGACGAAAACCAGGCAAAAAGAAGGGGGGTAACGGACCTTTTGAAGTCCCCTATTAAGAGAAGATACCGGTCTACCCTGCACCGGACAAAGAGAACAAGGTAGAAGGAGAGTTACGACACCAGAGCGCGATCGGACATTCTAATGAACGACGTCGGCGATAATACTCTTGGCAGATGTCCGGCGACCGAACACCGCGAGAGCTGGCGATCGGGGCCCCTGAGTCTGAAAAAAAGAAAAAGGGAAAAAAACAGAAAGAAGAAAAAACGAGAGGAGACTAATTATTGCTGACGGACTTGATTAGCCGTTCAAACAAGAACATGCGCCGCCGGATTTGCACTATCAGGCGGCTAAGGAGAAGGTTCTGGCCGCCACTAGGTGGCACACCACTCGTGTTGAGGAGCGGTGCACTCGAAGGTCTTAAGCCGATTGCCCCACTAACGGGTCACGTGACAAAGGAACGGAATCTAAATGACCAGTCAGGAGGCGCATAGGAAGACAGGGAGGGGCTCCGCTGCTATCGCAGCGATTACTACACCGGGTTCGGTTTGAGGGGGTAATCGAGAAAACATCGTTTTGGGGAGGAAGAGGGGAGAAAAGAAGTGTAAAAAGGCGGTAACGGGTATTCAGGAAGGCCTCGGAAGAGAGTCGTTCATCGCGGCAGGATGAACACTGGCAAAACAGTCAGGAGGAAGGATGGACAAGGGGGGAAGGGAGAGCTCAAAGATGAGTACAGTCATCGCGTGTATCTGTTACGTTCGAGCCCAAAGGGGGGACTGCCGATCGACCTCGCAGCTAGCCAACGGCGTCTCCAGATGGTAGGAAACATAAAGAAAAGATAGGATGGCCGGAGACCTCGTGCTCATGCATAAATCTAAAATGGAATACTGACGTCCTGGCTCAGGCGGGGTAAGAATGGAGGTGCACTTCACAGTAAGTTGGCAGGGAAGGCAAAGGCAGGATAAAAAAAGAAAGAGGGCAGTCCGAGCCTCAGCTGACAGGCTTACGTATGGAAGTGAGGTAGATCACAAAGTGACTATATTACCAGAGAAAGGGGAACATGGAGGGGGGGGTCCCTTCTCCACGGCTCTCGGCGAGTGGCGACTATCCAAAGAAAGAGGGGTGAGGGTCTGATTGATGAGAAAGGGAAGGCCGAGGCAATGGAGTTAGTCTCGCGCCAATGGAACCAGGAAGTTCGGCTATCCAGATGCAGAACCCGGAGACATGCGAAATGGGGCTTCGGAGCGATCACAGAGGAGAAAAAAGGGACCTCTTAAACGATCCTTTCGGATCAAGAGACGGAGAGCGTCGACAATGAAAACGCTACTTGGAGCCTCTGTCGTGAGGAGAGGGGAGACGGGAGAAAAAAAGGATCAGCCTTCCGATTCCCTAGGCGGGGGGAGCTATCATCTAAACAAAGAGGAAGGCGCCGGCTCCACGCGTCGACGGCGCGGTCGTAGGTGAATAAGCATTGTGAAAAATCAACAGCCCCGGAGAAGGAAGGAGTGCAAACACCTCTAACCCAGTGCCCCTTCTTACCATCATGCCGGCGCTGTCGACGTACGTGGCGCTTAACTCGCTCAAACAAACCCAGGTATTGGAAACTCTACAAGGGGAGAAAGCGCCTAAGGGAAAAAACGAAAAAAAAGGGGGGAAAGGATGCGGAACTTGTCACCTCAATACTCCGTTCCGAGCGGAAAAAAACGGACGATTGATCACCACGAACCCTGTTCCCCAGATTTCCCGAGCCCCTCGATTGTCGAGAGAGGGAAAGGAAAAGGGTACGGGATGAGGTCACCTTACGGGGGTTGTCCGTCGTAAAAAAAATGCACGGGCAGATGCCGTCGCGTCCAGAAAAGAAGAACTAATTCGAGGCTACATGTGGAAGGAGGGACAAGGCGCTCAATCGTAGGGAAAAATCTGCCTCGTATCTCCGGTGATCGTGGAGAAGAGGACCTCAAAACCCAATATTGGCCGGAAATCAAAGGAAGGGAGAGGGGAGAGAAACGAAAGGGGGTGCCCAGGCCGCGGTGGAAATAGACCACTACGATAGAAGAAAGAGGAACTGGGGGAGGGGAGAGGAACCTCAAGCCAGCGTCATTTATTGATAGTGAAAAAGTTGTTTGGAGAACGTGGCCGAAAAGAAAAAAGGGGAATTGGTGTGAAGAGAGAGGGGACTCTTTTTTCTGAAGGGACCAATCGATACCTCGAACGGGATCTGAATTTCGTCGATTAGGAATAAAGGGGGGGGAGAGAAAGGAGCGCAAGTAACCTAATAGGAAGCGCCACTCTTAGAACGAATTCCGCAGGACTCGGAGGTAAACTTGACACTGGCAAAGGCGCGCAGGGGACGACCTTCCGTGAGGATGGGAGAAGAAAAATCAAAGGTCATGTGTCTACTGTTCGGCGAACAGGTCAACCGGCGTCCCCTTGTCCTCGACGTCAAACGAAAATCAAAGAAAAGGGACGCTACACGACCTTTTCTCGTCTCGGAAGCCGTGAAACGTGACGTACGTGGGAGCGCAAAAGAGAGGGGAAGGGGGGGGGGAGCTGCAAAGGAGGGAGGAACGAGGAGACCTTTTCTCGAAGCCTCGCCGCGCAAAAGACTTCAGATCTCAAATTCCGGGAGAAAAAAAAAAAAAGAAGCAAGGAGTCCTCGTGCTGGTAAAACACCCGATAAGAAAATGTATAATCGCCTGCTAGTCGGGCGAAAGAGCTCATAGGGAGGTAGAAGGGAGCTAAAAGAGACGGGGGAGGGAGAAAAACTGACCCTTTTCTGACGGTCCCCTTTGGTCCTCAAAAGCGTGGCACGGCCCCACAGGGGCCCGTTCCGGGCAAACTTATCTAAAGGGAAAAGAAAAAAAGGAAAAGGAAGGAAAGTTGACACTCATCAAACATGCAGCCTCACCAGCATAATAATAGCTCTAGGGGGCCAGGGGGCTTTGGCCCTGGACTGAACTTCCGGCGTAAGAGGGCCAGCTGGTTTCGTGCGTTTCTGGGGGGGAGCCGACAATGGCCAGGAATGTTGATCCCTTTTTTCAAATGGAAACCGAGGAGAAAGAGGCAGGGACGGGACCTCGGCTTTACAACGGAACGATCTTCATGAGATTTACGCCGAGGACCCGAAGTTTCAATAGTAATAGGGAACATAAGAGAACCAGCTGCAAAAAGGCAACATACCGGGCCGCAAAACAGGTGGCGCACCGGTAGTGGAATAGAAAGAGGGCGTCGTCGACCTACAACTTCCTCGGGCCCCGAGAGAGTAATCCCTGTTGCAAGTCGGTGGGAAAGAGACGCCACTTTGGTTATTACAACGGAAAAATGATAAGGGGCGGCCCCAAAAAGGCGGGACCACCGGGGGGCCCGCAACACGAGAAAGGGAGGGCCAATGGCCGCGACAGTTCACGGGGCAATGAAAACTCGCACATGAAAAGGCTCAGCAGAGAGAAAAAAAAGGCGACGGACAAGGGACACGAGAGCGCGCAGAAATACTCCCAAAAGCACCAGAACGGTTCGAAAAGGATGATGGATAAAGAAGAGAGGGGGAACCGCGCAAAAGACAGTTTCTGGAATCGAGATGTTCAGAGACCAGGGCGAAGCAACTCGTCTCGAAGGAAAGAAACCCAGAGGAGGGAACTAATGTCTCAATCATCTCGAAGGCCTTAAAGTGAGAGGGGGCGCGTTAAAATCTATAGAGGGGTGAAAGGGCGGTAAGTGTCGCACCGAGGGTACTGCAGGAGATAGAAATGTCGCGAGATACCAAGGCAAAAAAAGGAGGGTAAAGGGGTCACATCGCCGCTGAAAAAGGGGAGACGACCAGAGGAGAGGGGACGTGGAGTATATCTGAAAGTTCAAAAAAGGAAAGAGTCCTGGGCTTCGAAGTGTCCGATGCGGGACGGCTGCGGTTTGGACCATAAAGAGAAAGAAAGATCAATTTGAAAAAGAAGAGGAAAAAAAAAACCCAGCTTCCGAACAGGGGGCCTTCGAGGTAGAAAATCGGATTGGTCGATCCCCAGGACACGTCAAGGCGACACAAGACCTTTTTCCCTTGTCTTGGTCAAACCTCCGCCACGTAACCATCTCGCGCAAGAGGGAAAAGAGGGGGCTGATCAAGATATTTCCCCGATATAAAAATATAATGACGATGCTGGGCTAGTTCGTCCGCGAACATGGAACCAGGACCGCTCGACTAAAACCAAAGACGAGAAGGAGGGGGGAGGGGGAAGCGGAAGCCGGATGGCCGGGCTAGCACGACCAACTAATACGCGACGAGGCGATCGCGTAGCCGAGAACGCGAGCAGGGGACTGAATTTCTCTACGTGGTAAAGAAAGGGACGAAGGCGAAGAGGGGGAGACGCATATTCCTTCCCTAGAAAAGCAAATTTCACTATCCAGACAGGAGGTGACGATCATCTCCGACAAAGCCCGTCTCCACCCGGAAAGCGCGCGAGCTCTGCAAAATCTTGGGGGAAGGGGAGGGGGGAAGAGAAAAGGAGGAGGGAGAAAAAAAAAGGTATCCGAGACCTCCGCCTCCCGAAGACACCTTACGTCTACACGCGAAATTTGAGGGCACCGGGCTCTGTCCGAAGTTCGTGGCGCTTCTCCTCGCACAAAAAAACAGTAAGAAAAAAGAGATAGCACGAACGTCGAAAGCAAAGGGGAAAAAAAAAAGAGGGAAGCCGTAGAAAGAGCAAGAGCGGGCCGCACTTAGATTTCCGACCACGGACATTGATAGACAGAACTCTTAGATTTTTGCCAACTAAAGAAAAAGCGTCTCTAAAAGGACGGGGGGGGGTGAGACAAGGCCGCGCGATTATCTTCACTCGTCAGGGAAGTTGCCGCTGGCAGCAATAGAAAAGAAGTCAAATGTATCCCAATCAAGAGTAGACAAAGAGTAGAGGGGGAGGGTGAGGAAATGCTCTCGGGGCGAGACTAAGAAACGTAGTGAAGAAGGAGAGCCGGTAAGAGTCGTGGCACTATACACGTATCGGAATACATCCGAAATATTGAAAAAAAGGACATCTTGGGAGGGAGGGGGAGAAGGGGGAATGGACTGTTTAAAGAGATCCCTTTCCAAAGGGCCAGTAATACGAAATCCGATCGGGGAAGAGATCGACGCCCTCAGTTAATTTGGTCTGTGAGGGGCGCCAATTGGTTCCTCTTACTGGGTCCCAGCCCCCAGACAAGTGGAAAGTGTTGTGGGGCGTAAAAAGGTTGTAGTCTCCGTAAAAGGGAGGGGAAAAATGAGGAAGGGCGAAAAGGGGAAATGCGGGGTTGACTTCTTCTATGTGAAAACAGGGGTGGTGATCCTTGAAGCGCGAACCGAGAAAAGACCAATCTGAGAGGCTGAAAGAAAGGAGAAAAGGTAGAAAAGGGGGGAGAAAAGAGGAGACTTCTACTCGAAAGACATGCCGAAAAATTGATGTTGAAGAAGATCAGGGGATACATCAACGTTTTGGATGGGGATTCTCGAAAAGAGGTAGGAGCCCTTTGAAATCTACTTCACAGCCTCCGACCTTTTAAAGCCTCTCTCGTTTGAAAGGCCTCTGCAAGCAGGATAAGGGAGGGGGGGAAAGGGACGCTGGGAATTTGCTAGGAGATCCTCTTGAGGCAGAATCGCCGAAACAGCGACGACGAGCACTGCGAGGATTAAAACCCGATCAAAGTTATGGAGAAGGGACGCAAAAAAGAAGAAATAAAAATAGTAGTAAGAGACAAAAGACAAGGCGGAGAAAGGTCGGAGTAAGCCAGCTGGGGAAGCCTGGCTTGATCCTGAGAGAAAGGGATAGGGGGGAGAAAAAGGGCATATTGCTTAGCCTTGTGGAACGCCCGTCGCACGTGGCGCGGGGACACGAGGTTGCCCCTACAGAGGGCTGCCGGAGCTTAGAGGAACGTCGGAAAGAAAAGAGAAGCTCGACTGGTAAAATTCTTCCCATCCGCAGTCCTTCCGCAAGAAGAGAGAAACGGGCGGACCGGGTCGCCTCCTAAAGGGACAGAAGGGGGAAAAAAAGAGGGGGGCCGAAAAATCTGTCGTCGGTTGTCGGGGTAAGCGAGAAAGGAAGAGTTACAAGGCAGGGGAGGAAAGTTGGGGAATCCCCGCAACTACGAGAAGATAGAACGGGTCGGAAAGGGAACCGGGACACACCACCAGAGAGAGAAGTAAGGAGCGGATGCAGACACCAACGAGAGAGTCATTACGATAGACAAGAGCAAGAGGAGAAGGGGAGAAAACGGGGGGGTAAAGTTCCATACCAATGACTCGACGCAACCAGCAGGGCGAGACCGCTCTGGGCCCGAACGCGGAGGCGAGAAAGAGATTCCTCGGAAACCTCTATCTGGATGGGGGACGGGAAGGGAGTAAACTAAACGAAGGAACGGCTCGGCAAGGGCGTTATGTAAAAGAGGGGGGGTGGATACATATAGGGGGAATGAAAACCAACGAGGGATTGTACCGCTTTTTGTCAAGTGAGAAACTGCAGAAGGGGGCGGAAAAGGGAAGCGACCCCGTGGGTCACATTCAACCCTTGGGTACTGAGGGGGAAATTAAGGGAGACAGGGGGGACTCTTCTCTACAACCTAAAATCTGACAAGGGACGGTAATACGACGGAGGCAGGGGGCGGCAGAAAAAGTATCGGGGGGCGGGGGGGGGGGGGGGGGGGGGGGGGGGGGGGGGGGGGGGGGGGGGGGGGGGGGGGTGGGGGGGGCACGGGGGGGTAGGGGAGGTGGAGGGTGGGTAGGGATGGGCGAGAGAGGGGGGGAGTGGGGGCGGACTAAGGGGGGAGGGTCGGAAGCAGGGATGGGTGTTCGAGGCTGTGGAGCAGTCGATGGGGAAGAAAGAGCGCACCCCCAGGAAAAAGGCACAATCAAAAGATAAGCCTGACCTCCGGCGAGTCGCCCGGATGCAAGAGACGGCTGGGGATCTTCTCCAATCTCGTTCATCTCGAAGTCGGGAGGTGAGAGTAAAAAAAGTAAAAGAAGGTGGATGACCTTGCCGTAAGGGAACAAATTCGCCAAAAAATGACAGGGATACGAAGTCAGGGACGAAAACTTCAAGCGGCCCTCTGTCAGGCTTGCATACTGATTCGGGAGAGAAAGCAGAGGGGAAGGAAGGGTCTTAAGGGGTCTATTGGCGAAAAGACTTCTTCGGCCAAGAGGACAGGAGCACAACTCGTGAAGATCGAGGCCTCATCTGCAGCAAGCGGAATCAGGGGGGGAGAGAGAGGGGGGTAGAATCATAAGAGGAGGAAAGAAGAAAAGAAGTCGACTATAAGGACCGGAGTCCCGTCCGACACTTGAAGAGGAAAAAAGGGGGGGGGGATAAAAAAAGAAAAAAATTACGGACGTGAATCTTCTATGGTCTTACAACAGAATGTGATCGGGGAGGAAGAGAGGAAGGGGGACTAGGAGAGAAGCCAAAACGATCTACCTTTCGAACCAGGAAAGAAAGGAAGGAATTGTGGGAGGAGAGAGAGAAAAGTTAAATGCTATCAACAAAGAGAGAACGTGGCGAAGGAGGGTAAGGGTTAGGGGAGAAAAAAAAACGAAAGAGGGTCCTAAAAAAGTGCTACGCATTCGAGAAGGAGGGAGAAGAAGCGGAAGGGGAGATCAAGAAGAACTATAAACAACTAAGCCGGTTACGAGATCGAAACGGCGGCCTGGCTCCACCCTATAAGGAGACATCCTGAGGGGTCAGCAAAGTTGACAGCATTGTAGTGGGAAGAATAGAAGAGAGAAGAGAAGGGAGGAAAGAAACGAAGAGTTGCTGCCAATGAAGAAAAGACGTTCATCCTTCAGGACGGTGGCGCTGACGGATCTCTCAAATAACAACATATATTAAATCTGCAGCTCCATTCAAGAGGAAAAAGAGGAAAACGTGTGGAGTCAAAAACTCGGAGGCGAAGGCGTCTCTTACGGGAGTTTCGGGACCCGACGATTGAGAACGACCTGCACAGATTTTGGACCTAGCAAATAAGGCGCTGAAAGAGGAAGGTTGAAGGCAAAGAGAGAGGAGAATCCTACCTGTAGATAGTACCCGTTGGGGGGCTAGATGCACTAATCGCGCCAACGTCAGATCCAGAGGGAAGGGCGGGGAGGAAGAAAATTGGCATTGATGTGCCGAAGAGCGAGTCTACGAAAAAGAGGATCGAATCGTCTAGGGGGATCATCTGGGGGGATTGCACGGAATGAATACACGCTAAGGAGCAGATAGCCATAAGAGGAAAGGGACCCGATTGCTCTGGGATAAAAAAAGAATGTGAAAGAATGAGCTAGAAAGGAGGGGGGAGAGTACTATGGAAAGAGAGTGAAGAGAAGAAAGCGCCACAACAGGTCTTATTCGGGGGGGGAGGAGGAGACAGATTTTGTTACGTGGAGGGAAGGGGAGGGAGGACGAGACCCCGGGAACAATTAACCTTTGGGGGGTCCAGAATGGGAGAAAGGCAGGGGGGCAAAGAAGGAGAAAGGAAGAGGGAAAGGGGGGGGTCGCTAGTGCTCGGAAGATTAATGCAGTGTGGTGATGGGAGACAAACCTGAAAGTCCTCCCCGAAAAAGCGGAACACCCGGATCCAAGGGACGATCATTGAGAGGGGACTCTCTTTCCTGATCCGCAGGAGCAGACAGGTGAAGGTAGGAAAGGTTGAAAAGGGAACCAATCCCCGTCCTGGGGAGGGGGAGGGGGGGGGAAGAAAAGGGAAAAGAAAGTCCCCTGGTCAATCGCACTGTCCCCATCCGAGATTGAAATCAAAAAAAACGCCTTGCCGGAAGGAGGAAGGACTTTTCAGCTTGGTCGACAGAAAGAGAAGAAGGGGGATGGACAGAGAGCGAGGGGTTGCTCTCCTAGAGGGCAGAAATCTCTGAACTCAGAGAACCGGAGGGCTGGCAAGGAAAAAGATACAGTCGCTCTAGACCTCACCCTAGAACCGGGGGAAATCGGGGAACGGAGATCGAGGACTTACGTTCCAAGAAAACGCCTTTTGACCAAAGGAGAAGCTTTGAGAATGGAAGGATCCGGGGCTGGACAAAGGGGACAGGTGGGCAGGGGCCAAGGACCTTGCGGTCGAGTGGAACTATGTTGCGAACTACCGATTGGAGGGAGGACAAACGTAAGGAGAGTTCGTGCGGTCGGATCGATGCGGGGAAAGTACGCAAATAAGAGTGGAGAAGGGGATTCGTTAAAAGGGGAATCATCCTTAAAAAGTACGAAGACACATATAGATCTCGGAAAGAGACAGGTTACAAAGGGGGACAGGCGTTCTCCTTGAAGGCGTTACGCGGCACGATCTGTTGTAGGAGAGTGCAGAGGGGGCTCACGGCAGGTTCCGGGAGGAAGGGGGCAGAAGGGTAGGGGAGAAAGGGGAGTTTAAAATCTTCTAGAAGAGACAGGCTGGAGCTGCAAAAAAACCACCTTCAATGGGAAGGGGGGGAAGAGAACACATCGGGAAGGAACTCAGAAATGGAAAGGTAAGTGACCACCTTTACAGGACAGGTCGAAAAGGGAAATCAGAGCAAAGGAAAAAAATGGGCGACCCGAGGGGTTACATCTGCGTAAGAGAAAGACAAGGACAGAGAGGGGGAAAAGAGCTGATTGAGAGTTTCTTACTGAAGTCGACACCGGTCAATAAGTAGGAAAAAGGGGTAGTTAGGTCAAGACCTAATTGAGAAGTTTTAAAAGGGGTTTAAAAACCTGAGGGGGGGAAAGGCGAAAAAGAAGACTGAAATAAAGTCGACCCGACCGGTGTCAAGAAGGTTTGGGCATTACCAGGATAGCGGAGGGAAAGAAAAGTCAGAAGGAGAGGAAAAGGAAGGGCGGCAACAGAGACTCAGGTCGATCTAAACTCTCGTTTGATCGAATCAGAAAAAGGGTAGTTTGAGAGAAAAACGTCAGTCAAGAGGGTGCGTCGGCAAGGAAGGAGCCAACTTGAGCATATCCAACAAAAAGAGCCGAGGTGGAGGAAAGGGCATCTGAAGAAGTACGTGGGAAGAATGGACGGATCAAATTCGGGAGACTAAAAAGAGAGTGGGGAGGGGGGAGAAAACGTCGAAAGGGGAGCCGAAGAGAAGGGGTCGCCGAACCAACAAAAGGGGGGGGAAAGGGAGGATGAAAAAAAAGCAATCAATCTAACCAGAGGGGGAGCGACCTCTTTCTAAGGAAAAGAGGTCAAAGGATAAAAGGAGTCATGAATTTCTACGGTGACAAGGGAGGAGGAAAAGAAAGACAAAAGCAAAGGGACATAAGGAGATAAAATAAAGAGATGGACACCACCATCGCCTTGAGAGAAATAGAGGGGGCAAAGAGAAGTCAGGGTATCTGAAAGAAAAAATGTAACAGGGGATGGGAAAGGACTCCAAGATCATGCACCAGAGAGGGGGCAGAAGAAAGACCAGGAAAAGAGCCGTTGGGGAGGTCTATAAGAAGAAAAGAATAAGGGGTGAAGGAGAGGGAGGGGGCCTATGAGAGACGGCAAAGGGGAAAAGGGAGTGAAACGATCGCCCATGGCTGAAACACTTGGGAAGGGGGGGGGGACGAGGAAGGGGGGGGAAAAGGAGGATACAAAGGATAAAAGACCAACTCTATGAACGGAAAAAGAAAAAATGGTACGGAAAGAGAAAGAGGGGAACATTGTGATTTTCCCACTGCCAAAGATGATGAACGGGCTGTGAAGGGACTACCATTTCAGAAGCTCAAGAAACTGCAGGAAAACTAAGCCAGACAGTAATGACTAAAGATAAGAATCTTAATTCTCCCACCAGGGAGAAAAGGAGACTCGTAAGTAGAAAGAGGAGAGGCAAAGGGGGGACAGTCATTTCGTAGAGAATAACGTTCGCTAACATAAAGGTAGAAAAAGAGACGCCCTCCGAGGGAAGGCACAGGAGAAGAAGAAATTTGAATGAGGGAGAAGTTTCAGCACTCTCTCACCCAAGAACGGGGGGAAAGAAAAATAGAAAGAAAGGCAGAGAAAAAGAAAGCGACGAGCCAAAATTGAAAGCGTGGAGTAGGCAAGGGAATCTCTGATTACTTGGGAAGACAATACCTGGCCGGGAAATGGAGAAAATGTCCGATGCCCCAAGTTGACGAAGAACGAAGCCAAGAGTGAGAGTAAGGGGGGAAACGCTCTGAGGAGATTATCCTGCACCGGCCGGAGGATAGGGGAAGCTCGTGTCGTATTCTCGGAGCAAAAAATCAGAAAAGACCCGGTTAGGCGAATTCAAAAAGTATCTAAATGGGGGAAGGGAGGCAAGAGCGGCTCCGGAGGAGAAGAGATCGGGAGAGTAGTGGGGGTATAAGAAGGGAAAACGAAAACCTCTACCATAGCCCAGAATGGAAGGGGAAAGGGCCGTGAATGGAAAAAGGGAAAAGACCATGCTATATAGGGGGAGGAAAAGGGAAGAAGGAAGGAGTACTGACAATCTCGTAAGGACTCGAACGCTAAAGACAGAAAATGAGGGGGAGAAGGAGAGGGAGCTGTTGTGTCTTGACTGGCGGAAGCGGGGGGAAAAGAAACCAGGGAAAATGGGGTTCATATATGCGAGCAGGCATTTTGGAGAGGAAGAACCAGGGAGACGCGAAGCGGTCTTCGGCTTCGTCTATATTAGGGAGGAGGGGGGGGGGGGGGAGGGAGTGAGGAAAGGAAAAAAAACAAGGAATCCCTCTAAGCAATAAGAAAGGGTGAAAACAGAAGACCAAACTAGAAAAGGAGGTACATCTGATATACGAGGGGAGAAAGAAGGTAGTAGTTTGCAATAGGGAAATCCCGTACTGGTCTAATTGGGTATTCTTCGAAAGGGAAGAAGGCGTCCAAAGGGGGGGGAAAGGAAGGACAACAATCCCTCGGGGACACAAGAGGAGGAAGAAGTGGGGGAGACGCGCTCTTGACTCTGACGGGGCGACATCTACGATGGGAAACCGGGGGGGAAAGGGAGGGAAGCTTATGCAAGCAAGAGGGGGAAGCGCACAATCGTTTCGTCGAACCTTCTTAGCCGCTAAAAGAATAACCCGGGGGGACGAGAGGGGGGGGGGAGAGAAAGCAAAACAAAAGAATCGAAGCGGGGGAAAAAACGGGACTTCTGATCGGGAGGCGTCGCAAACTGAGGAGGGGCCGAGCATTCATTGGATCAAAGATTTGAAAACCAGTTTGACCAAGGGAGGGGGAAGGGGGAAGGCCTTCAGTTGGAAACGTGCACAGAGGGGGGGGGTTCCCCTACGGGGAGGGGAGGAGGCAATATCTTAAAGGAGGGAAAGAACCAAATCCTTCTGCGGGGGAGGATGGAAAGAGTCAGAGAAGGCCTAAATAGACAATAGTATCTAGGCTGAAAACGGACCGGCTGGAATCGACAGGAGGTGTAGAAGAAAGGGCCGCGCGTTTCTGCGGGTCTGGGGTAGGGAAACATGCAACGGAGGTAAGAAGGAAGGGGGAGAATTTTTAAAGTGTGGGGAAAATCTTAGAAGAGAAGAAGGAGGGAGGGGCCTCTGCAGAGTGGAAAAGAAGGAGGGATAGAAATAACCCGACCCGGAGATCTTGACATCTTAATACTGGAAGAGGAGTAGGGCACCATGAGTGACGCGTAGGGGCAGGCGAAAAGGAGGAAGGAAGAACCAGGACGCCCGACTCCGACTGCTTCTCTTCAGAACGTTACGGGAGGGCTTGAGAAAAGTCTATTCCGTTTCAGGAAGGCGACGTGGGATCCGGGAGGGGAAGTGAAAGAAGGTAATTTGAACCCCCCTCGGAGTGAGAAACTGGGAAAGAAAGAGAGAATGCGTAAAACAATTCACCTAAAATACCTTACAGGGGTCAATGACCAGAAAAAGAGGAAGAGGAAAGAATTCTCTGCCAGAACCTAAGAAATGACCTTGAAGGAGAGAAAGAAGGGCTCAGGGGAAAGTGAGAGAAAGAAACCAGGATGGTGGCCAAATTAAGAGAGAGCAAGCAGGTCGGAAAGGATCAGTTGCGCGGCGAATAAGAGAGCAAGAAACGAAACTCAGGAAGAGAGAAAGAAAAAAAGGGGGATCTCCCCTTGAATAGGGAGAGGCGTAAAAGGAGGGAAAGGAACGGGCTGGGGAGATTCAATCTTGACGAGGAAGTCCTCTCTGTAGGGGGGAGGGGGATTGAGAGGGCCCCAAGTGAGCAGAGAGAACTTTGAGAGATACAAATTAGAAAAACGTGACGGGGTGTACGCAAGCTAGGTCAGGAGATAGGCCAATGTCTCACTCTGCTCAGAAGGGGAGAAAGAAAGACGTAATCAGAAGAGGGGCGCTTGGTCTGTTTAGTGGGGGGGAGGGGAGGGGAGGACTAGTTCGGGGTTGAAGGAGATAAATTCTCTTCAAAAGAAAGAGGC
>Ga0179593_1563975_pt1 | contig 14691 bp, 13 predicted proteins | sample CZODoug2_1_08_16_FD_185931 | JGI IMG/M metagenome (GOLD analysis project Ga0179593, IMG submission 185931) | Vadose zone soil fungal communities from Angelo Coast Range Reserve, California, USA - CZODoug2_1_08_16fungal (PacBio error correction) | ecosystem: Environmental > Terrestrial > Soil >...
TCCGAAAAAAAAAAGGGAGAGGAATCGGCGAGGCTCGCGCAACCCGAAGCCCGCCAGCATTCCAACGATCAGGAAAGAGAGAACGAAGGAAAACACGGCAAGAAAACTTAAAGATCCTGGCTCAATCAGGTTAAAGTGGGACAGAAGATTGCATTTGACGGGAGGGGAAGGTTGTGGAAAAGAGAGAGAGGATCTTTATCAATCCAGCTAACGCGCTGACGCTTTGATAGGGGGCAGGAAAAAAACTCGGGAAAGGAGTCGTGTGCCTTCATCCAGAGAGAGGAAGCTACAGGGGAAGAGCTCCCCTCACCTCCTAGATAATTCGATTCTGAAGAGAAAAAGAGTAAGCGCAAGGGAATTAGTGTGGTAATTCCTATTTTAAGGAAAAAAAGGGGAGGGGGGGGGTATCGGGCAGACGGACACGGAAAGGGGGATTTCGCAGCAGCGTGGGGAAGGAGGGGAGGGAAGAGTTCGATGAAAAATGGGCCAGAGAGAGGTAAAAAAGAAAGGCTGTCCCACAGCATGCGATTGGAAAGGAGGGGAAAAGAGGGGTGTCGGGAGGGAAGGGGGGAGTATTGCCGAAAAATTGTGCTATTTCGACACACAAAAGAAACCCTCGACGAGAGAAAGGGGGAAAGTGAAGGAAAGGTCGTACGAAGGGGTGATGTCTCTGGACTTGAAGAACGGGCAGGCGGGGGGCTCCAAGGGGAAAAAGGGGGCTCATTCTGTGAATCGGAGGGAGATTGGGGAAAGGGCTGACGACTGCTGTGGGGGGGAATTATGAAAGTGTCTGGCTGGCCTCAGTGACGCGTACCGGCGAAGGGCCTAAAAAGGGAAGAAGATCTCGAAACCCGGCGCAAAATTGTTTTGCTGGGGGAAAGTCACCCTGGGTAGAATGAGCGGAGAATGAGAAAAACCGGTTCTTGTAAGAGGAAGGGCGGCACAAAACGAAAGAGGAGTGTGAGCGGGCGGTGGAGAGTCGGATGGAAAGGAGGGAGGGAAAAGTGGGGCGCGGCGAAGAAGGATCTGCAGGAGTAGTCGTCCGGTGAGAAACTAGCGCACCGTTGCGATGTGCAGGCAGGCTGCGGGAGCTTGGACGCAGAAGCTGCAACGACGAGTCAGAGTTTCAAAAGGGGGGAAAAAGGGCGAGCCCGGCCAAACCGAAAAAGGGGGAAAAAGGATTACACGCGGAGGGATAGTCGAAAAGACGGCGGGCAAAAAAAATGAGTGTGCCAGTGATACTTTTTTTGAAAAAAGGAGGGGGGGGTTGAGGTGCCAGGGAAAAAAAGCTCCGCCGATGGCCCACTGGGTCAGAGGGGGAGAGAGCTTAAGGACTTACTGTCACTTCCCCCAGAAAAGGAGAAAACTCATGAGGATAGAAAAAAAAAAGGGGGAGCGCCGAGAGAATCTACAATCGAGAGGATTAGGTAAAAGATAGAATATTGTCGATCATCGAGGCCGCGCACGCTTTGAAGAGGGGAAAGGACTGGCAACCAGAAAAAGGGGGGGGGGAAGGGAGACGTGACAGTCGAGCATCATTCCCGAGCCGATATCAACACGAGCCGGAAAAAGTGGGGTCTTCCGGCCACTCCACCCAAAGGGAAGTAAAGAACAACGTCTACACCAAACAGGAGGCGCAAAGAAAGTGTCACCAATCTGGCCGTCTTTTTCCCTCGGCAACAAAGGGAGAGTAACTCGTTCCTTTTTCAAAGGGAAGGGGGAGGAGAATCAACCTTAAGGAGAGGAAACCGACGTGCCGGAAAGTTGCAGCTTGCGCTGGCTCGAAAGCGCCTTCCAATGCTGAAGGAGCTAGTGTTACCGGGAAAAAAGCCCAAGGCAAAGGGAAAAGTGTCAGAGAAGAACGGGGCCCCAAAACTGCAATTCCCAAAGCAAAGGCACATGCGCAAGGGACCCGGGAAAAAGCGAACAATTCACGGGGGGGGGCCGCCCGGACTATACAACACAAGAAGTGACAAAGATGACAAGAAGTGAAGGGGGAGAGTGCAACTAACAAAACCCCCCTATGAAAAAAAAACAATCTTGGCCCGGGTTCGAGAGTCTGGGGAAAAAAGCGCCTCAAAAAGGTATCTCCGCACTCACAAGGGGGAAGAGGAAGACGCGACAATGTGCTGACCGCGAAGAAAAAGCGACATCACCAAGCTTTGTGAGAACAAACGGAAGAATGAGTCCCAAGAAAGCGACCTCCGATCCGGGAAGAAGGGGAATTCGCCAGAAGACCAAGAATAAAACGAATTCGTCTCGACAAAGTCTCTTCGACTCGTCGACCCGCTACATAGAATAAGAGGGAAAAGAACTTCTTGTAAGGCCAGCAGGGGGAAGGACCTCCACCACTCATAAAGGAGCCTGCTTGGCCAGTCAAAGACCGAAAAAAAGGCAAAAAGGACCGTAATCCTCCGAGGGTGGGAAAACTCGACCCCAAATCAAAGGAGAAACCAACGCGGCTGCGAGAAAAGCGCCGATACCTCCCGCTCGCGGACCCCTAGCAAAATGGAAATGAAAAAAGAAACTTGCTATTCTCCCTGCGCTCTAAGGGGAAAAGACTTTGGCAGAAAGCGAAGGTAGTCCGTAACAGAGGTGATGGAGAAGTCTGCGGGAGAGGCGAGATGCCACACTATCCCCCCAAAAAGTCGCCACCGAGGGGGGAAGGCTCAAGGAGGGGGTGCTATCGCACAGTGGGTAGTTGTAGGGAGTCAACCAACCTTCTTCGGCAAAAGGAAAGAAAAAAGGGCCTAATAAAAGTAAGCCAGACGGGCCCCATGGAACTGGGAGGACGCAAGGATTGAATTAAAGGTGGTTAAAGGGAATTGCCGGGGGGGGGGGATGTTGGAATGCTTGCTCGGCGAAAGTCCGAGAAGGGGAAAAAGGCTGCGCGGCGGGGGAAAGGGTGCGGGTTGCTCTCGCCGACTCTCTAGGGTTGGGGGGGAGAGAGAGAACAACAAACACAAAAGGGGGGGAGAGGATGAAATAGAGATATCCGAAAGAAAGTCGAATGCGCACAAAGCCACGGTGACCGGGGGGAAATTCCAACTTATTGCCCGAAAAAGATTCCAACAAAAACAAAAAAAGGAAAAGGAAAAACCTTAATCCTCCTGGGACATTGGGCCGAGCGCTCTTGCATTCCGGCCTGGGAATTGGACGGGGAGGGGAAAAAGTCTCTGCGCGGCAGAAGAAAAAAGGAACGGTGCGATATTTGAGTAGTCTCCTGTGACTCAGAGTCGCGAGGGGTTTTCGAGCCTGCTAACCAAGAGAAGAAAAAGCCGATAGTCGGGGGGAGAACTATGAGGGGCCCAAAAGCGTTCTATTAGAGGAGTGGTCTTTGCCAAGCATTAGTGGTCCGGTGGGGGAAAGGAGATGTGGAGACGCGCTGCCTCGCGCGTTATTGAAGGGGGATTTGGCGGAGCGGAGGGGGGGGAAAACGAGGAAAAATGGGGCGGAACTGCTTGCCGCCCGAACCGGAGCGGACGACAACTATTGTTGGCGGGAATTCTGGGGGGGGCGGGCGGCAGATTGCCTAGCGCAGTAAATTGTGGGGCGTAAATAGCGGGTCGACGAGGGGGACGCTATGCGAGAGGGGGGATTGCGCCGGGGATGGCGAGGAACGTGCGGCGGGCTCGGAAAAATGCGGGGAACAGGCGCTAAGTCGACTTTATGAACGACTACTGCGGAGGGGGAAGAACCCGTTTTAGCGGAGAAAGTGTCGAGGGTTTGCCGTGAGTGGGAACCGGGGCTGGAGGCGAGAGAGAAAACCCTTGCACACGATGGGGCTTGGGTCAAATAGGGGTGGGAGGTCGACCCTGTTGAAAAAAAAAAAGAGGGATTCGCAGTTGGTTGTCACCGTTAGCTATATTCTCTAAAAAGACAGCCGGAAGGGGGTGGCGCTGCCTGCGGGGCCGTTCTTCGTTAATTTCATGTAGGCGGCCTAAGGAAAGGGGAGGTTCTCTGACATCGAGGGGAAAGAGGGGGCGACGAAGGAACACGAGCGAAAAGGTGGGCGCTGTTGCAGGCATCCAGGGAGCCATCGCTTAGAGCCAGCGCATCAAAGGACGCTAGCGTCTTCTACGTAAGAAGCCCTTGCAACACGAAAAGTACCGGGAAACCTGGAGGTAGCAGGACCAGAGGCGAAACGAAAAAATTATTTGCCAAGAGCGAAAAGGAATGGATTGAGAATCACTATTTCTTGTGTGGGGAAGAAAAAATCTCCGGGCGATGGGAAAAGGGGGGGGACAAGGGGCGGGGCGGGGATATCGGAGGGAGGGTACGTCATACATTGCCTTTTGTCCGGAAACAGACTCATGAGTCTGGGAGGGCGCTCCATATAGAATCGACAAGGAAGGGGAAAAGAAAAAAACGGAGGATGAGGAAAAAGAGAGAGAAGGGAGGGGCCTCTCTTGCGCGCACAACAAGGAAAGGAGTTGCTTCACGACACATGGCATGGTGTTGTCGAACGGAGGCATCATGAGAAAAGAATCTCTGAAAAAAAGGAGAGGGTTCTTCCCCACGGCAACCTCCACCCAGGCCACAGACTGCCTCACCCATTATTCGCGCTGTGATCATTTTGAAGTGCCGCCTTCTTTTACCAAGGGAAGAGGGGAGTAGGAAAAGGAACGGTCCCTTTTCGTGTTGCCGGGCGGGCGCAACCTGAAAATAGGGACTCGGAGGAACAGCCCTGATCGGCGTCCCAAAAAAAAGAAGGAACAAGGCTGCCTGCACACAGCCGGAACGGGGCGAGGGGGGCCGCAGTCGCCATAATTTCAAACAAAAGGTCAGAGAACTGTGCTCCAAGAGAAGGGGGAAAAACCAAAAAAAAAAAACAACCTGCAATTCCCGCAAGCCCGGAGGAAAGCCCCCGCCCGGCAGAGGAGGAACAATTCAAAAGAGGTGGTGTGCCTCCCAGAAAAAAGAAAGGTTGCACCAACAGGAGAAGAAGAGGGGGGATGCAAGAAGTTCTTCAAGGGGAAATGACCCCCAGAAACATAGGCCCGGGTTAGGGGCCATCCCTTCGTCCTGTACGAGGAAAAAGAAAATCGTAAGGCCAAACAGAGGAAAAAAACTTTCTACTTCCGAGAATCACCGCAGTCGTCAGCTTTTTTGAAAAGAATAGACTTAGCGGAAGGGAGGACCAGCAATCTCTCGATCCGCCGAAAGAAAAACAGCGCCACACACCAAAAAAAAAATGCCGTATCGACAGAGTTCGACTCGTCGACACGGCTCCAAAAAAAGAACCAAAAGGGGCGGCAACTCTTTATCATCCAAAAAAAAAAAAACAGAATTTCCGCCCAATCGCCTCTGTGGGACTAAACCAAATCCGGCGGAAAACGCAGTGTTCCCCGGAAGGGACCATGTTGCAAGAGGAAAAAGAGGGCCGCCAAGCCCACGCTGCTGCGTAAAAAACGGCAGCGAAGAAAATGCTCGCGCCACAAGGGAAGAAAAAAAGAGGAATTCCACCAAGGGAGGGAAAGGGAGATTCTCCCGGCCGCAAAGTTTGCAGAATCGAGTTCGTAAAAGAAGAGGGGGGGGAGAAGTCTTGCGTTTAGAAAAGAAAAGAAAGGATGAGGCACACCGAATCCCCTCTAGACGAAGACGTCAGACTCAAAAAGAAAAAGGCACCGTTATCTGGATTGTAAAGAACGTCAACATGCCTTAGAAAAGAAGGGCGAGCAAGTACGCTCAGGCCAAAGGGGATTGAGAGCAATTATTGATTAATGGGGGGAAAAGGCTTGACAGGGGGGGGAAAAAAAGGTTGTTGGAAGGGGGGGCGATCCGTTTGAAGGGCAGCGAGCGGAAACGTGCTGGTTGCCGGAAAAAAGAAATGCGGGAAAGAGCGAGGGTGGGGTTAAACAACAACAACGATGAGGGAGAGGAAAGCCGAAAAAGGGCCGCAAGGCGAGGGAGGGAAACAAACAAAAAGTGACGGGGCGCGCGCGAGAGAATCGTCACCGAGAAAAGAGCCCAACAACAAAGGGAAAAAACCTTAATCAATCCTTGAAAAAGACAAGTCCCTTTGGACGAAAAGCGACACTGCATCGTCCCTTTTCAGAACGAGCATGTTTGTTGACAAACAAACGGAGGGGGGGAATCTGGAGGGTGCGATACGCACCGACGGGAGGGGGAAATGTGAAAACAAGAGGGAGATACGAGGGGATCGTGGACCGACCTTTTTTCGACAAAATGACCGCAAAAAATATTCTGTTCTACGACTAAGGGGGGAAAAGAGGTTTCTATAGACCCGGAGGAAGGAAAAGGGACTTTTTTTTGAAAAGGGGAAAGGCGCTGTGCGCGAGCGTGAGGTAAAGGAATGCACGCGCGCGGGGGGGAAAGTGGCGTGATCGCTGGAGAGTTGAGGGGAGAAAAAGGCTGCAAGTGGAAGACGCGCTGACGCCGGAAGCGAGGGCCCACCGCAGAAGGTCTGAGTGTGGCGGGCGGCAAGGAAGAACAAGAAAGTATTGCACGGAGAGGAAAAAAGGTGTGCGTAAGGTAGCGGGGGAGGCCGCGAATGTGATACGCGGGGTGAGGCTACTTCACCGTAAAGAGAAAGATGGAACTGGCGGCAAGGGAGGGGAAGAAACAGAAGTCGATCATTGTTCTCAAAGGTTCGCTACCCGTGTAGCGAAAAAATGTACCGGCGTCTGGGAAGGGGGGAAAAAGGGGATTCTCTTAACCGCGAAGGGGAAAGAGGGGGGGAGGGACAGACGAGGGAACAGAAAAAAGGAAAAGTGTTTTGCTGTGGTCATCGGGGGACCTGTTTTGAATCCACTTTTGCACAAAGCATTGTGGTGCAAGGGGAAGCGAGAGGGAGGGCGTGCACACCACGAAAAAAAAAGTCTCTCTTTCTTTAAAATGGCCCGGCACTCCTTCTTGCGGGAGGTGGGAGCGGCCGAAGGGGAGGGGGAGAAAAAGGGCTCTGAGCGCGTGTCAAGTATTGACAAATGGGTCACACTAGCCAAAAGGGGCCGTCCATTTCGTAAGGGCGCTTGAAGAAGGGGGGGGAGGAAAAAAAGCTGCCCAAAGGGGAGGAACAGGGGGGGGAACTGGGGGTTTGATGTCTAAGCCGGCAACCAAGATGTACCCTCGGAGTTTCGCAATGGGGGAAAACAAGGGAGGAGGCACAATTAAAAATGATTTGGTCGGGAGGGACTACTTTGGGGAACCGGGGGGTGGGGGGAAGCGATTTCTTTGTTTTAGGGAGTCTCCGCGGATGGCCCATTGTGGGAAGAGGGCGGGAATGAGGGAGAAGATTACTACTGTCACGTCATCCATGCAAAGAGGGGAAGAAGACTAATTAGCTGGGGGAAAAGAGTGGTGGAGAAAAAAAGAGAGAATCGACAATCTCTCCTCAAAAATAGATAGATTGTCATTCTCAACTGAATCTCAAACACACCGGGGGGTCTTCTTCACTACAAAGGCATGGATGGTACTTCCCACCCCGGGAGTATATCCCCTCGGAAGAAAAAGGGGGCATCGAGTAAGAAGGGGTGAGAAAACTCCACCCAATACATCTTTCAATTCAGAAAGACGCGCTTCTTTGCACAATCTTGTTGGCCTTGCCGTCCTTGTTGAGTAACTACATTTTGCGAGAAGAAAGAGGGGGAAAGGGGGTTACCATTTGAGTGTTGGGGGGTGATGTCGACATCACCCTTACTGAGAAATCTTTCGCTGCTCATCCCGCCGATCTGCTATAAAACAAACCCTCCGCAAAGGAGAGCAACCTTTTTCTCTAGGGGGGGCATCGCCAATACTCAACCGCGCCGCTACGAAGTTGCTCCACGCCTTCGCCAAAAAAAAAGCAAGTGCAACAAAACCCGGCGTGTCAATCAGCAAAGGCAGCTCGAACAATCACGCGTCTTGAAAGCCCGCCGAAAGGATTCACCACCGCGCCGGACAAGAAGTGAATGAAAGGTACCGCTTCCCTACAACCCGAGGGCGTTTGTCCCGGTCTTTAGAGCGCCTCCCAAAAACGGTAACTCGCGCAAAAAATACGGAAAGGAAAAGGGGAACTTTCGAGATCACCGCAGTCGTCAGCTGGGTGGAACAAAATGGATCGGGGAAAAGGGGACCAGCAATTTCTAAGCCTCCGCGTTAGCTGAACAAGGAGAAAGGACTCATCACCAGGACGTATCGACATGAGGAAGAACGAAGGCCCGACTCGTCACCCGCTGGAAAAAAAATTACTGCGCCCGGGGGCAATAAAAACTTCTGGGGGAAAAAGACCCACTCAAGATTTTCGCCCGAAAGGGACGGGGAGGGGGCCAGTACGCGCAGAAGCGTAAGGCGGCACGCAGGGGCATTTTTCCTCTAAAGCCTCCAAAGGCGATCCCGGGACAAAGCCAACGAGGCGAGAGCCTCCGCCCGATACCAAGAGAGCGCCAAAAAAAAAAATCACAAATAGGCATTCCACCCTAATGCTTGAAAAAGCGCGCTAATATGAACGCAGTGGAAATATGGATTAGGAGGATTGGGGAGGAAGGTTAGGCGTCTCGGAAAAAAAGGAGGGAAAGCACAAGGAGATACTTCTACCGATGTAAGCGCCTCCAGAAAAAGAACGTTAGCTGGATTTTCCATATTCCGGGAAAAAAGGGCGTAAAACAAAAAAAAGGAAGGGAAGGCACCCTCCCGTCAAATGAAAAGGGAGTAGCGCTCGGCCCAATGGAACTGTGAGAAGGAGTGATTAAGGGGAACGTTTTCCGGTTTGTTGTTGGAATGGCAAAAAAAGGGGGAAGAGAAGATCCGGGGGAAAGGAGGAGGGAGCCCCGGTCAACGGAGACGCCTCGCCTTGCGCCCTCGGGTTGTGTTCTGATCAGAAAAGGGATACAACTCTATATGATCCGAAAAAGAGGAAGCCGCAAGGCGAGGGCGAAAAAGAGGAAAAAAGAGGGGTAACCTGTTCGCCTGAAAAACACGATAACTCTCCGCATTCTCACAAAAACCGGAAAGAAGTCGGAAAAACAAGAGGCCGCTCAATCCTTCCTTGGCCGAGCTGGGGGAAGGGGAAAGGGCAGGGACGGGGGGGAGGGAAAGCATGTTGTTTTGACGGACAATCCGCTACTGTGCAGATAAAATCCCAACGCTGGGTTGAGGGGAAAGGTCTAATTCTCTAGGGGATCGGAGGGAAAGAGGGGGTTCGAGCCCCGCATAAGAAGAAAAGGAAAGAACCTCACCCCTATAGTCTGGGGGGGGGAAAGTTCAAAGCGTTCCTTAAACCGGGAGAATGTCTTTGCCAAAGGGTGATTCGCTGGTCTCTAGCGAAAAAAGGGGAATGAGAGGCTTTTATTTCGAAGGCAGGCGGGGGGCGGGCGGAGTCACGCTGGAGATTTTTCGAAAGGCGGGAACACTTCGTGTCCGGCCTCAAAAAAGGAGCCGGACTGACAAAGGGACTGAGTTTTTTGTGGGAAGGAAAAAGAGGGGGGACGAGGCGCAGTAAAATTGGAATAAGGTTAGCGGGTCGAAAAGGAGACGGAATTTCGTTACTTCATTCGTGGATGGAGGGATGGCGACTAAAGATTTCTTTCGCCATGCTAAAAAAAAGGGGGACGATCATTGTTCTCAAAAAGGGGGGAAAGGGAAAAGGGGGAAGGTGTTTCTCTCCCTTTTAGAGGGGCTGCCTTCCGATTTTGAAGGTGCGGCGTACCAAGGAACAGACTTCTCGAACCCGGAGGGGGAGGGGCATCGGGGGGAGTCGACCCTGTTGGGGAGGAGATGCTCATTTGTGCAGACACGGTTCGTGGGAACCACTACCATCCGTGAATTGTTGAAAGGAGAAGTGCTGATTGAAAGAAGGATTGCGGGGCAGTTGTTTGGCGCGGCCTAAGGAGGGGGGACATCTATGAGTTTCGGCGATTGCAATGGGGGGCGACATTCGGTAAAAAGGGCGCCTTTTCCTGCAGCCATTGCTGAAGGAAGAAAGGAGAGGAAGTGATAGCCAGCGCAAGCGAAACAGGAAAAGGAAAGGAAGAGGACTACGTAGGTTATTCGAAGGAAAGTACCTCGTAATCGGGGACAAAAAGCGGAGTTTCGCAAGGGGGGAGAAAAATACTTCTTTCAATTCAAAGGGAAAAGAAAAAAAAGCGCGCCAGAAGGGGAAATTTGTGTATGACTTTCACTAGGGACGAATAAAATCTCCGCGATCCCCTTTGGAAAAAAGGGGGAGGAAGAAGCGGAGTACTACGGTCACTTCATCCATAAGAAAGGAAAAAAATGAGCTGAGGGAAAAAGGGGGGGCGAAAAAAGAGAAATCGACAATCTCTCTAAAAAGAGAATATTTCTATTCTCTCTGTGAAACAAGGGGCCCTCCAGCCCTCAGGGAAAGAAGGGCTACGTTTACCGTCGTCCTCGAAGAAATGAAACGGAGGAGGAAGATGGGCATCGCGGAGATTTGGGACCAGACTCTTCAAGTCCAGGAAGCGAACTTCTCAGGAAAGAAAACATGGAGGCGCGCTTAGGGGGAAAAAAAAGAAGCACTTGCCTCCGTCTTTCTAAGGGTGCGAACTCCGCGGGGGGGAATCTGGGAAGAGGTCCTTGAAGGGCTTCTACATCAACCTTACTTAGAAGGGGAAGGAGGGGGGGGGAGCTTTCGCTGAGACTCAGAAGGAAAAGGACAAAGCGCCCTTCCGAAAAACCGGGTTTCTCTGATTGTCCAGCTGGCGAAAAGGAAGGGATACTCTCTATTTCATAGAAAAAAACAAAAGAGAGGGGGCGCCCCACAACCGGCAGGGAAAAAAAACCGTCGTGTCACTCATCAAGGACGTGGGGACCCCTCATCTCTAACATTCGGAAGGGGGGTGGGCCGCAAGAAGGGAATTACCTAACCGGCGCATCCTCTGCCAGAATGGGGTCAAAGGGGAAGACTTGAAAAAAAAAAAAAAGAAGCTTTTGCCCGTGTTCGAAAGAGGAAAACGCCTCCAGAAACTTCACGACAGGACGCTGCACTCAAAAAAAGCGACACTTTCTACTGGACACACGGGTAGCAAAAAAGCAGTCGTTCATCTTTGTTGAAGAAGAAGGGGAAAAAATGATTCCCAAGAAGGGAGCCAAAAAAAAAAGAGAGAGGAAGAAGCCAACGTTGAAGTCGCAAAGACAGCGCCATCACACGAAGAAGGATCGACATGAAAGAAAGATTCTACCTCGTCGACCCGCTACCGGAGAAAAAGGGGAGGGGAAGCCTCGGAATACGGCAGTGGGTCAAAGGACGCCCGCCACCAAGAACAACCCTGTGCTTGTTAATCAAGCGCCGGAAAGGACCCTACGCTCCTCCCATGGGAAAGAAAAAAGCGCTCCGCCAAAAAAAAAGGGCAGAAAAATAACGCGCGCATGAGAAGAGCGCGCCACAGCGCTCAATAGTGGAAAAAAAAAAAAATTAAAAAAAAAAATGGCTATTCCTCCGCGCTCCTAGAGGGGGAAAGGGGCCGGGGAATTAGTCAGGAGAACCACAAAGTTATTTGATGGGAACGGCTCGAAAACCGATGAAGGAACGAGCGAAGGGAGACTTCGTACCGGGGGAGGCGTGCCTCCTCAAAAGCGGGGAGGGAGAAAGTTTAGATGGATGGAAATGCCGCTCCGCTACTGTGCTTTCTACAAACTCCCCGTCAAGGGAACTCTCTCCCAAGGGAAAAAAAAAAAAAAGGAGTTGAGGGGGGGTCAAACCGACTTGCCGTGTTCCTGTTGGAATGCGGCGCGGTTAAGTACGGATCGTTGGAAGGATAACAGGTCAACGTTCGGTTTTTTCCTCGCAAGGAAAAAGAAGAGGGTGGGTGGGGAGGGAGCACGCAAAAACACAAACGGATGATGAAGGGGAAAACAACCCACCCCGCGAGGGCCTAATGGCGCGAGCCCCAAGGGGGGGCTGCAGCGCAGAAAAAAGGGGGAAGGGGAAAGAAACGGCAGGAGGGAAAAAAACCGGAACACTTGCAAGTCGGAAAAAGAAGTTCCGCTCAACCGGGGAGGTTCCGGGAAACTTAAGGAGGGACCTTTTCTGAAGGGAAGGGGAGCATGTTGTTGACTCTCGAGAACGCTAACTGTGGCGATACGCACCAAAGAGTGAGGAGGCTCCTGGGAAGAGGAAAATTCCTCGAGGTATCTTGGAAGGAAAGGTGGGGGGGGGGGAAGAGCCGAGAAAGGAACCCTTCCCTCCCTCAAAAAACTACTAATCGTCTGCAAAAAAGTTCCCATTAGCGAGGAAAAAGCACTGTTTCAATCATTAGGGGGGAAGGGGGGGAGCCAAAAGTTGCTAGTCGCGCGGCTGCCTGACGGGGAAGGTTCGCAGCAAAAGGAGCTGGAGAGTTCGAGGAAAAATGGGGGGAATGCGGGACCGCCGCAAGCCGGAGCGGCTGGAAAGGGAGCGGAATTCTGAGTTTGGGGGCGGGGCAAACCGCGGAGGAAAAGGAAGTGCCCGAAGGGGGAAGGGGTAGTCGGTTCGACGAATTCTGAAGGAAAAGAAGTTCGATACGCATTCAGGGGGGGAGGGGGATGGCGACTTCAAACGGGAGGAGGGGTCAGGCGCTAATTCTATCCTTGGTTCAAACACAAAAGACGGCCGGTGGAGGGAAAGGAAAGTAGCAAGTGGCCGCAGGAAGGGGGGGGGGGGGCGTTAGGTGGAGCCGGAAAAAAAAAGCGCCCCATGGACAGACTTAGGGTTTTGCTGGGGTCACTTGTGGGGGGGAAGTGAAAGAATCTTTCAGCTAGAAAGGGAACGGTGAGTGTTAAGCGAAAAAAGGACCGGCACACCACTCCAGCAGGGGTCGAAAGTGGGAATGCGCTTCGGGGGGTGACTTTAATTTCAGTTGGGGGAGCAACACGTTCTAGACGAGGGAGGGGCGAGTGCATTATTTCGACTGCTTGAGGGGTGCAGGCACCATTGCGGAAGGGTGGACGCCGAGGCTGGAGAGACACGGAAAAGCTACTTAATTTTTATTTCGAAAAAAAAAAAAAGACAGAAAAACCTTGTACACCAGGAAAGATGCTAAAATACGGCGTCTGAAAGGATTGGTGCCCAAAGGGAAGGGGAAAGGGATACTTTTTGTATGAATTGCAGGGGGGGGGGGGGGCGTGAAGAAGATCCCGCGATTCCTCACTTGGGGGAGGGACCGGACTGATGCCGCCGAGGAACGACGTCAATCATAAAGGAAAGGTTTGAGGGGAAAAAAAAAAAAAAAAAAAAGGTTGTGCGAGCCAGAAGAAGCGAAGAGAAAAACAACAACGGAAGCGATTCCTCCTCGTCGCTCAAACCTAAAATCAGGTCAGGAGAAGGAAAGGGGGACAGTCTTCCTCTCGTCAACATGAAGAAAAAAAAAAAAGCTGCTGAAAAAAGGGGGCATCGCGGGGTGATTCCCGTCACCCCACAGGGGGCACAAACTTCTCACACGAACAAAAAGGAGTGCGAGGAAAGACATTTTTCTTTCCACCAAAAGAAAAAGGGTCATACATTTTGAAAAGACCGAGGTGGAACCAGCTTTAACGAGGGGGAGTGCTTTCGACACAAAATACAAAAAAAAAAAACCTCTTGATCGGGAGGGGGCTCTCCAGCCGCTATCTTCGTCCAAAAAAAAAAAAAAGGGAAGGCACAGCTCAACCGGGGAGAGAAGGGGAAGCAGTCGCCCATAACTTGGCAGGCTAACTCCTCGATGTCAGAAAGGTGAAAAAAACGCCGTCGGGCCAAAAAGACAATTCCCTCCTCCCGGCGTGAGAGAAAAAAAGAAACGGCAGCCGAAAAAGAAAGAGTCGTGGTGATGGAAAGACACGAACCGGATAAAAAACCGAAAGGGATGACACCAGTGTCTACTTCCCAAGAAAAAAAAAAAGGAAAAAAACACATTAGGGGGTCTGTCCAGCGGCCTCCACTGGAACCGGTAACGCGGAAAATCGGAACAGCCTCGAAAAGTTCGACGACACGGGTATCGACATCAAACCGAGGGAGTTCAGCCGGAGGGTGAGAACAAGATTAGAGGAAATGGCGCCCAGAATCGCTCGATCCCGCAGAGGGGGGAAAAAAAAAACCCTCGCCCTCCAAAGGGAAGACATTCGCGGGCAATCACAGAAGATCGTCGACCCGCTACCTTACTCACAAGACTATTCTGTATAATCGGCAAAAAAAACAGACTTTCCGAAAGAAAAAAGCGATGGGGCCAGTCCGCCGTCCGGGAGGCAAGAAAACGAAGCCTCCGCCCATTTTTGGTCCAGTCTAAAAAGAGGGGGGGGGAAATCCAGAACGGAAAACTCTCTCACGTCAGCCGCAATCACCTCGCCGCCCAAGCAGAGAGAAGCCCCTATGCTTGCACGACAGGAGAAACCGCTTTGCAGATGAACGAATTAGGAGGGGATTGATGAAATGCTTGGAAAAAGGGATCGAAAAACGGATGAGAAGAACCCTCTAGACGGGTCACAATAACATTCTCCGAGGGGAAGCTGAAAAAAAAATAAGGGGACTTGATTGTAAGATGAACGTACAACAACATGCTTCGGCCACCGGCCCCGTCAAATGAAAATGTCCATCAGAAGGAGAACACAATGAACTGATTGAACAGGAAAAACAAAAAGTGATTGAAGGTTTTCCGGAAAAAATTTTTAAGTTGGAATCCAAACGGAAGACGCAAGGAAAGCGAAGTGAAAAAACAAAACAAGGGGGCCTTCGCTGCGCCCCTTTAAAGGGGGGGACACCACTTCTCCTTGCGCCCGAGAGAG
>Ga0179593_1628085_pt1 | contig 14691 bp, 13 predicted proteins | sample CZODoug2_1_08_16_FD_185931 | JGI IMG/M metagenome (GOLD analysis project Ga0179593, IMG submission 185931) | Vadose zone soil fungal communities from Angelo Coast Range Reserve, California, USA - CZODoug2_1_08_16fungal (PacBio error correction) | ecosystem: Environmental > Terrestrial > Soil >...
AGCCATATCAGTTTCTGGAGGTCAGTAAGGACCGGGCACTTGGCGGGAGGGGGAAAAGAGGGGGTCTCGAATGAAAGACATTCCTTTTGGCTGGAGGGGATAGACCTAGAGAAAACTGGCTTGGAGGGTCTTCAAATTTTTTCTACAAGGGGGAGGTGACCCTAGGGAAGAGAATAGCCATCCTAAAGAAGCCGGGGACCGAAGTACTCAGTAGGCCCCATTTTGAAAGGGGGCGGAACCGAGATCTTATCGGGTTGGGAAGTTTCTTTTACTGTGAAAATTTCAACACAAAAAAAAAAGACCTTGATGAACGGACCCAGAGGAGGAAACTGCGGGAATGAAGGCCTTGCGGAGGTGGCAAATCAGAGAATGCGTTGGAGGCGAACAGTGATGCCCCGAGGAGGAGGCTCTCAGCCAGGGGGCGGAAAGCCAGATAGGGACTAGAGTGGCGATCTGAAGTCAGTGGAAAAGTTGTGTGGGGGAGGCGCAACGGATCGAAAAGCTGGAAGACACGGCGGTGTATGCAGAAATCTGGAAAAACGTCGCGGGAAGAAGAGGTGCTCCGGGTCGACAAGGAGGGGCAGTGCGGTCTTCGAAAGAAGGAGAAGTGCGTGTCCGAAGAGTGGAGTGAAGGATGGGGGATAGAGGAAAAGGCAGTCGGGAGTTTGGTGGGAGATACAGGGCGGCAGGGGAAAAGGAAGCTGCTGCAAACGTCTCGGAGACGCAGGCATAGGAAACTTGATGCCATCTCTCGAAAAAAAAGGGAGAAGAATGGCAATCCAATTTCAGAAAAGGAGTCCCCCACAAGAAAAAAGGTGCAGCCATACGGTCTTGCTACGGGAAAGAATATAGTAAGACTAAGAAAAAAGGCCAGACTCCTGCTCCGCTGCAAGTTCCCCGAAGAGAGACGCTATCTTGAAACTCTTCGAAAAGGAAAGCATTAAATTAGAAAGGGTCAAGCAACTTCAGAGAAAAGGAGAAACGAAGACATTCGAAAGGGGACAACCAATTTCCGGCAAAAGGGGTCGATCTCGTTGCGCTATCTAGAAGGAAGAAGCGCCTGAAATTCCTCTACGGACCTATCTGGGCACGAAAAAGAGAGCGAGATATTTTCGAAACGTAGAGGGGTCCAAAAAAATTCTGCTTCCTATGAAGGGGGAAAGGCATCCCCTCAAAATTCTTACAGAAGGACTAGCCCTGGGGAAGGTCAAGAGCGTTCCAGGAAGGGGGTGGCTGACACAGTCCCACCAAAAGGGGAGGGGGAAGAAAGCGTTGACGATGAAACAGGGGAAAGATGGGGCCCGCAACATCCCTCCAAAGGACTTAATCAAGGAGAGCATTTCAAAAAAAAAAACCGCGTTCTTCGATTCACCTCGAGTCGAAAAATTGCCGAAAATAAAAAGAAATGGGGCTCCTGAAAAAGGGAGGGAATGGGAGCCGTGTAAAAGGAAGGGCTATTGCGAATCAGAGAAGAGAGAAGCCCCGACAAGGGCAGGGGGAATCTCACCGTACTAACACGCAGAAGCAGAATAGGAAACACGCCCTCAGAGAGGAAAAAACGCGTCTATGTCATGCGGAGGGAAAGTTTTTGAGAATAGGGGGAGAAAGAAACCAACCCACGCTTTCGTATCGGCAGGGAGTAAACAGAGGAAGGTCTAGGAAAGGGCAGGAACCTCAGACCTGCCACGGAGATCTGGAGATCTTCCGCAACATTCTTAAGAGGAAGGAAGAAGGAATCTCTCTTCAGAAGTCAGGAGGGGGAGCCAAGAGCTGTGAACTGGGGGGGAGAAAAAAAGTACGCGTGCCTATGCACCCGTACAAAGGGAAAGTACTCGCGGCGGACACGAAACCGTTGGGTGGAAAAAAAAAGGGACGTGTCAATCAAAAGGGTATCAGTCCATCGATAGGCCATCATTGCCCTCGTAGGGGGCAAGGAAGAACCGGGGCGAGTTTCCCAAAGCCTTAAGAAGAAACTAAGGAGGGGCGGCTCTATTAGGAAAGAGGCGCATCCTGGCAAAACAATCTCCCAAGCCAAAAGGAAAAATTTGAAAAAATATGGGTACGAGAGGAAAAAAAGGATCGTCAATAAGACGTCGTCCTCGGCGAAGGATTGAGCACACGAAAGGCCGTTCTCGAAATAGAAGGGAAAAGGGGGGGGAAAGGGGAAAGGACGGTCGCCCTTCTGATAAAAAAAAAAAAAACCCTTTCGTTCCGCAATCGAACGGCTAGTCAGGAGAAAAAGAAAAGCTCTGCGTAGGAAAAAGCGCTTCTTCCCTAAGGAAGTCAAGAGAGCACTAACTGAGATGAGACACAAAATAGAAAGTTTAGAGGGGGTTCCCCCTTCCTGGACTCACTCACTTCGAATGGGGAGAGTTTGGTCCATGGGGGAACGCGATAAGAAAACAGAGAGGGGGGGTCTGAGGAAGAAGGGGGAAAAAAAAAGGAGGGTCCCCTTCTCATCAGAAGCTTTCCAACAATCAAGGGAGGATTCTCTAGAGAGGAAAACAGCAAAATCATTGGGAAGGGAGAGAGTTTTCAGCGGGGAGGGAAAGGAGAAGAAGCACTCTGAACTTCCTTGAAAATCTCCACACATGAAAAAAAGACTGGTACGAGGGAGAATAGGAGGAAAGGGAAAAAAGAGAAGAAACGAACGTGGGAAAAGGGAAGGGAACTAATCCTAATCCTAACTCGGGCCTAAACATCGGCTTCCGCTGGAAGGATCTATGTCCTCGAGGAGAGACTAGCTTCTAAAAGAGGACCTCTTTGGGGGGGGAGAGGGAAGGGAAAAAATGTTCATAAGGGTTCCCACACTGCTTTCTAGACTGCCTGATGATTGGGCAGGGCAGGGGAATCCAGACCAAAATCAACTCTTTTTGAGAAAGGCGAAAAACTGCTTAGGAGGGGATAGAGGTTCGTTCCTGTAAAAAAAACTGAGTATTAGAAGGAGAGAAAGGAACAGACTAAAAAGAGGGAAGAAAAGAAAAAGCGGAGCTCGGAGAGAAGGGGGGGGGGCAACGAGAAGGGAACCCTGCCCTGAAAACGGAACTAAGCAAGAGAAATGTGGGAACGGGCAGAAACTGACACTAAAGACCACCCCCCACGAAGGAAAAGTTTGCCGGAAGATTCTACGGGAGAAGGTTTGAGTTCAAAGACTCATCGGAAAGAAGTAATTCTTGGTCAACTATTCAAGGGGGTCTGGAGGAAGGGGGAAGAAAATTCGGGGGAGGGGGGGGGGGGAAAGAACTGAATGGGGGGAAGGATCTTATCGATACAGACGTACTCTTTTGCTCCCACGAAGAAGGACAGAGTGCCGGAAGGAGAAGAGGAAAATCAAAAGCAACGGTGGGGGAAGGGGAGGCGAACCGGAAGGTCGAATAATTCATTGTTGGGAAGAGTACTGATGCCGAAGGGGCCAGAAGAAAAGACCACAAAGTTCCGAGTGGGAAAAAAAGGGATCCTACTAAAGAGAACCATCAAGTGAGTGGAGGGAGGTACACGAAAGGACCGGGTCGAAGAAACTTTAGAGTGATGGTTTGAATCAGGAGGAAGGGGAAGGGGAAGAAGTGGAAAATAGGGGGGAGGGACCTGCGTAGCACGCGTTGGACACAGGTCGGCATGAACCGGGACGAGAGACGAGACCCACTGTCGAAGGCAGAAAAAAAAGGGGGAAAAAGAGCATAAAAAAAAAAAAAAAGGCGCACGAACGAGAGGAAGGGATCGTTTTGACACCTCGCCGAGGACGAGGAAGAAAAGAAAACCGATAATTTGCGACTACAGAAAGAACGTAAAATGGGGGAGACGGCCCGTATCGGGTCTAGCCGTCAAACCCGTACCGAAAGGGGCTTCCCAAAAGGGCAGTGGGAAAAGAGCCCCACGGGGCTTCACAGCCTGATGGGGGAACGGCAAAAATATGCTCTATGGGAGGTAGAGTTAGAAAGGCTAAAGACCCGAAAAGGGAGGAGTAGGTCTCCTCAATGCGCAATTGTACTGGTCATATTCAAAAAGGGAGGGGCCTTGCGCAGATCCCCTTTAACAAGGGGAAAAAAAGGTACAAAAAGGAATAATGCCGAATGGGCGGGGGGGGGAGGCAAAGAAGACTGTTTTTACCCTGAAAGAAGGAATTCCTTCCTCGAATTCTAAAGAAATAATTTCCTCGGAGGGGGGAGGGGGAGGAAAACATTTGCAAAAAAAAAAATAAAAAAGGGCGCGCCGAAGGAGGATCAAAAGGAAAAGACTTCTTCTCTCCTAAAAGATGGTCTTGAGAATCGCCGATAGAAGGTAGGGAAGAAGACAATAGCAGGGGTGGGAAGGGGGAAGGGCAATGTTCTGACGGAGGGGCCTTCGACGACAGAGAGTTGAATTCCAATATCCCAGCCTTGGGGGTATGCCATCCGATGCGAGGGGTGGAAAACGAGGAGGAAATTGGGGAAACCGCGGTGGAGATACAAGGAAGACTACTCTCTCTCCATAGAAGGTGAGGGGGAAAAAAAAAGGTGGTTTCAGGGAGGAAAGAGCGTATAGGGGTGGTTGAAGGGCGTGGACCTGTGTAAAACCCTACTGTCCTCTCTGGGGTCAGGACCCCTCTATCCTTCGGGAATAAAACTTGAAAGAAATCGGTAATTCATAATGCAGTGGGAGGGTGGGCCTCGAAAAGTGATGCCGAATAGGTGGGATGTGGGGTGGGGATAGGAAGAGGTTCCATCTCTTTCTGTTTCTTTCTGCTCCACAAAAGTTTCAGGCTAACGCGGGGGGGGGGGGAAAGGTCATAGATAGGAGCAAAGAGAGAGAAAGGTGTTCGAAAACAAAAGGAGGTAACTCAGCTATTTTTCGGAAGGCGCTCTCGAGAATTGCGAAAAAAGAATGGGACTTCTTGGAGGGGAGGAGAAGTAGCAGTAGAATGGGAAAAAGCAAAAGAAGCTGGGAGGTCGTGGGAAAGAACTGCCTCGGGAGGGGTGGTGATAGCCAAAAGGAAAGCAGAGCGGGATGTGGGAAAGGGTCAAAAAAAACCTCTCGGGGGGGTGCCTTGGAATCGTCTTCCATGGACCAGGGGGGAAGAGGACAGGTCTAGAAAAACAAAAAAAAGGGATGTAAGAAGGGTTCCCATGGCAGAAGAAAGGCACGCCCAATCGCCCGATATTTGGGAAGCTCTTCCTCTTGCACCCTCCTCTAAAAACCTTCTCTCAAAAAAAAAAAAAAAGAAAAAAAGTGAAAAAAGAAGAACGCTAAGAAAAAGAAAAGTGAAATCGCTTCAGGCATTTCTCGAAGAAAGAGACGTCAAACTATACACGGAGCAAAAAAGGGACACTGCTCAAAGGGGAAGGGAGAGATACTAACGAAAAAATCGAGCTTCACGTCAGGGGGTCCGCGCGATAAAGAAAAGGGGCAGGGGAGGAAGCAGTTAAGACTATCCTTAACCAAAATATGCGCGGGGGAACTGAAAATTCCTCTCCGAGAACCTCCACTTCTAAAGGGAGAGGAAGCCGCCAACCAATGGAAAAGAAGAAGAGTATGGAAAGTTCGCTTGCAAAGAAGAAATAAAACCATTCTGCTTCAAAGGAAGGGAGGAACCCTCCGAAGTATTATACGAAAAAGTAAAAAAACTCGCCTGGGGGAAAAAAAATAGGCATAAAAAACTTAGGAGAGGACCCAGTCCACGAAATGTCCCGCCAAAAAAAAGGCGCTCTTCGTTCCTGAGAAACTCGTCATCAACATTGGGCCGGGGGAAAACCATCCCTCCACGCATGAAAGCAAACTCGATGGCAGCGAGAAAGGAAGGAAGTCTATCGAAAAAAGGTCGAAAGGAAAAAAAGGCGCAACTACCAGAAGGGGATCAACAACTAGTAGGAAAAAGGGGCATCAACGGCACTGGAGAGTGGAAGCATCGAGACACTGAGCCCGCCCCTGCCCTGGGGAGCAACCGTCCTAAAGAAAAACGCTAGAAAGAAGGTCTCGGAACGCAGCCCCTAATCATCCCTCGTAGGGGGAAATTCTCAATTGGGAAAATACTCTGGAGAAGTCACCCCCTGCCGTTCCAGGAAGGGAGGAACGACTACCAAAAAAGGCACTTTAATAATTTCGAGGGGAAGGAAAAGGAAACACTCCGACCTGGGACATTATCGTAAAGAAGGAACCTCACTGGGGGAGGCAAGTTGATCAAGGGCAAGACGTGGCTCAGCGAGTTCTCGCAAAAAAGGGGGATCTGGCGCAAGGCCAGAAATTGACAAGCCAAGGGAAATCCGGGTAACGAACGACGCTCTGAAGAGAAAGAGATGCGGCAATCACGAGAATCTTTCTTCAGGGCAGAAGGGAAAGCGGGGGCCAAGCAGGCCAGTCAAAAAAATTTGGGGGGGGGCCCTTGGGAGAGACAACGCCTTGAAAAAATCCTCTGCTACTACATTGGGAGAAGGATCGATTCAGCACAGGTCCGGACAAGCAAAAAAGCAAAAAAACCCTCGACAAAGGGAGCTTTCCTCTGGGGGGAAACTTATCTTCATCCTCGGAGGCTCTTGGGAGAGATAGAGTTGACAAAAAAAAGAAAACTCTCGGTCGTGAAAAAGGGGGGTTTCGAACTTCTGGTTCTTTCTTGAAGGGAGGGAAACAGGTTCGAAGCTGAAGGAGGGAGGGAAAAACACTTCGGTTCCAACGGAGCGGTCCCAAGGAAAGGCCTGTTGCAGCCCAGAAGCGACATCAATGAAGACCTGATAAAAGCAGGAAAAAAGGTTATGTTCGGGGCGCACGTTCACGGAGGAAATTCTATGGTTGCAGGAGAGGGGGGGGAAAAAGTGGGTTCATGTACAGAGGAAGTCTTCGTTTCGGGGAACGAGAAAGGCGGACGCGTAAGCAAGGGGAGGTAAAGAAATGGGGGGGGACATCACGGCGCAGCTCATCGGAAAACGCATTCTTCCGCTTGGGCTGCTCGCCGGCACTCTGAAAAGAGAGGGGTGAGCAAAAAAACACAAAACGAAGGGAGGGCGTACGAAAACTTCTTCACCTATCAGAAGGGAAAAAGACGCCGAAACTAAGAGGGACCCTAAGCCGAATCCGACCAAGTGGAAGGGGGGAGAATTACCGAATAAGACAGGGAGTCCGGGGCTGCAGAAAAATCGTATAAGCAAACAGGGAGTCGTCCGCCTCAGAGTCCTCTGTGGTTTGGCTGCGGCCACAAAAAAGGGTCATGGGGAGAGAAGGCTGGATGCAAAAGAGTTTTCGCAATAGGGGGGGGAAGAAGTGAAGCAGCCTTCAGAGATTCATGTCGGCCGTCTCTCTCGAGGAGGGGGTTAGAGGAGGAAAAATCCGAGAGTCAAAACACGGGGGTCGGACAGACCGGGGAAAATCGCAAAAAAGCGAGCGCGACGGTGCCGGAAAAGGGGGGGGAATGCTGCTTCCCCTGCCCTTAAAAAAGGGAGACCAAGCACTAGAAGCAGGGGGAAAGAGAAAGACGATCAATGAACATTGGGGAAGAAAGCTTTGTTGCCCACAAGGGAAGTTGGAGTTATTCCGAAGGTACAAGAAAGAGGTCTAGATCCGGCAACTTCGTAGGGGGGGGGGTCAGAATCTCCTTTAGCACGAGTCGTTGAGATGGAGCATGACTCTTGGGAAAAGTCCTATCTTAGCTGATAGAAAAGGAGTTTTTTCTGGCGAGGGGGGAACCTATGGGGGGGGGAACGAGTGTCCGGTCGAAGGAAGAAAGAAAAAGCGCGAAGCCTTCGTTTGAAGGGGATGCCCGTTCTTCGAATCTCGCAGAGAGAAGGGGGATTGGGACCCAGCGCCCGGAGAGAGTAAGTGCTCTGACTCAGACCACGAGAGAAAGGGATTGTCGCTTGCAGAAAAAACGCACGGCACCATCCTGAAGGGAAGGGTCAGGTAAAGGAACAAGGACCAAGATAGAAGGGACGGGGATCCTTTATTATAAAGTTGAAAGGGCGAAAAGGGCGCAACAGGCCGTTGAGAAAGGGAACCTAATCGCGCTTGCGGGAGATCGACTAGAACAATGTGACGCGGTACAAAAAGGACAGAAAGGAAAAACCATGCTGAAAGAAAGACGGAATGTGATAAGAGCTAGCGATCACAGAAGGAAGACTATAGAGTAGAAAAACCATCCAAAAGATGCCCTCATGTCGAGGGCTTGTAGAAAAGAAGGGACGGGGGTCCTAATCCGGAGCTCGGGAGGTCGGAAATTTATTACCGAGGAAAAATTTGGGGGCTTCAAAGGGGTAAACCTCTCCCACAAAGAAATTCCGAAGAGGCCCGGGGGAAAGGGGAGTAAAAACATATGAGGCTTGAGTGACGGGCATTCTCTCTAGAAGAAACAGGTGGTCTTAGGAAAGGAAGGGGGGAGGTAACCACGAAGAAATGAAAGTGGGACATGTCTTGCGCAGAGAAAAAAAAAACGCCGCTGGCTCTCAGCAAAAGGATTACTCCAATCGAAGAGCTCGGAAGTAGAGGCCGCCACGGGAATATCCTTGTACTGTAGGGGGTTCCTGATCGGCCCCTAGAGGCTACGACATCCGAGAGGGAGGGAAGGGACTATGGTCTTTCCAGACCGACGGAGGAAAAGCTTTTGGGGTAGCAGCACTGGTTGGGAGGAATCTTGCTGAGCTTCCGTCACAATTTTGAAAAAAGTGTACGGTAGCATGTCCTAAAGGATCGCTCCTATCTCAGGGAGTTCCGACAGGATGGGGAGGTCGGTTTCAAGGACGGAGGATTACAAGGGTCGTTGCTTAAAGAAAGTTGAAGCTAAGATCGGGCCGTTGGATGAAGGGACAAAAGGGAGTCCATACTAAAAGGGGATCAAACTGAAAAGGAAAGGGTCTAGTGGTCGCCAAGAAGAATAAAGAGGAAGTCCTTAAGAAAGCAAAAAAGAAGAAAAAGGGGTTGCTTTTACAAGGGGGAATTTTCGGCACGGGGGGATGACGAGGGTGGTGGCAAGGGAGGATCGTGGTTTGGGTTTGGTGAGGGACGGGTAGGGGAGCGTGTTGGAAAAGAAACCTACTGTCCGCTCTGGAGGGGTCCCGGACCCGGGATTGAAGGCTGAAAGAGGATCCTGGGAACCTCCTCTTGAAAAGCAAGAATGCGGGGAGGGAAATGGCCGCTAAAAGTGGGGAAAATCGAAAATCTTCTCGCTCTAGAGTCGGGGGACATAAGGGGCGATCTCTTCTCGGAGAAGAATTTTCAAGTCTAAAAGAGAAAAGAGGGGGGGAAGTAATATAAACTAGTCGAAAGGGACTTCGTCAAAAGTGGTAAGAAAAAAAAAGGTCGAATTTTGCCACTTGCGAGGTTATTCTAAGGGAGATCTGAGAAGGTCGACACTGAGATTGGACTGATTGGCATTCCGAGCAGCATAGAAAGAAGCCGATCTGTTCACGAAAAGGGAAGGTATAGTGACGTGGGGTCGGATCAGGAGCCAAAGGGGTGTGGAGATACAGGAAGGGAAGGGCCTAGGAAGAGCCATGGAAATCTGGGCGAAGGGGGTGCAAACTTTAAAAGGAGGCATCCTGGGGAGAGGGGGGATTGCCCACACTCTCTCACAACAACAACTATGAGAAGAAGGGCAGCCCCAATGGGTCAAAGAAAAACTGAGACCATCAAAAGAGAAATAAAAAAAAAGTCTTCCTCGGCAACCCTCAGAGGATACCGTTCTCTAAAAAAACCCGTCGCTCGCTGCTCGCGGAAAGGAAAAAACGAACACGCAGCCCCAGGTGTCAACGCGGAAAGGGGGGGGGGAAGCCCAAATTTCCCCCCGAAGACTAAAGGGAAAAAGGGATAAGGAAAATAGTTCTCCCCACACGGGTCCCCGGAAAAAAAAGTGGGAGCGAGCTCTGAAATTCGAAAGCGTGCCCTACTAAAGGCCCCGAACCGTACAAAAGAAAACCATTTCCGACCTGACCTTTCATTAAAACCACCGGCAAATATCGGCGGGGTGAAGGAGGGGCGGGGAGGATGGAGAGGAAGGGGGAGTTGGGGAATGGATGGGGTGTGAAGCTGTTTTTTGTGGTCGCCATGGGTGTTCGTGGTCCGGGGAATCGGGTGGAAAAAAAGCCCAACTGGGTGTTAATCTAGGGTGCGCCTGTTCGAGGCTCCTAACCCACACTATTCAATTCGTTCGGAGATCAAAAAAAAGGAAAAAGGCCCGCGCCCGAATTAAATCAAAGCACAGGTCCCCTAATGGAAAAAAAAGCCCCTCCCAAAAGCGAGCCGGTGAAAAAAGTGCTCCTTCTGCATCAGGTTCGCGGACCAAGAAAAATTCTGACGTGGAACGATTCCTTTGGAAGGGGGGCCTCCCCCCGAAAAGTCTCCCATTGTCCCCAAGGGGCCCCAGCGTAGAAGCAAAAAAACTTTTTTCCGGGAAAAACATTCGGGAAAGCCAGACGCTGGCCAAGGGGGTGTGGGGGAAAAAAGGTTGGAGTGAAAAAGGAACCCCCCACCCAGGGAAACCATTTTGAAAAACCCCACCGGGGAGAACTAAAAACCGGTTAAAGGGGGAAAACCCTAAGGGGGGAGAACCCACCGGGGAGCCACAATCCCAAACAGCCACAGTCCCCCCCGCCCCCCATCTCGTGGGAATAGAAGAAACCACTCCGATGGCGAGATCCCCCCCCAGCTTTCTTTTTCGAAATGGGGTTGAAACTTTTTTCAGGATGCTCGCCCCCGGGGGGGTTCTTTCAAAAGCCCAAATTGCCCCACGGGGGAAACGACCCCTTCCAGGGTGTGTTAAAGTGCCATCCCCTTCTCAATCCCTGAAAGAAGGGTTTCAAAAAAACGTCAGAAAAAACGGAGGGGGGGGGGAGGCAAGAATGGGGAAAAAGGGGGAGAAAAACTTAAGGGAGGGTTTCCCAGGAAGAGAAGCACAACCCCCCCGGTTCAAGGGTTGTTTGAAAGGCAAACCGCCCATCAAAATGCCCTCAAAATCGAAGACATCCCGAAAAAAATCCCCCCAAATGAAACTATTGAGTCCCACTCAAAAAGGCCCAGATATCGCTCCCGGGTAAAAAAAAAGCCAAGGTATTTCCATTCCTAAGGAATTCTAAGAAAAAAAAGGGGGAACACCCTCCAAGTTTAGGGGGGGGCTTCGTCCTGGATAGAACCCTTTCCCCAAGAAAGTCTTTGACTTTAAATCGTTCGTTGGGGGTCAATAGAAGCCCCTACTACCCAAACAAAGGGGATAAAGGAAAAACGGGTCTTAATAGAGGGGGGTTCCGAAATCAGTAAACAAAAAAAACCTACCCTGGCCGTCAGTTTAAAAGTGGTGGGAAATCGGGGAAAAAACCCTCAAAGGAGGTACTTCCCCAGGGCTATTTCCCATCGAAAAAGTGGGAAAGGATGTTTCCCCGCTTTTGGGTTAGCCAAGCCGCTGGGGAAAGGGGGTATCTTTCGCAAAAAAAATTTAACAGGGGAGTATTACACCATGCAAAGTAGGGGGACCCTCCCCATTTTGGGGGGGTAACTCCGCGGAAAAGAGCACCTACCTTAAGCGTTCTTCCCAAAAAGAGGGGGGAAGAGGAATAAAAGAAATCCACACGAAAGGCTTTTTCCCACCCCCCCGTTAAAGGATTTCAGTAGGAAGAAAATAATGGATCGTGGGGCCCATCATGAACGAGGGAGGTTTTTTTTGGGGGAGACGGACCCCCAACACCAGTGGGGCGGAACGTTTTTCCCATTACCAATTTCCATCACCACCCCCCCCTTCCCCCCAGACTTTCTCCCAAGTTTTTACGGGGGGGGACGGAACAAGTTCGCCCTGTCCCCCCGCATCCACAGGCCCCCGTAGTCCAAAGAACAGAAAGACCTTTCGGTAATTCAGCTTCATGGGGGGGGTTAATTGGGAAAAAAAGAATTAGGAAAATCCCCTCCTATGTCGTCCCCCAACACCAAACGTCTCCCCGGGGGGATCTGCGGGAATTTTACCAAAATTTCCCCAGTTTACCGTTCTAGAAGTTTTCAAAAGGGGGGAGGGCCTGGTTGGTCCCGGAACTGCCGGTCAGAAAAAAATTTCTTGATAGTTTGTCTGTGTCGTGCGCTCAGCAGCAACCGGGCAGAAAACATCCCAAAGGGGGGAGGAAAATGGAAAAAAAAAACAATTCCCCTACGAACATCTGCGCTTTTTCTGTACCCAAAAACGCTGCCGGGGAGCCCCTTCCCCCTTTGGGAAAAAAAAGTCTCCCCGAAAAAGAAAGGAAAACACTTGATCAAAGGGAAGACCTAATTGACAATAACTGTCCCGAAAGTTGGGATCCTTTTAAATCTCCCCACGAAATTGAAAAAAGGGAAGGTGTAACCCGACCGCCAAAAGTCTAATGGATTCTCTTTTTGGTTTTTGAAAAAGGGTTGCAATTTAATCCTGTAACAATAAAACAAGTCGTGTCAATTTTCCGACCCGTTTTTCCCCAAGTCATCCCGCAAGGGGTTCTTCAATCTGAAGAATCGGGCTGTTGATTTGAATTCAGGAGTTCAGGGAAAAGCTTCTTCGTGGAAGAACGTCCCTCCCCAGGGCATGCCAATCATTGTGTGATTACCCCGCCCGGTCCCTAGGTCTCTCTTTTAATCTGGGATCCCTTCTGGAGAAAGGGGCCTTTAAGTATGGTGAAACGGGCTTCCCCCTGGAGTCTTAGGGGGGGTATCCCCCCAAAACAAGAAAAACTACCATGGTACCCCCCCACTTGTTTGGGACCCTCTCTTTCAGAGATGGGGGAAGCTTTCCACCTATCCTCATGAAAAAGTGACCAGAGAAAAACGGAAAACCGAAGAACCCTTAAGAGTATTCGGCCGAAAAAGAACTCGTTTTTGGGGGAGAAGATGAAAAAAAAGGATACAATCCGAAGTCTCCCTCTCATTGAAACTAAAAGAAATACTAAATGAAAAAAAGCAGTCGGGAGGGAACGCGGTGGGAAAGGCTTTTGTGACAGAGGGGGGTTTGGGGTCTTCCGGGGTCCCCCCACCAAAAGGGGTTCATTGTTTCTGGGAGTTGGGTTAGAAGGCTTTTCGAAACGGGGGGGTTGGGGGGGGAGGGAAGTTTTTGGTTCACAGGGGGGAAAGGGTGAAAGGAAGACGGGAAATCCCTCTTCCATGGGGGGGGGGGAGTAGAGGGGTCCGTCGTCCCCCAGTGCAAAGGGGAGTAGGGCTGGCCTCCCCCCACCATCTTAGCACAGTCCAAAATTCATTATTCGTGGGAAAAGAAGGGAGAGGGAAAGAAACATCAACCGACGGCAGAACTACTCATTCCAGGAGAGGAAAAAAACTGGGGGGAAGGGAAGAAAAAATTGTATATTTGAAAAAAACCCGAAAAGGGAAAGGCTTTTTAAACCTCCCTATTCAAAAAAGAGTCTGAAAAAGGGGAAACCCCTGCAGAAAACTCCCAGAAGAGCACCACAGTCAAATTTTGGGGTGCCCTCCCACCCAGGCGGGAAAATCGGGGGGGGTTTTTCCCACAAAAAGAGACAATGGTTTGTGCTGAGGACAGTAAAAAAAAGAAAAAAGCCCGCTGTAGGGGGAAGATAAAGGCATCCAAAAAGGGGGGGGGAATTCTTCTTTTCGGGGGAAAAGGGGTCGGGAAAATGGAGAAAGGGGACGGTTTTTGGTCTCTTATTGAAATACAAAGACGAATTAGGTTGGGAGCACTTCGAGGGAGAAAAAAAGGAACCCTTGTTTTTTAAAATGGGGAAGCTTGGTTGGCCCCACGATAACAAACTTTAAGGGTTTTTTAAAGGAGGGGGCCTTCCTTAGCAAGAAAGCTACCAAAGGGAGGAAAAAACCCCTTCTGTTCACTCATATATTGAAAACCTTTAGAAAGCGGGAGAAAAAACCCTATTCAAATCAGGAAATTGTTTTTGTAAAAAAGACAGAAAGACAGTTACTATTTAAAGGAGGGGGGCGGGGATGCTTACTCCCCAAAAAAGGATAAAGGCAATTTAGTGGGTTTACTCTTTTCCTTTAAAAAACGGGTAACCAAAAAAGACCTTGTTAACTTAAAAGAAGAACCATTTCAATTGTGGGAGGGCCCAGGGCTTACCGTGACAAAGAGAAATAAAAGGGAAACGGTTTACTGGGATCCAGGTTCCCCCCTTGACCCATAATTGGCGAATTTTCTTAAGGAGGGGTCTGGGGGGGCCCGAAAAAAAAAGTGCGTTGCCCGCCTCAGTTGGAAACCGAAAAGCCCCGCCGAACGGGGGACAAGGCCCATTACCCTTGCCTTGGAAAAAGAGAAGAAATTGGTGGAAGGGGGCGATGTAAAAAACCATACACTATCATAAATTAAAAGCGATCAGCCTACCCCACCGGGCCCCCCAGAAAAGAAACCTTCTTAAGAAAGATTTCCGCCGTGTTCAAACTCGGGCTGAAAGAAAAAAGCGTCCCCCTGGGAAGGGGATGCCACAGTGAGTAATACCATAAGGGGTGGAAAAAAAATTGTCCCCCCCCCAAATTTGTCCCCCGTAAGAGGGTGGGTAAAGGGGGGGAGTCACTGCGGGGAAAACCCGGGGGAAAGGCCCCCTTACTCCCCCAAGGGGTGTGCCCTGAAAAAAGAAGAATCTGAGCCCCGTCCCTCTAAAATGGTAGGAAGAAGAAGGAAATGCCCCCCTTTTGAAGTCCAATGGCTTGGGGGAAAACCAGCAACGGGGGGCGGGTGGAAACAAAACCTACCCTAACGCGGGGCCAAGAAAATGCCGCTGGAAAAAAGGGGCCTGTTCTATTTTTCCC
>Ga0179593_1493175_pt1 | contig 14690 bp, 26 predicted proteins | sample CZODoug2_1_08_16_FD_185931 | JGI IMG/M metagenome (GOLD analysis project Ga0179593, IMG submission 185931) | Vadose zone soil fungal communities from Angelo Coast Range Reserve, California, USA - CZODoug2_1_08_16fungal (PacBio error correction) | ecosystem: Environmental > Terrestrial > Soil >...
TCCCTCCGCAGAGTTGGAAGACAGTGAACCTCTTAGTAAAACAAAGAAAGAAAAAAAAAAAAAAACCGTTATGGGGGGGAAGGAGGGTCCAGAAAAAAGTTAGAAAACTGTTTCTTTGACCATGTCACACGAATGGAGGGAAAGAACCGTTTGGGGGAGTTCCAAAAAGGGAACGGATTCGCAAGAAAAAAAAGAACAAAAAATGAAAACGTTGTGGAAAACTACTAAGGAAAAGAGGTTCAGAAAGGGAAGGGTCTACAGTTTCAAAATGGGGGGAGGCAGCACGTCTCTTATTCCGAAGCAGGGGGGTTGGAAGGGGCAAAAGGAAAAGAAAAACCGAGACAGAGGAAAAGGAAGAAAGGAGAGAAAAAAACAAAACAGATGAAGATGCTTCCTGGAGCTGAGGCAAAACAAAATCCCGCGAACGGCAAAGAGAAGTCGGAAAAAGGGGGGGGGCAGGGTTCCACAAAAACGTGAAAAGGCTCAAGACATGAAAAGGGATACCCCTGGGGTGAAAAAAAAGGAAAAAGAGAAGGTCTTGATAACTGCAAGGGTCGGAGGGGAAAGTGGGAAGGAAGGACACCTTTACGAAATTAAGGAGGGCAAACGGGAAAGTGTTCGTACAACAGAACTAGGGAGGTCATACGCGGAACAAAGTGGGGGAAGAGGAGTCCGGAAAAACAAACGGGGAAGGGGTCCAAAGGATAGGGTTTAAAAAAAAAAGCAAGCAAACAAAATCGGCCCGAAAAAACGAAGGGAAGGGACGTTGGGGGGCACAAACGACTGGAAAAAGAACGAAGTCGCCTGGGGGGAGAAGGGCGTCCAGGGGGTCAGAAAAACAGGAGGGTGAAAAGAGACTGAAATGGAAGAAGGGGGGGAGAAAAAAGCTTGAATGTCACTAACTGCAAGGTTCTCAGACATAAACTAAAAAAAAAATAAAAAAAAAAAGCACCCAAGAGAAGGGGTCAGGAGTAAGCAGTGATCAGACTGCATCGAGGGTTCGGGGGACAGGGAGCGGATCAAAAGGGAGGAAAAAAAAGCAGTGGAAAAAGGGGGGTCAGTCCAGAAACGCTAGGATGAACCCAGATAGAAGAATTGAGCTGGGTAGTCTGAAATTCAACAAACGAGAACCGACTAATCTAGTGGGGGGAAAAAAAAAAAATACCAGAAAGAATGGGGGAATGCAGGTGGGGAAGGACCAAGACAACATCAGGGGGAAATTAAAGGGGGAAAAAGACGAATGATAAGAAAGAGGGGGGAAAACAGGCCTTGGGGGGGGGGTCACGTTAGTCGTATACGGAAAGGAAGTCCGGCAAAGAGGGGGAGGGAAAAAAAAAGAACAATTGGAAAACTATCGGCAAAAAAAGCGGATTGACAAAAAAAATCCAGAAAGGGGGGTGGGGGCAAAAAAGATTGCAACTGGGTACCAGGACCGTCCACCCAGCGGGGGGTTAGGGCACACGGACAAAATCCAGTAGCTGGGGGAAATTAAGGGGAAAGAAAAGGTGCGTGCGTACGGGCTGCAGGGAAAAAGTGGAGTCAAGGAAGAAATTGGGAAAGGGGACTGCGAATCGCAACTTTTTCTCCCGAGAAGGGGGGGGGACCAAGAATCAGACGGCCGGGTGCAAGGGGGGAAGTCGCGCACGTGGAAAAAAACACAGGGGGGGGGGGGGGGGGGAACGACCCTTAAGGAACAAAAAAAAAAGGCTGAGTTTTAGACGGGTTGATCAGAAAAACGGAAGGGGGACTCAACTCATTGGGAAGGAAATTAAAATGCCTGACAATCAGAGAGACCAGAATGGAAAAAGGGAGGGAACTTCGAAGGGGCTGGGAGTCGCGGGGGGGTCTCGGAGGGGGGAGTGTGAGAAACCAGAAAAACAGGAGAGAAAATTTAAAAAGTTGTTGAATTAAACTGAAGGAAGAGAAGGGGGGTGGAAAAACTGAAGGGGGGGGGGACAAAAAAACAAAGCCTTGAAGAAGAAAAAAATGCCAAAAGGGCAATTCCGCGGCATGATTTTCAAAAGGTAAAAATTAAATAAGGGAGGGACCTGGGAGTGTCTCAGGGAAATAGATCGAAACCGCAAAATAACAAGTGAAAGAATTATCTTTCTGAAGTGGAGACAAAGGTGGGCATGGAACTCTGGGAAAAAGAGCGGAAAAAAAAAAAAGACCAGACTTATGTTCAGTGAGGTCAGGGGGGGGGGGCGTGAGAAACGGGAAATGACAAAAAAAAATAAATGGCCTCAATCACAGAAGGGGGGGAAAAATTTGGGGGGTGCAGGCTTCCATGGGGGTCCGGGAAATAAGTGAAACCCGAACAAACGAGTCTTCGAGGATACAACAAAGCAAAAGGGAAGGAAAAAGCACTTATGTATTGAGTATCTAAATCGCGGGGGGGGGGCAACTCGAGGAAGCGTGAAAGAAAAGAAAAGGGTTGGGTACAGGGGGGGCAGGGGGGCGGGGGTTGACGATGGAGGCTGAGCGGAGGTTACCAAAGGGGGGGGTTTTGGGTGTGGGGGGGGGGGGGTGGGTGGTTTGTTCTTTTTTTTTTGGGGGGGGGGTGGGGGGGTTGTGGGGTGTTGTGTGGGTTTGTTTGGGGAAGGGGTGGTGGGGGGTGTGTGGGGGGGGGGGGGTTTGGGGGGGTGTTTTTTTGTGGTGTTGGGGTTGTTGTGTGGTTGGGGGGTTGGGTTTTTGGGGGGGGATGGGGGGTTTTGGGGGGGTGAGGGGGGTGGTGGGGTGGGAGTCGGGGGTTGGGATTGGGGTGGTGGGAGGGTTTGCGGTCTGTGTTTGGGGTGGGGCTTTTTTTTTGGGGGGGGGTTGTAGGGGGTGTTGTGGGGGGTTTTTGGGTGGGGAAGGGTTGGGGGGGGGGGTGGGTTTTTGGGGTTTTGGGTTTGTGGGGGGGTGGGGGGGTTTTTGAGTTTGGTTGTTATTCTGGGAGGGAATTAGTTTTAGGGGGTGTTTTGGTTAGTTTTTGTTGCTGACGGTTTTTGGTTGGGGGCGGAGGGTTTTTTCGTTTCTGTGGGGGGGGTTGGGGTATTTGGAGGGGTGGGGGGCTTGTGGCTTTTAGGACGTTCGGAAATGGGGGGTTTGGTTGGCCTTTTTTGGCGCCTGGGCAAGAGCCAAAGAGCATCCCCACTTTGGGGAGAAAGAGTGGTGAAAAATAATGGGACCTAGGTGCCGAAAAGGTAACAGAAGAAACGCTTGGGGGACGGAAATCAAGTTGCAATCTCTGCAAAAAGATTAACAAAAAAAAAAAAGTTCCTAGGGATCAGATTGTTGCGGGGCGCCTAAAGGGATGGGGGGGACGGAGGTTGCCCCGGAAAAAGAAAGACGCAGCGTTCGTTGAAGAGCACCTGCAAGAAAAAAAGGGGAGGGCAACATGATCCAGATTGATAGGAATAAGGCCAAAAAACTAAACAAGTCAGGAGAATACCTGGACTAGGGAGGGGAAATCTGAAGCGGTCGAGAAACAAAACAGGTAGGGCCATGGGAGGCGCCCCGCCCAGCGAAAAACTAACAGCAAGGGAAAACGCGCGGGAAGGTCCGAGGCACAGGATAAGATGAAGTAAGGAGGCTGAAGGACGGGAGACCTGGGTTGAACACAAAGGGGGGGAAAACCTAGAAGTTCGAACCAAGATCCCGCCAAGTCATACAACAAAAGAGAAACTGAGGGGGGGGGGAGGAAAAAAGGAAGATTAAGGAAATTGGACCTTTTTAGACAGAGGAAGAACCAAAAAAATTTGTTGAAAAAGGATCCTGCAACCGGGCCGAAAGAAAGAAAAAGATCGTGCGATACAAGCACAGGGGCGGAGTCCAGCACGGGAAGGTTTCATTTAAGTCGCGGCGGGGGCTAAAAAGAAAAAAAAAGGGGCTAACGATCTTAGGCCTCTTCAAAAAACGAAAAAAAGAAACGCCAGAACCTATCCGCAAGGGGGAAAGGCAGGGGATTACAGACTGTTACTGATACCAAATGGAAAAAAAACTTGGGGAAGGGATTCCGCCCACCGACCACTCAGGAGAGAATAAGAAAGAGGGCTTCCTTGAACGGAAAACGGAAAAGGGGGGTCAAACTTTGGCGCGAAAGGTGGGAAACATTGCAGGAGGCCTCAGGTGAGGCCCCTCATATGAAAGGAATGAAAAAAAAAAATCGCATAAAACTTCAGTCATATGTAGGGGATTGTTTCCGGAAAGATCCGAGGGAAAGAAAAGGGGGGGGGAAAGGCCAAAAAAAGGTCCTGAGCCAAACTGAAAACGGAAACCTCTTGTGGCAAAAAACAAAAACAAAATTCTAAAAACATAGCTATTCCAAAAAAAAACGAAGTGCAAAAAGGGAAAAAAAACCCAAGGGAAGGAAAATCAAATCAGGGAAAGTAAAAAGGGAGAAATTCCGAGGAAAAAAGTGACCGGCATGGACTGGGGGGGGACCGAAAAATCGAAGAGCAGAATATCCTGATCGGGGAAAGTGAACATAAATCAAAAGCGGGGCGCGGTCAATGAAAAAAATAAAAAAAACCCAAAAATTTCAAGAAAAAAGAGGGAGGAATGAAAAAAGGCCAACCAGGAAAGGATACCGATGATGAACAACCGGGAGAAACAAAAAACCCGCATGGCTGGAAATTCAAACTGGGGGGGGGACCAGAAAAAGCCCGGAACATCCATGCAGGGCAAAGAAATGAGCAAGAGATAAACTAACGGGGAAAAGGGTTGAGAAGGGAAAAAAATCGTAAAAAAAGGCCTGGAAAAGAAGTGGGATCCGCTGAGGGGTTTCATCCCCCCTGGAAAAAAGGAAATCACCTGTCATCTCAGGGATCAGGGGACTCCGACAAAAACAAAATGGGGGAGGGACAAAAAACCGAGTTACAGCATCACGGGGGAGAACAAGGGGGGAAAAAGAAACAAGCTTGTTTGCTGGTCTACCGGCAACGGCGCCTTGGGAAAACGACAAGAAAATGCGCCAAAAATCCCGATCTTGATCTGCCGTCTTGAGAGTACAAAAAACATTGGGAAATCGAATGGGGGGGTAAAAACAGCTAAACCAAGAAAAAAATCTTCGACTGCCGAAGGCAGGCCCCCGGGGGGGGGGGGGGGGAAAGAGCTTTGAACCGCCCGAAAAAAGATTCATTTCCTGTGGGAAGAGAAACAAGGGCGGGGGGGCGAAAGTTAACAAGGAAAGGAAAATGGGGGGAGGGGAAGGAAAGCGTCCTACACCGGAGAAACGAAGGCGGAGGGTTTTCTCCTTGACCCATCAAAAAAAAAATGAAGGAAAAAAAACGCCTGACAAAAAAACCTTGGCAATGATTGCCTAAAAGAGCCGACGGGACGGACTGCTGTTCAGGGGGGGGGACAAACCGATGGGGGCGAAGATTCAAGAGGGAAAAGGACTGGGCTACTACTGAACGAAAAAGGCGGGGTTAAGCCCAGCGGAGAAGCTAAGAGGCGAAAGAACGGGCTTAGGTGATCTTAAACAATGCCAAGTTCCCTGGAGTACCGTGGGTGGGAGAAGAAGTCTATGAGGGGGAAAGGAACACTAAAAAAAAAAAAAAAAAAAAAAAAAAAAAAACTCAGTCGGGAAGCCGCCGGGAATGAAGAAAAAAAATCACGAAGTCAAAAAGGGAACCTGAAGCCCGAAATCAGAGAGGCCGAAAATTACAAAGAGGGGCAAGGGAAAGGAAGGCAGAAAGATTTCGGCCAAAAACATTTTAGAGAGGGGTGGGAAGGTCCAGGCAGAATACAGGGAAGGTAGTGCGAGAAAAATAGGGAAGTGCAAGGTACACCAGACGTTTGCGCCAAGAAAGCGCCCAAAAAAAAAAGAAAGGGCAAGAAAAGCTGCTCCGGGACAGGGGGGGGGGGGGGGGGGGGTGGGTGGGCGGGGGGGGGGGGGGGGGGGGGGGGGGGGGTCTGGGGGGGGGGGGGGGGGGGGGGGGGGGGAAAGAAAAGCGAATTCGGAACGTTTGAGGGGGAAAGAGCCTGAAGAAAGCAAAAAATTCTAGGGTTTGACGGAAGAGCAGCCAGCAATCTACCATCTCACGGGGGGAAGGGCCAAAAAGGGGTCGTCGCGGGAACCCGGTCGCGAAACGTTATGAGAGATGGGGGTCCCGGGGGAGGGGGAAAAGAAAACAAACGCCTTGGGCCCGGATAAAGGGAAAAAAAAAACTTTTCTGGCCGGGAAAAAGAAACCGGCCTGATCCGGCAGGAAAAGGTGTCAAAAAGAGGAAAAAAAAAAAAATCCAACGGCCCAACAAGAAAAAAAGAAAACCTGAGCAACGGAGTATGAAAAAAGGGAAAACGAGAAAAAAATGGGAAAGTGTGGAAATTGCAGGGTGTAAAAGGATGCAGATGAGGAAGAGCGGAAGGGTGGCGGCATTAAAAGCGCCAGGGCAGCTTCCAGGGAAGAATCTCAACCCCAGGAACAAAAAGGGGAGAGGAGGAAAAAAAAAAAAGAGATTTCTGGGAAAAATGGAAAGCAGGGGAAAACGGAAATTTTCCTGCCCCACAAGTTCCGCACGACGGCCAGGGATCTAAACCACACGGGGGGTTCCAAAAGGGGAACACGCCCAAAGCAAGCTTGGCATCCTCGTCTTAGGGATGGGGCAAAAAGGGGAACCGAATAGCTAGATTCTTGACTAAGCAAGGGAAAAAAAGACAGCCAGGGGGAAAGTTGGACCAGGCAGACACCGTTCTCACAAAGAACCGGATTGTTCCGGCCTGGAAGAAGGAAGTCGTCATAACTGCGCAACGTTGAAATGGGGCAAGAAAACTTTGGACCGGGGGAAGATGTCCCATGCGGAGTCGCAAGAAACCAATGACGCGGTGCGGAAGTGTTTCGGAGAACGAAAAGATCTGGGCGGTCCGGAGGGAGGAAAGGGGAATACCGATTGGGGCTCACCCTGCGGAGCAAAATTTTCAAACTGATGGGGGGTTGACGAAACGCAAATGAAGAACAATTAAACAAGGGACAGAGTAGATGGGGTCGTGCGAAAAGAACCTGCAAAAAAGGGGGAGAAAAAAAAAGGCAAACCGCCTTGAAGTTTGGAGATCGGATAAAGGGGAAAGAAGACTGCAACGCTTGGGGAACGAAGGGATAGGGACTCGGGTGAAAAACTACCGGGAAACGTACAAGAAGAGAAACTGGTATCGGGGGAAAGGCCAAACAGAAAAAAAAAACGATCACGGGGGAATTTAAAAAATCAATAGCAGGAAAAAAGGGGAAAGCGGGGACGCAGGCCAAGAACGTCGGAGGCGGGATCGGTATACGCTTGCGGGTGAAAAAAAGGGAATGCAAATTTGGCCGGAGGGACAAAGACGTCAGGAAAAGGGGGCAGGACCGGGAAGGGACGGATCGCCATACATATGGAAAAGAAAAATTGCCCCAAAGCAGGCTCTGGGGGTGCCACCCCAAGGAAGCAGGAAGGTGGTGCCTCAATGACCAAGGAGGGGGAACGGCAGCCACCGCCGTGTGTTAAAAAGAAAACCCTATTGAAACTTGGTTCAAATGAACGCAGGGGACGTTAAAACAGGGGACTAGAGGCAGCTGCAGAAAAATCATCAAGAGTGAAACGCGGTTGGAAAAATGGGCCCCCTAGCTCACGGGTATCCGCAAAAATCTTAGAAACGAAGACATGGTTGAATAGAACTTTAAACAAGCAGGCAAAAAACGGGGGGCCGCCCTGGCCAGAAAGAAAGTTTGTTGTGGTCCAAAAACCAACTGGGGATGTCCGTGGGGGTGAAAAAAAAAAAAGAAAAGAAAAAACAGAAGCGACCGGTGGCGGCCAGGGAGGAAAAGGAGCGAAAGAAGGGCAAGTCAGGGGGCGACCGTGCGCGTGGGAAAAATCAAAAGCTCGTGGAAAAATCAAAGGCGCCCGTTGGGAACGGTGGAAAGAAAGAAACTGCAGAGGTTCCAAGGGTTGATTCAAAAGGGGAAGGAGTTGGCTCGGAGTGGTGGGGCAGCTTGGAAAAAAATAAAAAAAGGCCGCGGAACGCAGCTGAGGGGGCAAAACGCGAATCAAGACCACCCCTAGCGGATGGAAGCTGGAGGGGGAGAAAAAAGGGGAAAACATCTGAACAGCATGGTGAAAAGTTATATATCGGGTGGGAAGGGGGGCAGGGAAAACACGGGGCAATATTCTCAAGGAAGGGGGAACGAAAAAGGGGACAGGGGTTCGGTCGCCAAGATAATCCACTACAAGGCATCATCACTCGCTTGGGGGAAAAGGAAGACCGGGGGGACAGGGTGCCCCATCAGGGAGAACCCACGGCGAATCAAATGATCAAACAGACAAAAAGAGAATGGCTCATTTATTATTACACAGATACCATGCGGACATCTTGCGTCGGATAAGTTAGTGGAAGAATGGAAGGGGAAAAATTGAGTGGGCGCAGGGGACGTTTTGGCTCTCTGGGAAAAAAGGGGTCGGAAATTGTAAACAAAGTGTCTCCGGTGGGGGGGACAAAGGAAAAAGAAAAACCACGGTTGAATCAAAAACAATCTATTGGCAACGTGGAAAGCAATATCGACTGCATGGTGTTGGCCTCGGCCTCCAGTCAATAAGGACCAGGGGACAAAAGAACATAGGGGGGACCACATCGTCCCCCCCGCAATTTGAGAAGGGGAAAAAAAAAAAATCCAGATTGGGCGCGAAAAAAAAAAGCAAAAGGGTCGCCGTGAAAACCATACGCACGTCCGCGGACAGAAACGTCAACAGGCAGGGAGACAAAGGATCTGGAACCGAAGTCTAACTTCAGCCATGAGGTCAAACCAAGAGACACGAAGACAAAAACGCACGGAAATGACAGATCCCATGGCATGGGTCGCACCCAAGAGACTAAAAAAAGAACGAGGACGATGGTGACGAAGGCAAAAAAAAATGAATTCGAAATCCCAAACAGACCCAGAAAAGGACGGTAAAAATCCGGGGGGAACAAAAGGGGATCTCCCAAAAAACACGGCCTAACAAACTTGAAGAAAGTCCCTTAATTATCTCTAGAACAAAAGAAAATAAACTTAGGGGAATTAAAAGGAGGAAGAAAGTGAAACTTACACTCTTGTTTACGACGGAGGGGGAAGCTTAACTGGTGTGTTCACACCTTCCTCCCTACAGGGGGACATCCAAACCGAAGGGGAAACTCGAACAAGAGGAGCACGCAGAAAAGGTCGGCGGGGATCGCGCCTGTTCAAAGAGGTGCCTGCCCACATTCCCGCGGTTGGGGGACGAAGCCGCCTTTCCTCCAAGAAAGGTGGGGATTACTCGCCCTGGGGGAAATTAAAAAAAGAAGGACCGCCTTTGTTTTGCTCAGGTCCGCCTACCGGAACGGGGAAGGGGGGCGGAAATAGAAGTGCGATTAGGGACCAAAAGAAAACCATGCCAAGGCAGGGGTTACTGCGAAAAACCAGCCAAACAAAAATTGGATTCCTAATAAAGGTAGACGAGCGAAATATGGAAACAAGAACCGGCCAGCTGAAAATAACTGCAGTAGGGGGCCGTTTGTCACTATGCCTGCAAGGCAGACGTGTGGGGTGAAAGTAGGGACTGAATGGAACGTTCGCAGGGAGGGGTTCAAAAAAAAACAAGCGACCTAAGGCAAACCGGCAAAAGACAAAGCCAGTGTGGGTCCACCCCAGAAAAAAAATGCTACGTCCTAGCACTCCAAGAGGCCGAAAATGGCAAACCGAGCTGCTTTGAATGTACTCAAGATTAGAGCTTGAAAAAGTCATTCGAGAAAACAAGTACGCCATTGGAGGGGGCCCTTTGGGGGGGTACAGGGAAAACCCTTAAGCCAAGGGACAAAATCAAAGAACGAACATTAGCGGAGGCGAACGTGACCCGAAAAAAAAGGAAAAAGAGTCAGGAGGGGGAAGAGCTAAATTGCCAGGGGGCCGTCAACAGGCACAGGTTCAGCCCGATATCTTAATGAAAGTTCGGGCTTGAGAAAGATCCTTGACAAAAGGAACATCCTCCTGAGGGGTTGGGGGAAAGAAATCAAAAAAAACTGTCGGGGGAAAGACAAGCAAAGGAAGCCCCGACCAGGGGATCGTCCCGCAAAAAAAAAAAAAAAATCGGGGGAACCGCGTGTAGAAGCAACCGAGAAAAAATGTTTGTGGTGAACACCGTCAATCACGTTCAGGGGACTAAAAAACCTCAAGGAAGGAATGGGCAAAAAAAAAACTCTCAGTGGTAAAAAAAAGGGAGAACAAACCCACGAAACATCAGTGGGGAGCGAAAGTGCTACATTCCGGAACCGGGGGAGGAAGAGGAAATGAAGGGGGGGTTAGGGGGAACACACAAGAACACACGTCCGGTCGTCCAGAAAGGAAAGACAAACCGGTGGGGTAAACCAATTCTCGGTACCTTATTCTCAAAAAGGACGGAAAAGGGGAAAATTGAAAGCAGGGGAACAACTTGTCTAGGCGGACAGGGCAGCCAAATGTCAGTTCAATAATCTGCCGCCGACTTGATGTTACCTCTCAAAACTGTTAAATAATTTAGCGTATATCTACCTGTCTCCGTCTGGAAGGTGTTTTTTGCCCGGGGCACAAAATAACGGGCGCGGGAGCTTACACTCCATGGTGGCATGGGGGGGAAGAAAAACATAGTTTTTCTAGAATATAGCGCGGACACAAAAGCCCCCGGAACTTTTCCTGCTCCGATAAACAAACCTGCTAAAGGGGCCAAGGGGAATTGCACGAAAACCCCCTTCTGGGCCACGGAAAAGGGGGGGACGGACGGAAAAACTAAGGAACAGGTTTCAAATTTAAAATGTCTTATCCTCCGATATTGCGGAAGGGCCCGTAGTTCACGCTGGAAAGTTTATGGCATATATTTGGCCTGCAACAGGGGCCCATGGGGCAATACAGCACTAGTGGGGGAACCCTCTTGGCGGGCGGCGGCGCGCCTGGGGTGCACGGGGAGACTACCTCTCAATACTCTGTGGACACCACGGGCAAAAACCGCCCGAAGAAAGACAGAAAAAGGTCAAAAGGCCGAAATGTCCAAAATCAAACCGAATGACCGTGGGACACCTTCAGAGGCACATGCTTCTGACTGAGTCTCCGGGAGTGTGATATGGGGGGTCAAAGGGGGCAAACCGGAAGTGACTCGTCCCCCATTAGGATTCAGAAGAGAAAAAAAGGGGCGCAACATTCAAGGACGTCGGGCCAATAGAGAGCCCGACAGGAGTCCGTCTGCTGTTCAGAAACCGAATAAACGGTTCTTGGACTCGGAGAAAAAGAGAGGCCGCCCGTCAAAGGGGTGCGTGAAAGTAGGGCACAGCCAGCCATCAACAAGTGAGCTGGTGTTCGGAAAAGAGGCCCAGACGTTGGGTAGGGAAGGGGAGGGTTAATACAATCGACTGTATGGACGAAAACAACCAGGTGGGCTTCCCGATGGGGAAGACGGGGATGCCCGACAAAAGAGAAAGCAAAAGGGGACAGTAGTCAAGAACTCGCGCAGCGGCCCCAAGGGGGTGAAAAGGATTAAAACAACTTATGATGCCCAAGGTCACTATGGGGAGGGAAACAAAGTGGGACTGGAAAACGGGACCGCTATATGAAGGGGCCGGAAAGGGGGGGGGGTGAGGAAATACCGTATCAACTACACAGAAGGAACGTTCTCACCGGAATAATTGAGGAAAAGAGAAAGGAGGACTTATACGGTGGGAAGATGTCCGGCCCAGAAAAAAAAATTTGACGCGGACGGGGAAGACGCCTCTCTGCGAACAATGTTGGGGGGGAAAGGCCACGGCCAGGACGTTAAATACCTGGGTCAAAAGACAGCGGATCTTGTTTCACGGAGGGAACGAAGGAAGCTGAACTACTGCAAGTGGGGTCCTTGACGAATTTAGGTAAAAAAAACCGCAATCTCAGGAAAAGGATCAGCAAAGAAAAAAAGGGGAGGGGGTGGTTTTTACTTCAGAAAAAGGGGGGGGAAAAGTAGAGAAACAAAACGACAACGTGGTCGGCCATTTTGTAGAACCCGGAAAAAAGTAAAAAACTGGGAGATGTCGCATGAGGGATGCGTCAGGAAAAACAGGAATGAAAACAAAACGCGCTGCGGCGACGATTCTACGAGAGCTTAAAAAAGCGGGCCCAGGAAACTGGAGAACGAGAAGACCAGGAGTTGGGGAAGACACTGAAGCCGCGCAAGAAGGCACGCAGGCTTGAATGTTAAAACGGAACTAGCCAAAAATTAAGCAATATTGCCGGGACTGCACAAAGAGAGAAAAAAAAAGGGGTCCGAACGCAGAAAACATGAATAAGACACACAATGCAGCCATGTGTTCGCGATCGGAGCGGGGGGAGCCGAACGGCTTTTGACGTCAGGTGGGCTTTCAAGAAGAAATTGGACTCACCAGGGAGAGGGGAAAAGAATTGAGCTGGAAAAGGGACCACGACACCAGCGTAGCGCCGATCGCTTCTCCAAAGAAAAAAGCCAGGAAATTGCATGTGGAAAGCCGGCCACGAAAAAAAAAAAAAAAAAAGAACGTACGGGTCCAATATCGAGGATACACTGACAAAGGACACCGCCGGGTGGGATTCTGTCGACCGTCAGGAAAAAATCAAGGGCCCGGTCCGGACCATCAAAAGGTGTGGACAGGGGTATCGCCACATACCAGCAGGAAGTAACCCGCACGCCCTCGACGGATGTTAGGCCATAAACAGGACAATGGGTTTTAAAAGAAAAGATTCTTCCCACCGCCCCGGGGGGGTGATGGCCTTCCACCACAGGCCTTTTCAATTGTTTCTGAAAGAGGGGAGACCGGGAAAGAGGAGAGCCACGGATCTTCACCGAACTTCGCGGGGGTAAAGGGCGCCCTCGGCTCACGTGGGGGGGGGGAAAACTCAGCAGGCCAGAAAGAAAAAATGGGTCCGTGCCGAATATGTTAAAGGGGGGTGGGAAACAATTGGTCCGAATCTCCCAGAAGATGTGGCGGGAAGGGGGACGTGTGTTGGTGATACGAAAAACGCCAAGAGGTTCGGCCTGCGCCACAACCCAGATGAAGGGGGAACAGGCGAAGGAGCAGTATACTGGTAAGTACCAAGGGAGTCAAAGTTTGCGGGTGTCACCACAAAAGCACCACTGATGACTTTTCACAGTGTTGGAAGACGGGGAAGCGAAGGGGGGGGGGATGTGGTTGGAGCGGGCTGAGCCATCGCCCCCCCGGGGGCGGATTGGAAACGCCCGAAGCTTGGGAAAAAACCAAATAGGGGGAGTCCATGATATTTGACAAAGTCGGGGACCCGCTTGAAAAAGGGGATAACCGGCAAAAGTACGCAGTGCAGGGACAGAAGGGGAACTCCGCACTCACCGGATCCGTGTGTACCGAGTAAGGGGGTTTTTCGGGCCCAAATCGCACTCCGCTTAAAGGGCAGGACCTGCCCGGTTTGTCCAAAGGGGGCGGGACCGGGCAACCCAATAAAAGGGCACAAGCACTGCTGCACCTCGGCGAAAACGGGTAATCCGACCATCCTAAAACATCCATGGAGAGAAGGGGGAAAGAGTCTAGACGCCGCAGAGGGCAAAAGGGAGCGGTAGTTGCAAAGCACTTGGGGGGAAAACAATGATGCCGCATGGAGGGGTGTGGAAAAGAACTGGACGGTCGGGAAACGGTGGTGGAACCGAGGCAGCAATGGAAAGGCCTAATACCGAAAAAACAGGGGCGAAAAACCGGACTGCAGGCTAATGCCCGAAACGGGGAAAGAAATAACTGTCGTTATTTTCGGAGGCAAAAAAAGTGCAATCGTCCGGGGAATCGGGGAGGGCGCTAGCAAAGGGGTAAAAAAGTAAATCCATAATTTTTGGATGGAGAAGGAACAGTTGCTGGCGGGGCCCGGGGAAGCAAGGCAATATGAAGATACTGGGGAAGAAGCCGGTTCGCCAGGGGAAAAAAAGGGGGCACAAAATCGGAGAGGGAAGGAAAGCAGACCTCTAAAAAACAACCTTCCGTCTGATCGGAAAGCCGGCGAGGGAGGGAACTAGCCGAAAATCAGGTCGGGTCGAACACCATTTCTTGGACGAAGAAAAAATACGACTGCCGAAAAAATGGGGGTTGACGAGCAAAATAAAATGATCGGCGAAGGGGGGGGACCGGTGAAAGTAAAAGTAACACAACAGGGGGAAGGGGAACAGGCAGTGTACGAAAAAAAAGAAGGAAGAGCCTAGAAGAAAAAGGACTCAAAACCACAACAACGGTAAAGGGGGGGAAAATCATTTCCAGCGCGGGGGGTGCACAAAGGCTTGGGTTCGGCTAGTTGGTTGAACCACAGGGCCTGAACGGGGGGGGTGAACAGCAAACAACAAGCAGTCGTGGACATGGACATCGGGCAGGCCAGGGTATCAATTTCTGTTGATCTCCGGGCAAGCGGACCAGCAATGCTTGAAAACTGAACGAACTGCAGACAAAAGGGGGGCCAAGAGAAGGTCTCCGAATCAGCTGCCGGTTGCTGAAAACGGCGGGGACAAGTGCTGTAGAAAAGAACGTTTTTTGGGAGGTGACACCTGACAGTACGGGCAAAGGATAGGTAAAGTCGCAAAAACGATGCGACAAACCCCAGCAAAGGGGGAAACCGGAGACCGCCAAAAAAAGAGGGTGTTCACGCATTGCACACGGGCACGGACAAGAAAGGCCACTGATTCAGGGAGAAAAAACATAAAATGCACGTAGTTTCACGGGGTAAAGGCCCCCCTGCAGGAAGG
>Ga0179593_1345920_pt1 | contig 14689 bp, 16 predicted proteins | sample CZODoug2_1_08_16_FD_185931 | JGI IMG/M metagenome (GOLD analysis project Ga0179593, IMG submission 185931) | Vadose zone soil fungal communities from Angelo Coast Range Reserve, California, USA - CZODoug2_1_08_16fungal (PacBio error correction) | ecosystem: Environmental > Terrestrial > Soil >...
GGGACAAAGTACTCGAAACGAGTCCGTCGAACGGCACAAAAAGATTTTACTGAAGGAAAAGTTCGGATCGGAGGAAAGAGGACGCTCAGAGAGTCAGCAATATCGACAAAAAATGAAGCTCCCGGCCCACCGCGGGAAAAAAAAAGAAGACTCTCACCATAGGACCGGGCGTAAAAGAATATCAGAAAGAGGGAGGAACAGGGTTGGGGGGGCAAGGGGGGGGGGGTGCTCCAAGTTTTTTTCAACTCCCTAACCTGCTTTCGCCGAGAAAATTACACGTACTCACAGAAAAAAAAGAGGAGTGTCTCGAAGAGACTAACAACCTAAAGAAAGGGAAGACCGGCCTAATTACAGCAATACCCTGCAGCGAGCCGCTTGGGAAGTAAAGAAGCCAAAATACTAACGAAGATGAGGGTTCTCATAAGGAGGGGGAATAATGGGGGGGGAAAAGACTTCTAGCGTCAAACGAGAAGCCCATGAAAAAAGCCAAAGGCACCCCGAAAGAAGCCCAAAGGGATCGGCATAGGAAGGGCACAACCGCACAAGAAAACAGTATCCCTGCCAGAAAAAAAAAAGGAAATCTTATGGGAAAGTAAAAGAAAAAAACAAAAAGAACAAAAAAAAAAAAGAAAAAACCGCCTTTAACGAGGAGAAACAGGCACCACATGCGAAGATTTCCCGATAAAAGGAAGAAGTAAATCCCGCGCGAGCCGAGAACTCCGCAAAGTCAATAAGAAAACCGGTTCGCTCCGGCATCAGCCCACATTCACGAACCTCAGCAATCCATCAGGGCGGAAGGGGGGGGGGGGCATGTCAACCGAAAAAAGATCATCCACAGAACTCCTAACTTTCCGAAGAACCAAGTCCACCGGTAACGTGAAAAAGCCAGGATTAATCAGGTTCGATCGAAGGCATGTGGGGTGGAAAAGCCGCATCCGCGACCCACTACATAGGGAGCAAGAAAAGACAAAAGATTCAAGGGGGGCCCCGACCTGGCGCGCGTATCCGGGAAAGACAGTGCCCACCTCCAAAACTGCCCTGAGATAGGAATAATCTGAAGGTTGTGGCGGGGAAAGGAGGGAAAAAAAATTACCCAGGGAATCAGAATGAAGGGGGGCAGAGACATGGTGGGATCAATGTACGTTCCACCCCAGTGAAAAGAGGGAGAAAAATTTAAACTCTAAGAAAATGGGGCAAACAGTGGGGTGGATAATTGAGAAAATCGATCCCATCCGCCAAACCAGAACCGATTGGGGCAACAGATAAAAGAAAAAAGGTGGGGTTGCAGGGAAGTTGGTAACGAGTAGGCCGTACGGCCAACCAAAAAATCAGCGCCTGTCCCCAAGACCCCGAAAAGGGCACAAAGGAGGTAGGGTCCTACAAAAATCTGACAAGCTTTTTCCGGACGGCCCGGAAAAAGCAGAGCGCGAAAACAAAATACCGAAAAACTGTCAGGGGAGGGAAAATCAAGGGATAGCCATGAAAAGCGGGCAAAGTCAGCGGTTTCACCAAGAAGAGGGTTAAGAAAAAAAAAAAGGAGGGTAGGTCACAAGTGCAGAGAGGGGATGTCGGTAAAGGGAAATAACCAGGCGATCTGAAAAAAAATAAGGGCTCCCGTGGGGTCAATGTGGAAAAAAGACAAACCCTTGACACAGGGACAAAAAAGCAGAAGGGAAAGAACAGTCGGGCGAGGAATAAAAGGCCCGGTTTAGAGGGGAGGGGCGTAGAGGGGTTCAGCTCATACTGCCGTCAGATTCCACGCAGGACAAACTGGGCATCAAGAGGACCGAAAAAAGAGGGGCTTGCATCGTCCTGGCAAAAGGGTAACCAACACCACAAAGGAACAAAGGTCACCTTAAGATGAAAACGCAAAGGAGGAGTAAAGGTCGGATCAGAGACTGGGATAAAAGCAGAATGGGTCAAATGAGAAAACATACGGGGCAGTCATTTATTACAGACGAAAAAACCAACAGAGGGACTGTACGGAGGGGCAGACATTCGTTCTGCGAGAAACGCGGAAGGTCGGACCAAAAGAAATGGTGAAGGGGGGGGTCTTCACGCGAACGGAAAGGAGTCAGTTACGACGCCCGTCGAGAGGCAAACTTCGAATCACAATGAAGAACAGAAAGAGGGGGGCGGGGGTTCGAGAATCGAGTAAGTCAAGGAAAGAAAACCAAACGACTAACACGCTGGCATTCTACGGTGAGAAAAAAAAGGTCGAGAGAAAAACAGCTACTGCGCTCGCCCCGCGCCAAGAATCAAGTTTACCTCGTCTAATAAAAAAGAATCACAATCAGAGAATACGACTCCCCATTTGTCTGAGCAACGGAAAGGGGGGGGCTCCGAAAAACACTCAAAAGTCCGTTCCCCAATTCGCTATCCAAACCGGATGGGGTATGTCCTCCAAGAATGAAAAAATATGGGAAACGACGCAGAGATGGGGATCCTGCTCTTGTTGCCCGACAACCAAGAAAGAGAGAACCACGTTGGAGTTCTGGGTGTTAGTCTGTCACTAATAAGAGGAACAGAAATCGGGGGTAAAGGAAAAACCAAAGTTCCGTCATGAGGACAGAACAAAAAATCCCTTCGCCAAAGGCAAAAGAAAGACAAAAGAAAAGAAACGGGAGGGTACTGAAAATTGAGCTACAAAAGACACTGACCTGAAATGGCCGAAAGGAAGGTGTGAAGGGGAGTGCGCTCAACAATCCTCGAGGAGTGAAGCACAACTAACATAAAAAAAAAAAAAAGGGCAAAGGGCCAGGGGCTCCAGGGGGAGAGTGGGTTCTGTAGAAAAGTCCAAAAAACAGCCCCAAGCCGATCAAAAAAAAAAAAAGGTTGCGCCGGCCCTCTGAGTAGCAGGGAGGGGGGGGGGGGTTCCATTCTGGACAAACAAGAGGTGGGGGAAATCGAGCCTCCTTTCATAAAGACTTTCCTCGGACGGAGGACGGGACCTGAGAAGGTCGGGCGAGCGCGGGGTAAGGCGCGGCGATGGCCGAACGGGGGGGGCGAAAAAAAACCCATAAAAAAAGGAAAAGACATAAGAATCCGCGGGGCCGATCTTCCTCAGTGATGTCCTACAGATGAATTCACCCCCTGCCGCTCTGGCAAAAAAGACGGATGGAAATTGTGGAGAAAAGACTAACAGTTGCAGGACCAAACTAGGAAGAAAAATCGAGATCAGATCCTGGGAAAAGAACCGGGTAATAGGGGACCAAGAAAACTAAGCGAGTTGACCCTGGGAAGAATTTAAAGAAAAATCGCTTACCACGCGGGTGGGACGCAAAAATCAAAAGCGAGAAGAAGGAAGGGAAACAAAAGAGATGTTTGCGTCCGCTGCAGGTCGTTCAACCGTCAGAGAAAACAGGGTATTCAATATGGGAGAAGGAGGAAAACACTTCAAAGGGAGCCCTGGGTGATAAAGTTCAAAGTACACCTCAAGAACAAAGTGAAGTGGATACTCAGAAAGAGACGTTCAATCGCGGGGGTTTTGTGACGGCAGATACCACCGACACGTAGAAAAAGACTGACTGAATACGGAGAAGGAAAGAAGCCCGAGACTAAATCAACTGTGGAAAACTCTTTGTCTTTTCCGTCGCTCCAACATTGTAGGAGGACCTGAATGGGGGGCGCGGGGAAAGACAGAGTTTCGCCGGGGGAAGATTCGGGCATTGAGCTAGAAACGCCGACCAGCAAAGGGGTCCAAGGAAATAAAAAAGGTGGGGACCGAAAAAATCCTGCTACGCCTGAATAAAAATCCGCCGCCCCGGCTTTTCGGTATCTCGGCCCACCCCAGCTACATGAGAACTTTTGACGAACAGTGAAAAAGACGGCTGAAGAGATATCAAAAAAGAGAGGCCCAGATCCTCTCAACAGGGGGTAACCTAGAGAAAAAAAGAAAGGGCCCAGCTTTTCCCATAAAAATCTCCAAAAAAAAACAACGTAAGGAGTATGAAAAAATATCGAAAAAAGTTTGCACACTCACCCAGTGGAAAGGGGTTTGGTCATCTTTAAAAAAGAGGAGGGGGGGGGGGTTCAAACCTAAAAAAATGGAAGAGAGGCTTGCAACAAAAGAGAGCCGAGCTGTTCTTTAAAACGAGAAACTTTCAGGGGAGGTTCACACAAAAGGACGTTCGAACACAGGGGAAAGACCAGAGGACGGAAGAAAGTACTATCATAGGAAACAAAAAGCGGCACGTTGTTCCTCGACGAGGTCAACGGTTCTCTAAGAGCAGAGAAGGAAAAAAAATACTAAGGATCGGGAGAAGAAGAGGGCTTTCCTGGGGGGACAACGGAACTATCTTGTATGGAGAGTAGGGAAAGAGGGGGGGAGAAGTTCGTTTTCCAAAAGGGCTGGGCACACAGTATCTGCACGGTCTAAAATGGATGGAGGCTACACGAACCAGGGTGACCAGAGAAAGGGAAAAAGGGATCACCTTATAAAAAGGTTTGTCCTAATAATCTGCCGAAGTGTGTCGCTCTCTCCGACTCTACCTAGGTAAGAGAGGACCCTTACTTGGGAAAAAAGAACCGAAACGTGGGAGAAGGAAAAAGAACTAAAGTCCCCGCCCGGAAAAAACGAGTGAACGAGGGGGGGAAGAGGGGAGATCGCCGATGAAGTCCCAACGGAGGAGGATGCCTAGTGGGGGGAATTGAACTTCCAAAAAAAGCCTGATCTTCACCGGATTTTCCTTGGGAAAAAGACTGGTCGGAATTCCTTTGCCAAAAAATGGGGTAGATATCGGCATAGGGGAAGAAATCGCGGGCAGAAAGGTGGACTCCAGGAAACCCTCCAAAACGGGCTTCAAAGATACTAATTCTGTAGAGACCACGTACAGGCCTACGGAATAAGAGTAATAACCCTATCAGTAAGAAACATTCGAGAAGGAGGTATAATCGCAACTCGACGTTTCAAGAACGAGAGGGTCAAAAGGCAGTACGATCTTGGACAACATGAACACAAAACGAGGGGAAAATGAAAAACCTGCTTGGGAGGTGGGGCTGGTCACGAAAAAGGGAAAAAAAGAAAAGAGACTCATATGGGGAAAAAGCTTTTAGTTTTGAGTGGGGAGGGTCGCCGATGAGGAAAGGAAAGATGCCATCGAACAGGCATACATCTTCTGAACGGGGGCATTTTTTTCCAAGAAAAAAATCGCAGGCTAACACGCGAAAAAAAACCAACCTATCGTTGCTTGCCGTTGGGGCCGCGGGAACCCTTCTGATGCATGGGGAGGGGGGGGGAGGTTAATCGTCGTTCGGAAAAAAGTGACGGCTAAGCAAAAAATTTTCGGCACGGGAGGTGCCAGGGGGTTGGAGCTTTCAGACGGAGGTGGACGTGAAACGAGGAGATCAGCTTCAAAGGGGGGCGTAGAGCACTCAAAAAGTGTGAAGGGCGAGGAGGATCAAATTCGCTCGGGGGGGTAGTGGAGAGCGCAAAGCCGTTGCTCCAGCCCTGGTGGTCGTGCTTTTCAGGAAATCTTCCGCGGAAAAAAGGGACGAAAGGAAATTTTGAAACGGCTGCGCGGGAAAAGCTCGTTTTTTAACGGAAGGGGAAAACTATGAGAGGGAACACAACGTACCGAAAGCAAGTCAGCACGGTTGCCATGGCCAGGAGAGAATCTGAGGGGAACCACAACGGAATAAGTAGAAAGGGCCCCTCGAAATGCTGATCCACTTCAGTCGAAAGTACGCTGAAGTTATCATGAAGAAAAAGGAAAGAGGGGGGGCGCCTTTCCGCAGACCGGGCGGCGAATAGATCAACAGTAGTGGTACGGAGGGGAAAAAAAGGGGTGTCTTGTGAATCTGAAATACTGAAGAGGGGGTGAAAACTTAGGACTTGAAAAAAGGTCGACAACTGTCGATAAAAAAAAATCCGCGAAGAGTACGTTGTAAAAGGGGGTCAAAACTTTGCCGTGGCGTTCTTACAGTGGAAGAGAAAATATGGACAAATCGACAAGGTAAAAAGGAACGGGGAACGAACCCCAAGGGTAGAGAGCTCTGGAAGACCGCATTTGGTCGCCTGAAAAAGATAGAAAACACCACGAGAGCAAAAAAAGGGACTGTCGTAGTCCTCTCGCCCCCCCGTGGGAGGCTACAAGAGGTAGCGGTGGCAGCGGTGGTGTCTTGGTAACATGAACCCACCGGGGCAAAACCATGAGAGAGTAGGCAGAAGCATCCGAGGGAGGAAAGCAAAGCCGGAGCAGCCGAAGGGACTTTTCATCCGGAAGAGAGGGAAGGAAACACCTGACTTGGGCTGGGGGTCAGGAGAGACAGGGAGAAAGTTGTACATTTTCTACAGGAAGTAAAGGGGGACCGGGGGAAACGACGGACACTTTGGTGGAAAAAACGTTAGAAACCAGGGGCCAGATGGGGGGGTAGCCGGAACCCCGGACTGCCAGTGCTTTGCGTTACTGAGCAGCTGAAGGGGGCCTCGAACCCACGAAGACATCGAGGTGGGTGGGAAATAGTTAAGTCAAGGGTGGGAACGGGAGTGTCTCTTTTGAACAGTGAGACAAAAACCAACCACCACGGGAAATTTCGGTCCCACGGGGGATCATCATTTCACACGGGGAAAGTTGGGGAGACCAAAAAAGGTCCGACTAAAAAAATCGAAGTTGTTTTCTCGGGCCAGAAAAAAAACGGAGGGATCCATAAGTCGCCTGAACCGGAGAAAAAGGGGGGGGAAAGGTTCTCAAAAATCGAAGGCCCGCCGGGGAACAAAAGCTCCCCCGACCGGAAGTATTCACGAATGTAGGGGTGGAGGGAGGAACACGAGCGAAAAAAGCAAACCAAATGAAAAAGTCGGGGAAAAAAAAGGAAAAAAAAAAGACCAAGAGAACATAGGGGGGGGAGGACCGGGAAAAAGGGGGGGGTCAACTTTTGAGACCAAAAGGAGGAAACAGGTAACGTAAAAATGGATCGAACTTGGGGGAATGGAAAAAGGATAAGCTCAATTCAAACGCCCAGCCTGGCGTCCGAGCGGGGGGCCAGGCATGGCGGAGCAATCTCTAAAAAGGGGAAGGAGGATGACTTCGAAAAAGAGGGACACGGGACCAACTGGGCATTAAAAACGGGCCCAGGTCCGGAAACCGTCGCGGGAATCTGAGAAAGGTGAAAAAAAAAAATAGGGAGGGGTCACCACGAGGGGTAAAGCACGGCGGGGGATGCAGAAGAGGAAAGGGGTGGTTAAGAAAACGGCTCCTTTGTCCTTGGGGGGGGGACTGGCCCCCTGAAAAAGAGCACTAAACTAAAGACCCAGGGGGCCGCGGTCGGGGGGGGGGGCAGTTTCCAGGTTTTTTCACACGGGGGGGAAGGAGTGGTTAGAAAACGAGCAAAAGGTCTTCCATCGTGAAAAAAGCGTTTATCAGAAAGAAACAGTACGAGAGTCGGAGACCTCGGCGGTGACGGCAGAGAAAGCCATAATCTTCGCGCAAGTTACCCGGTAAGTCACGGGTCTCCCTTCCTGGGAGTACACAGATTATCAACGGGGGTCTAACTTTGTTTTCGGAGCCGAAGAATCGTTTGTTAAGGGTGTGGACGAAAACTTCTTCGCACAAGGGTAGGCTACAAAACGTTGCTACCAGGGGGGGGGCTCAGCCTCCCTACGACCTTGTGGGGGGATGATGAAGGGGAATAGCCGATGGGGAGCTCGAAGAAGCACGGAAGCGAAGATCTTGATGGGAGCGTCATTTTCGTCAGGAGCAGGGCGAGGACTAGCAGAAAAAGGAATCGGGCAGGAACAAATCTTGGTTGCCGTGATGAATCCTGTCGAGGACGATGGCGAACAGATGCAGATCCAAAAAACAACCGGAAGGAGTAGTGAAGACGGATTTTTCGCCACGTTACAATCTGATAGCCGACGGCACCAAGATTGGGTGTTGAGGAATGGGAAAAAGTAGGGAAAAAAAAACGAGGAAGCACGCTGGTCAAACGCAAAAAAAAAACTTATACGACAAGAGCGACGACGAGCACTTCCGGCTAAGAATCTAGATCCGAAATGGGACGGGGGGGGACCCTATAAAATCTAACGAGTCTCGGGGGTTGTGGTGAAAGGGGGGGAAAAGAAAAAATGGGGGCCCCGCCTGCGAGGACGAGCCGGTGAGAAAACAGAAAACGAGGAGTGCTACGATCATGAGAAAAAAAAAGAAAAAAGCGGAGGAGGGAGTAAGAATCATAACCTGCGCGAGACGAGGGGGGGGAAGGAAAAAACCGTCAAAGAGCCTCAGAGTGAAACTCGAACGCCGTGACGATCAGATGGGAGCGAGGAATAGCGAAGGCCGACAAGAAGGACCAGACCAACAAAGGACCCTTCAAAAAGAAGAAGCCCTTTAAAATCAAAAAAGGACATCTGCAAACATACCGAAGAGCACAAAGGAAAAATTATCCAAAAAAACAAAAAAAAGCAACGCATAGGGAGATCCAGAGATATGGCATTGAAATAACCGAAGACAGAACGGGACTGGAAAAATTCCCTCGACGTTCACGACTGAAACAGCGGGCGAAAAGAAATAATCGTCTCAGTCACAAAAAATTACCGGTTTCGGGCGAGTTAGTTTTATACAAAGAAAGACCGCCAAAAGACGCAGCGGCAAAGGAAGACTGGGGGTGAAATTGAGGGTCACTGAAAACCTCGACTCAGAATGAACATACTCTTGGGAGGGAAAACGCCTTGACCGGATGAGTCCCCCACCGAACCGTACATCAGCAAAAGGAGCTGGGGTTGTGGAGAGAGCAGTCCAGTGTGGTTATGGGAGAAAGAAGACTCGCGGACCACTACATCAGGATCGTCGAGCAGGGTGACACCGTCGGCAGGAGAGGAAGCCAGTGGCGAAACATTGGGGTGAAAAACGATGAGGAAGTGTAGAATCCCTGATCCAAGAAAAAAATCCTTGCGGGGGGACGGGACATCCAGGGGACCGGGGAAGGATACTGAGTAAAGGTACTTTGGGGAGAAATGACTTGGGCCGTGAAAAATCAACGTGGACCGAAGGGAACACCAAAGGTGTTCTACTTTTTGACTCATCCAAGGAAAAAGAACTACGAAAAAAAGGGAAAACCCTAGGGGAAGAAAAACAACGACACAACGCGAAATTGTGGGTCCAAAAGGTAGGTTCCGAATTGAAAAATAACCGAAAAGAAAATCTGAAGGGAAGGAACGTGAACCCGCAATGGAACAGCCGCCTGTCAGGAAGTAAAGGGAAAAAGAAACCGAAAAAAAAAAAAATCTTGGAAGGAACTGCGCAAAGGAAAGCCAGCATGCCTCTTGGCACGCATGAAGAAAAGGCACCCCCCAAAAAAAAAAAGAAGCTTGCTCCCGTAAAGAGAAGGGAAGCACGCACCAGTCGTCTTGGGGGGTAAAAGGAAGATCCAATCCAAAACCCACAACGGCGGAGGGGCCTGCCTCGCGATGCAAAATTCAGACAAATAAAAAAAGCAGTCAAGTATGGTCTGGGAGGTGAAGTTGGGGGAGGGGTTGACAACAAAGAACGCTGCCACCGCGAACAACCGAGTCCGGGGGGATACACAGGAAACGGAAGCGAGGAAACTGAAAGGTGACGTTTCCCCCCAGGGGGTAGAGGGGCTGTTTGGAAGATTCGGTCACTAACATCCGAACAGGAGGAACAGAAAAAATTCATCCCACAGGAAAGAAACACCTACAGATAAAAACTACCATAGATAGGCATACGGCGGCAAACGGGAAAAAACAAACGCGGCACCGTCCATAACGCAGGAAGGAGTCAAGGATCCACTCAGGGGGGGACAAACAGGGGGGAAACGGAAACCCAAAAGGTCGGGCTCTGGCCGTCTTGGTAAAGATCACACTAAAAGGGACATCATTTTCACGGTACATTGAAGAGGAAAGATAGGAGGAAAACTAAACGGGCAGCGCAGAAGGAGGTGAACCAAGAGGGACAAAAGTTCTGAAGGGGGGAATAAAAGAAGCCTCGTAGTCACGAACGAGGGGCCCCTCTAAAAAGAATGAAGAAAAGAAAAGGAAAAAAAAAGAAAAGTTCGGAAATAGGAGTGGTTGAAATCCTGAGAGAAAGAAAGGGAAAATCCACGCCGACGGGCAAACCGAAACGCCGGAAGGTGGAAGCCGAGCTACGTATGCTGAAAACAGGCGCAGAAGACGGGCCGGGTAGAAAAAGAATTGGGAAATAAGCGGAAAATCTCCCAGAAGACGTGGGGAAACAAAGTGATGCAAAAAAACTTGGGGGGCAGAACGCGACGAAAACGCCAGCGTTCAAAACCTCGGGGGGCGAAGCAAGCCGTGGACAAGGTGGGGAATTCTAAGCAATCAATAATAACGGACGCGCAACTAAAAGGAACTCGGGTCTTGTGGCTGGGGTTGGTGGGCACAGAAACCCAGGAACGGAGACTGGAAAAAAAAGGTAGGAAAAAGGTCCTTAATGCAACGAATCAAGTACTATCCAAAGCAAGATCAGATTGAGACAGAGAAACCGCCTTCCAACAGTCAACAAGCCCGAGGCCGAAAGTCCGGTGGTCTCCAGGGGGGTCTGCTAGAAATAGGAGAAGAACGCCGGCCAGGTTTCTAGGGGGGATGTTCACAGACAAAGCACAAAGCTAGCCTGGGGACAAACACCATAAAACCGGAAACAGCATATGATGAGGTGTGAGATGGTGAGTTAAATAGGAGTCCTCCCCGCGACCTAGGAAAGAGTAAAAAAAACCCGCGCAAGCGGACGATGTGCAAACTGTGAGGTAAAGCGAAAGGTGGGTAAAGAAAGAAAAGCGAACCAAAAAGGGGGAACTAGAAATCAGAGCAGTCGCACAAACCCAAAAAAATTCGTTGGGGGGATCAGCAAACTCGGCACGTCGGCCGGGGAAAAAAACGAGGAGAGCGCGGGGGGGGGGGGGGGACAGCGGCGGACCAGAAGGGTCGCATGGTGAACTGATCCACCGTCGAAACCAAGAAAAGGGGAGAATCGAGATGATTGCATATAGCAGCGCGGGTCCAAAAAAAGGATTCTCCGCAGCGGAATAGAGGGACATTTGAAAAAAGCAGCTTAGTAGTAAGTTGAAAAGGGTCCAATGGCCGGCCATTATAAATTGTCGGTGCGTCGCGAAAATTAAACAATCCTGGGCCAAGAAGGGAGAGAGGGCAAAAGCTTGTAAGGTAGCTGCACACTCGTGGGACGATAAAAAGTTCCAAAGGAGACCCGGAAGAAGGTGGGTGGGTTAGCGGGGGGAAGGGGCTTCAGCACGCCCCCAACGGAAAAGGGGTTAAGACTTGAAAGAAAATAGTTGAAAACCAGGTCGGAGCCTTTTATAATGTCCCTACGAACAGAAAAAAAAAAAGAAAAAAGACGCACATAAAATCAGCGTTGAAAAAAAATCAGGATGTGTTGTCCTCCAGGGGTGGAGAGCCACCACACAGTCGAAAAAGAAGAACATAACGCAAAAGAATCCCGAAACTCGAACACCACTCAGTCACGTGTAAGAAAAGGAAAAATGAAAAAAGCAAGTGGGGAGAGGGGGGAAAGGAGACGGGTTCATTGGAGAAAGAGAGAGGGGCCAAAACCCTTAGGGGGTCGGAGGCTCGACCGGAGAAGGCAGAAAACTACGGGCGAAGGTCGCACAAGAAGGCCCGAGGGAAGGAGGGCTTTCAAGGGTGGTGGGTCACAGGGGGAACCGGTGGACCGACCCCTTCCTCGTACGCGAACAAGACTAGTACTAAGAGAAGAAACAATCGAGGAAGGGACAATCGGAAGAGTTGTCCCCCACCTGGTTTGAAAAGCGACAAACGGGGACAGGGAACATACCGAATCAAAAAACAAAACAAAGGGAAGGAGGAAGTCACCTAAAGAATAAAAGTTGACCGAAGGAACGGTTTGTCCGCGGTTGCCCACTGAACGAACGGACGGGAGTGGGGGACAGATAGAGAGTTGAGAGGGAAAATAAAAAGAACCGTCGGTTGTCAGAAAGGCGAAAATTCACAAAGGGAAAAACCTAAAAAGGGAAGGAAGGGCCGGCACATCACTGAATAGATCCGGGGAAATGGGGAGTCAACTGGGTTCATCCGCGACTAGGTCCGTGCGAGAAAGCCCGAAGATGCCAATCGAAGATGAAAAGACCTCTCCCTGCAGGAAAGAGAAAAACGGAGTCTAAGGGGTCTGGGGCAGGGATAGGTATGAAAAAAAAACATAGCCACCACCCCCCCCCACACCCCCCCCCTGGTTTTTGGAGGGGGAAAGGGGGGGAAATGTGAATGTCGCCCGCGAAACCAAACCGACGAGATGAATAAACTCGGATGAGGAACAAGGAAAAGGGGAAAATTTCGCAGAAGGACCGGGATAAACCCGGCTGCGAAGGGGGGGGGAACAGTAGTCACCACCCGAAGGGTGTTTGCGCGCCGCAAAACGGGCAGAGAACATCGGTCCGAGCGGCGTAAAAAGGGGGGTGAATCGCACCCCCAAAGCCTGGGGGGGATCATGAGGGAGCAAGAGGGGAAAAAAAAATCCCTCGGAAAAAAAGAGGAAAGAAGCGCACGCCCGTGGCCCAACGATACCTAGTGGCCGGAAAACGGAAACAAAAATCGCAAGGGGATCAAAAGGGTAAACGATAGACTTGATAGAAAAGGAAAGTTGGATACAAAAAAGGGGATCGGCATCCGTCGAGGAGAGGGCTACTACTTGAATAGGGGAACAAAGGGACTAAAAACTACTAAAGAGGGAAAAAAAGGGACGCCAAAAAGAAGCGGAGTTCTACTGTGAAAAAGACTATCACAGGAAGAAAAAAAATCCCGAAAGCCGATACGATCAAAAAAAGCGCACTTCTAGTTGGGGAACGAACTGGGCAACCAGCCTCTCAGCAGAAAAAAAAACCACCTCCCGGGATCACGCTTGCGACTCTCTAACGGAAAAAGAATCAGCAGAGAACTGAGAGGGGTGGGGAAGGTTTGGGTGGAAGTCAAATCGACCGAAAAAGGGGGTTTATGCAATCTATAACAGGACATCGGAAAAACCACGAAAGGAACTGTCGAGCCACTGAGCCAAAGCAGAAAAAAAAATCAAAACTGAGTTCTTGGGGCAGGGGGGGGGCGCGTCTTGGGGAACGGCGCCAGCGGGCGGCCTTTGGAAAATTAGTTCGATGAGTAGGGCCTTTTTGAAACGGACAAGCTGGGTGGGGAGGGAGGGAAGGGGGGTCGTTTTTTGGGTAAGCAGCAAGCGGCGTCCAGGGTGCGGCGCGCTCCTGCTTGTGTCAGGGACGTGCACGCGACATAAAAGGGCAAGGGATCAGGGCGACGGGACCTCGCGTGAGAAGAGAAAAGAAGTGCAGAAAGGAAACAGCACCAAGGGTCGTCTCAAAAATAGTTCGGGGAGGGGAGAAAAGAAAGGGGAATATGGGGGGGAGCTCGCATTGCGTCTACATTTAATGGGACAGAGAATAAAAGTAAATGACAGGTCCTGGGGGCACGAAAAAGCAAGGAATTACTTGCGTGCATTCCAGGATACTGAAATCAGGAGAAACCCCACGCCGGAGTCAGAAAATTATACGGGGAGGAGTGTAAAAAAAAAAAATTCGCCGGCCGGAGTAGACGTACGCGGCCTACCGGTAAAGCACTAAAATAGTTGGTGTTAAAGACAGGCTAGAAGGTGGCAGGGGGAGTGAAAGTCAAACAATACGTCGGAAGAAAGAGGGGGTATCGTGGGGCACGTCCAGAAAGCAGAAATGTTCCTGAAAAAATGGTGGAAAAGGGGTCTGCTGAACCGGTGACTAGAAAAAGACCTCCTAAAGACAGTAGGGGAAGTGGTGGCCCAAGTGTGGCGTTGGGGGTTCAGAGGCCGGTGGAAGGGAAGAAAGGAACTACGCCAGGGGGAATGGTACTTCAATGGGGGGAAAAAAAAAGAAAAAAAAAAAAACCGAGAAATCTCGGACGCGATGGAGATCGCCCATGGAACGAAATAAGAAAAAAACCCAAACGATCAACATGGCAGGACGGATTAAGATACGGGGGGGCAATCCCAAAGGTTCAACGAAGAAGCCGAGCGTGGACGCGGGGGCCGAGTTGGCGTTAACCCTGAAAAAACCCGGCCCGGTTATAGTGAGAAGAGAAGATTCGCACGGGGGGGAAAAAAGGGACAACACCGGCAAATCCGAGGACATGGGGGGATTACACGCCCCGTTGCGCGTGATAATCGAGGAAGTAAAACAAAAGCCTAAGTGGTTGTGGGCGATTGCTAAGAGGCAAGTGCGAGAGCAGCACTTGTTCCAGTACGTACCGGGAGGGGAGAATCCAGTGGTGGCCAAATGGTTGGGGTGGCCTGCACAAGTGAGCAAAGAGGGGGGACAGACAATGTTAACCGAAACGCCGGCTGGAAACTGGAGGGAAAAAAACAGGGAAGGGAAGAAACCGAAGGGCTTAGTGATCATCATTACAGAAGAACGACCACCAGTGGGGGGGGTGGGGAAAAAGTACGGTTTCCGCCCTTGGGTTGAAGGGGGTCGTAAATTCTGATGCCAAGACAGGGTCAATCACCAAAATGCCCTTCGGGGGACAACAAAAGGAAGAAATCAATCTTTCACAGACGTTAATTGAGTAACCACACAAAAAGGTTTTCGGCGAAACTTTACCACGGTGAACGAGTGGATGTACGGGGTGTTCAAAAAACTCAACACACCACTGTGCCACGCAAACGGAGAGGGGATCAGACCAAGAGGACCAATCTCC
>Ga0179593_1348727_pt1 | contig 14689 bp, 17 predicted proteins | sample CZODoug2_1_08_16_FD_185931 | JGI IMG/M metagenome (GOLD analysis project Ga0179593, IMG submission 185931) | Vadose zone soil fungal communities from Angelo Coast Range Reserve, California, USA - CZODoug2_1_08_16fungal (PacBio error correction) | ecosystem: Environmental > Terrestrial > Soil >...
CAATATTTAACCTGAGAGGGGGGGGAGCCCGCCGTAGTTTGTGCAATGGCTACCCCCGTTTATTTCAAGCGTACATCCGTCATAAACCTCTACCTCGATTTTGGGATTTAGTCAGGGATTCAGATTCAGTTCCAGAGGGGGGAGCTGACCAAGAACCAAAGGGATTGGTCATCCAAAGATGGATGGGCACAAGGGCAGGCTGTTAGAAAAGTTGAAAAGGAACCAAACTCATTGTATTGACCTGACTCGGGGGGGGAGTTGAGAAAAGGGAATCAAAGATGGCCAAAGGGAAGCCAAAACAAAAAAAGATTACACATGCCGAAAGCACGGTAGTTATAAAGAAACAAGCCTTATCTCTTGTTCGAGGTTCTCTGCGAAGAAGATCAGAAACTTAATTAAAACACTGAAAACCGAGTGGGAACTCAGACGCTGAATCCGCCAAGTCGTTTTGGCAAGATGCATCAGACTAGCTTGGGCCCCTCCTCTTCATCTCGGCTGGCTGTAGCAAGAACGAAAGAAAGTTGGGGAGGTAATCCCCATAAGGCGTCACTCCAACAGGGACAGTGACGGGACGCAAGTACTTGAAACGATTAAAAAAAGAAATTACCATTCAATCAGGATGGGTGCCTGAACGTGTCCTGGGGTCGCAAGAAGCCTTCGGAGGTCGTATCTCCGGAATCCGATGTATCTGAAGCCCACAGTAGCCTGGTTGGGGAAACACTGCGCGGAAAAGACCGGTAATCACATTGTGTGAGTTTCCAATGTTTCCAATTCTTTCTAACTTCAGCCAATTATCAAGGCAAACAGGATGGGCGTTCAAGGACCGCACATTCCGTCGTGGTCCGGTTTTTTGGTGAAAAAGGAAACTCCCTTGGACAGCCAAAGGGTTGGGCCGCTGAAAACACCTGTTAAACAGGGGGTGCTAGCAGAAAGGTAGGGTATCGCCCATACGTGGGCACAGGACAAAGCATTTGAGTAGCAACTGGTGTGGAGACGCCGAACGGAAGAAATAAAAAAACAAAGAGGAGGAAAGAAAAAGATATGAGGGCGGAGAAACAGAAACTCTTGCTTTACGGAAGATTGTCCCGGGGGGGGAAACGTCACGTCTCTGGTAATAAGGGCGATAGGCTCAAGGGTAGAAAGAACGGCTTCAGCGGTCAACAAAGCCGAACGGGCTGTTCCGCACTCCCTGGGGGAAAGAGGAACTGGGGGGGGGGTGAACCTTCACATCCTGAGGAGATATTTAGAAGGGGCAGACGCATGGGGAAAACACTTGGCAGATAAAAACCAGGACTCGGGAGCGTCCATCGGGGGTAGACCAATCCGGGGTCCAGATCCCGGAAGTTCTGGCTCAGGAGAATGGAGAGGCAACTGATAAGCAAGAGAAGGTGTCAGCAAGATAAAGGAAGGAAACTTTTCATTAAACCATGGCCTCGGTACTGGTTAATAAAGGAGGACTTGGTCGGATCTTAAGAACCGGGGCCAGAGGGACGACCTTATGTAAATCACGAAACTGAATGAAGGTCTGGAGAGCCAGAAAAGAGACAGCTGGAAAAACACGAGATGTGCAGGAGGACGCCGCACAGGGAGATTCAAGAGTCTCGTTCTCGTGTTGAAAAAAAAAAAAGGGTGGGAATACTGGCATATAGGGGAGAAGGGTCGAGAAAAAAAAATCAGAAGCCGAGCTCAGCAAGGGGAGCAAGACTTTCTGGGGCGGAATGGCACATCTCTGGGTTTTGGGTCAATGGGGAGAAGGGGGGGAGATCTGGTGGAAGAAAATTCTCAACGGGAAAGGGGCTCAGCCTGGGGAAGGGGGGGCGTGTTAGGCTTGGAAAGAGGTTGGTCCACAATTGCAGAACAAAATACAGCTTGGGGCCTTTTAAGAAAAGGAGGATTGGAAGAAAAGAAACAAGAGCAGGAAGCGGCTACGAAGAAAAAAAGAAACCGCCGCAGGGGGGGGGGGGGTGGAGGGGGTGACTGTATTGGGAGGGAAAGAGGTTGAGGACAACTCAGGATTGGGAAAAGCGGAGAGGGACACGGAGCGGGGTGGGGGCTGAATGAAGTTTTAGGACTCCAATGCAGGAATTCAAAAAGGACTGCAAACTTTTATCTTTTATATGAGGGAAGATGGCAGTAAAGGCGCTGAACTAGACTTGATTGAACCCAGGAAAGGAAGACTAAAATGGAGCGGAGCATCAGAAGCTTTCACCAGGTAAACTACACGTGTGGGTGTCGCACCATTCCCTTCCAACGAGAAAGAACAAAATAGGCTGGCAGGGTGGGACGCCCGAAACGAAGCGTGAACGACTTGGGAAGAGATAGAGGGGACCTCAGTTTCGGGGAAGAGTGGGTGGGGGGTCGACCATTTCCGAAGGGTTTGGGAGCAAAAAATTGATGTTTAGTATCTGGGTGCAAAGAGGGAAGGGGGGTAGTTAATTCAATTTTAGGAAAAGGAGGGGTTGGGTAGGGTCCTTCACGGGGAAAGGGGTGGAGAAGGGACTCACTATCGAGGGAGACAACTGTTTGTACACTATGTAGGGGGGCAGAATAACAAAACGCGGTGGGGGGCTGGTGGGAAGGGACACCTAGGAAAGTTGCCGGTTGAGGAGAGATCAAGTTCTCCATCATCGAAAGTGCTGGGTCTGGGAACCTAACAGCTGACTACCGACCAACGGACTTTATTGTGGGTAGGAAAAAGGAAAATGGTCGACCAGGACCGAAGGCAAAAAGTCGTTAGGAAAAAAGCTAATGTAGTCTTTCTAAAAGGGAGAAACCGAATAGAAAGGGTTCGGAAAAAAAAAACAAAAAACAAATAATTGGGCAAACAAAAAGGTCACAATTATAGCTGCAGGAAAGGAAAATCAAAACACTCCTAATGATAATACGAGGGAAACGAACCTCCCAGAGGAGGTCAAATAGTCCGTTCCTTCCAACTTAACGAAAAAGGGAAAGGGTGCGAGGGGGGGGAGGCAGGGGGTTTCCGACACAGATTAGTGAGGATGGCCAAGGACCGGGAGTCAAAATGAGGGGGAAAGTGGGAGCGGGGGAAGGATCATGTTTATATGTGCGGGACCGCCCAAAGTGTTATCCAGACGCGAGGGAGGGGGTCATCTTCAAACACACATACCTAGAGAAAAAAAAAAAACAGAGGAGAACAGAAGAGAATCGAGGGGTTGGGAGATGACCGACAAGGTTCGGTCTACAAAGGTCTTGGTCGGGAAGAAAAATAAAAACTGCAGCCTTCCTCACACGGGGGACAAGGGGGAGAAAAAGTAAGTCAAGAGATCCTCTAGGGGGGGGAGAAAAAAGGATAATAAACCTAGAAAGACAGACATGGGATACTATGCAGAAAAAAAAGGGCTATCACCAGCAGCTGGTTAGGTAGGGTGTCAGGACGGGTTGAGATAGTATTGGGTGTTAAGTAATGAAGGCTCAATCCTAAAGTTGAGACTGGGGTTTCAAGGTTATGGGAGATTGTTTGTTTGTTTGGGGGATCAACGAGACGAAAGTGCAGTAGAAAAAGCCTAGGCTACAATAACAGAGAGGAATCTATGAAAGGGGGGACTGTATAAAATTTAAGGGTGGAATACCTGAAGGGGGCGGGAGAAGGAGAGTGCAACCCAGAACTAAGAAGACGTGGAGAAAGGAGCTCTAAACCAGAAAATTCGACAGGTTTGAATGCACCAAGCCAAACACAAAAAAAAGGAGATTAGAACAACAAAATCTTGACAAACCCGGGTTTAAAACAATCCGAGCAGAGCCAAAGCGGAAGGAGAAAAAAGGTCAGGGAAAAAAGCACAGAAAGACCCGGGATGACGACACCAAGTCTCCAGAACTAGCGACAGAGAGGGAAGTGAAAAAACCCCACTCAATGCTTGATAAAAAAATCAGAATAGAAACACCGAGTTCAACGAACAAATTAAGGGTAGCGATCTTCTAGGAATTATTTTGGGGGTCGGCGTTTGTTGGGGTCGTAACTTTGGGAAAAAACATCTATAGGTCTCTCTTGGGAGAGGGCAGGGGGGGGCAGAATGTCGGGTTAAAAGGGGGGGAAGGAAAGAGGAGGAATAAACTCGCACTGGGAAGAAAAAGCCATTTTCCCCGTCGCAGTCATGCACGTTTAAGGCCCAGAGATACCAGAACCACGCGCACAGGTTGAAAGAACTTGGGTTTTGAGCTTGCCGGGGGGGCGCCTACAAAGGGAAGGGGGCCAATCCCAGGAGGAGGCCGGGTCAATTTCCAAGAAACCTCCCGACGTTAGAAAAGAGGTGTGGCCACAAAAAAAGCAAAAAACCTACACAAAAGGGGACATTGGAGTCTGGAAAGAGGGAGACGGTCGGGCTCGCTTCCAAGCTTGAGGAAAGCCACAGAGTTTTGCGCAGGTCTTGTGTGAACCACGGAGGGGAAAAAGAGGCACGACCTCCGGGATCCCTGACCAGGGAGAAAGGGATCCCCCATAGAGCCAGGCATTTGAATCCGAAAACACAAAAAAAGAGGTTCATCCAGGGGTGAAGGGAAAACATCACGGTAGTGAGACCCATCTAAAGAACCATGATCGGGGTTTTCTTCTAACGAGCCCTGCCGCCAAGAGGGGGAGCAGTCAGGAAGTCACGCTGAAAAAAAGAGGGGAAAGAACCTTTAAAGAAACCTCGTGGGGGGCAAGAGGAGAAACGAAGTGTCTTTGCAGACCGTCGTAGCCAGAACTGTCAAAGTTGCTTGATGGGATCCCATAATGTGCGGAAATATCCTTATGGGGACAATTGTAGACCTCGGCAAACAGATCAAAAAGCCTATTACCAGTTTAAGGCGAGGGAGGGAGAAACGGAAAGGGGCCGTAAGGGAGAAAGCTTCCGCATAATGCGGCAGGGCGAAAGGAGGATTCATATTGCGCCAGTAAGAGGAGGACCTGAGGTGCAGATCCCAATCTCATCAGCCAAAGAGCCGGAAGGGGGTGATTTTGAATTTGGAAAGGCGTCGCAGCGAGGAAGCCATATAGGGCAATATTGGCCACCCCCAGCTCGGTTCAAACAGGGGTGAGTTGCAAACCCGGGAAAAAAAAGCCGCAGAGGGGGAAGCCAGAAGGTGATGAAGATAAAATTCCCAGAAATAGACTTAGCCCAAGCTGGCCACAGGGACCAAGCATGGAGTAAACGGAAAAGGGGTGTGTACCCGAGACAAGAACTGCTCAACAACACCCACCGGAGGTAAAAGAGAGAGGGGAGAGGGAGGCTCACAACTCTTGTTACGCACATCGTTCCCAACCGGGGAAAGGAATGGGATAAGGAGAGTAATACAGGGGCAGGACCTAAAGTGAAAAAGGGACTGTCCGCTTCCAACTCCTTGCGAGGGTGGATCAAGGACTGTTGCAAAAAAAAAAACGGGAAAAAGAGAAATTCTGGGTTTGAAAAGAAAAGGATTGATAGATTGGCGGAGGACTCAGGGGAGCCAGCTGGACACATTGGGGGTCCAACCAACCCAGTCAGGGATATCTTGTAATTTCAAAAAGACGGGTGCAGCTGTGACTGCGGGAAATAAAGTACAGGGAATCGCTTCTAGAAAGGAGAAAAGGCCAAAGGATGAGAAGAGTGAAAAGGAAAAACGTTGAAGGGACCAGACAATAATGCTGAATTACTAGCGAATTCTGGGGGGAGATTTTGACCAGGAGGGAAGAGTCGTAACTTGGCTAATAGATGAGTAAAAAAGTTTTGGAGGACATAAATCTTGAAGAGTGCGGGCGAAAGACAAGAGTCGCCTTCTGAAAACATCTCGGAGGAGATTGATGCACCAAAGACTTGCTGTCGTCCACTGGTTGGACATGAGTATAGCTCATATCTGGTCTTCCGGTTTTACGCCACCACTTCCTCGTGCGCATGGCTCATCTAGTTTTATTACTAAGGGAGTCAAAGGCACATCAGGTGTGTGAACGGAAAGTCCACCGGGCTAAAGAAACTGAAATTCTCCGAAGAAAATGAAGTACATGGAGCTGTGGCTTCCTTGTTGGGGTGCCAAGGGAGTTGCTTAGAAACAGGCTTCTTCTCGAAGAGTGGGGGAATGTTGCTGTCCCAGGAGGAGGAAGAGAAAAAACGGCACAAAAGGGAAGGGACCCCGATGGTTGTTTCTTGAAGGGAGGCATAAAAAAAAGGGGAGTCCAAAAACTTATTGGCACAAGGGATTCAGAACTCTTTGTGGTACATTAGAAAATGAGAAAAGGGAAAAAAGAAGATCAACAAAAAGGAGGAAAAGTGAGCGGGGGGAATATATTGATCTCGTTAGCGATAGGAGAAGAGGGCTCCATGGTAATGCCTCATGGGCCTAAGCCTTCCAAAAAGAAAGAAACCCTTTTGGGGCACAAAAGGAATATCAAAAAATATAAAGGAGGGGGCTTCTACCCTAAAAGAAAAAAAGGGAACCTCCTGTCGTCGAAGAATAGAGGCCAGTGGGGGGGGGAGTGGGAGAGGGTTGGGAAGGTCCAAAAATTTTTAAATTTGGGGGGGGGGGGAGTGAAGAGCTCAGAGGAAGGGGGGAAAAAGGGGGGAGCAAAGTCAGGTGTTCGGAAAAGTAAGGGGGTTTAGGTAATTGAAAGGGGACTTTGGGAGAAATTCTGGAGAGGGAGAAGGGAAGAAACTTTTAAGAAGGGTACTGTAACAGCGGGGGGGGAACAACCGATTGGGGGGGGGATTGGGACATCGAACTGCAAGTGAGCCAGGTAGAAGAGTATTAGCGTGCTGGTAGGGGGGAACCTCAGCCCGGCTTGCGTCAATCGGGGGAGTGAATTTGGGGGGAAAACAGAAAAATGTCTCCACCACGGGGAGAGGGAGACAACTTGATTAAAAGGGAAAACCGAAGGACTGTGGAGGGGGGACACCGCGGGGAAATTTGGGGATGTAAAAAAAAAAAAAAAGGCAAAGGAAGACAGAAAAAAAAAAAAGGGAAAAGGATTTAAATGGCAGCACTAAGCCACAGAAGAAAACTAGCCATTGTCGTAAAATAACGAAACAAGATGCTGGCATATCAAACGGTGGCATGGAAGAGAGGATACAGGGATTGGGGAAGGGTGGGGGGGGGCTTGGAAGGGTGGGGGCCCCCATAGGTGTCAGGAACCGGTAAGGCCAAAAGTCCAGTGCGACTGATTATATTGGTGCTTGAGGACGAACAAATCCCCTTTTCTTAAAAGAACCCTGGTAGGTCAAGCTGTCAAAAAAAGGAAAGGAGAGACAACAACAAAGGGGGAGTGGGAAAGAGGAGAAGTTTGGTGGGAATGAAAGGCCAGAAGATTTAACGCAAGGGCCTTGGTCGGCGACAAAAATCATAAAACATATCAAACAAGAAAACCTTTTAGAAAAGGGGCGGTGCAGTCTAATCCTAAGAATGTGGGGGGAGGAAAACTCAAGGGGGGGTTAAAGCAAACGTCAACGAAAGGTAGGGAATGTAAAGGAGACAATACTGAAGGGGGTTATTTTCTGCAGTCAGGGGCTAGGGCTATGAGTGGGGGGGCGGTCGGTGAATGAGACAAATCCGTGTTTCTGAGGGTGTGATGGGACCGGGTTTTTTTTGTTGGGTAAATCAAAAAGGGTAAACGTTGCTAGGGGACTGAGTTGACTTCTTAGAAATAAAGAGAAACTAACTAGCATTCGGATAAGGTTCCTGTTGGTACTAACAAAGAAGACGAGTTGGGAGGGGAGCGAGAAAGGGGACTGACTTGAAAAGACCCGCACGAGAACAGGAGACCTGAATCTAACAAAGGTCATTGCAAGATCCCAACAGCCCCCCAAGAGGGGGTTGAACGTATCCTCCAAAAATCTTGAACGCCAAAGGGTCTCAGGACTCTCTCAGAACGGAGACAGGACGCAAACAAGGTAAGGGAAAGAAATAACAACAAGAAAAAAGGGAATCAAACCATTACAGACAAATTCGAAAGTAGACTTATACTAGAGGAGCGAACACACCTCAAGGGCCAAAAAAAACCGGTTTTGTTAAAGGGTAAACCAATCGGGGAAGAAAAATTTGAGGCTCTAGATTAGAAAGGAGGGACCAGTTCTTAGGGGAGAGAATGGGGTCCTCGGGGGGGCGGGGGGTGTTAACGGGGGGAACCAAGAAAAAGGAGGCGAGGAAAGAGGAGACTAGAGGGGAAGTACCTACGGGGGTCAGGGAACGCCCCAAAGTCATCGCGTTATGCACAGGCTGAAAGACATCCGAGCGCATTGTGAATACATGGGGGGTGAGCTGGGCGATACACCTTAAGTCTCGAAATACCCCAAGAGGGAAAGGGGGGTCAAGAAGAAGTGGTTCCCTCCCGCGACTGAAATCTTGGGATTCCCACGAAAGGGTGCAAAACCCTAAGGACATGGGGGGGATCTGGGAGCTTGGGTAAATTCGTGCCGAGGGTGGGATATTCCAACACCAACTTGGGGTCAAATGATGGTAGTCCGGACTGGGAAAAAAAAGCAAAAGAAAAAAGCCGAAGGATTATACAGGAACCAGTGTGGGAGAAAACAAGATCCACATGGTGGAAAAAGAAGGAAAAACAATCTGGTAACCTCAGGCCAAAAAAGTAGTGATACACAAATAGACAGGAAAGAACAGCGGAAGGAGGGGGTGCTCGGACAACTGCCCCAAAAAGAGGAAAGAAAATTGGAAAGGAGAAAAAAGTGGCAATTGAAGCAAAGGGCGTTGTGCAGAAAAGGAGACAGAAATGGAATCTGCATCTCGTCTGTATGCAGACTCATCAAGGGGGGGGTTGATGTATCAAAACCGGTCGTAAAGGAAAAATCAGAGGAAGGGAAACGGAATGCCTTGGAAAAGACGAAGGATAGGGGGACAAGAAGTACGTTATTGGGAAAGGAAAAATTTGGAAGTAAATTGCAGAGATCGCAATCCATGAATTAGAAAAAACGACTGTCAGCCAGGGAGGAGCAACGCAGAAAAGGGTTTACCTTCAATGGGCAAAAGCTAGAGGAGGACCAAGTCTCAGTTACGGGGGGTGAGGGGAAGAGGGCAACAGCTTGCTGAAACTGCGCAAGCCAAGAGAGTCAGCAGGTCAGGGGCAAAAGACCCGTGGCAAAAAGAAAGGTGGTATTTCTTAACATCCTGATCAACGAAAAATATTACCCTCGGAACATCAACTTTGAAGAAAAAAGGGGGAAGACTAAATTGAGACGGAAAAAACGAAAGAATGTGCGGGGGGACGGGGTGAGACAAAAAGACAGCAAAAAAAAACTGGATTCGGAGAAAAAAATATGGTGGAAACTAGCAGAACGACTTCTTTAACAGGGAAAAGTCGGGAAAAAACTGTTGGGGGGGATGTATTAGACTATGGTATCAAAATGAGTCAGTGAAAAACAACGGGAGGGGTGCACGGGCTTTTTCAAAGCAACTTTAACTATGCAAGGGGAAGGGGGGGGGGGGGGGGGGGGGGGGGGGGGGGGGGTGGGGGGTTTTTTAACCATTCACATCAATGAGAGGCGCGCGATTTCGAAGACACAGTTGACCAACCAAACCAGGGACTCTCGAGGGAGAACTGCTCAGAGAACCGTCCCTCTCTACCGGCGGACTAGGCAAAGCGATGCCGGAAAAAAGACCTGGGAAGACAGGTTGCCAGGACGGAAAAAAAATCCCTCCAATCCTGACCTTGGGATTGATGGAAAAAAAGGGAAGAGTGTCACCTTTCAAGAGATGAGTGAGAAGGGGGTTCAATCAAAAGGCTGGGGAGCAGGGAGAATAAGATAAATGCTCCAAATGAATGCATCGAAAGGAAAAAGGAAGCGTCGGGGACCATATGTTTGTAGGGTAACGAAAAGGGGCGACATATCGGGAAATTGGCCCACCCGAGCCTCATGGTAGGAGATGGGTTACAACTACGGGCTCGGCACCTCATGTTTTTGTACGGAAAAACCTTGATAGCTAGATGGTGTATCCTGAGCCACACGCAGGCCAGGTCAACGTGGGAGACTTTGGGACAGACGTGGGGAGAAACAAGACCTGAACGAAAATAGCAATGTGGAGGGGAAAGAGGAGTGGAAGAAGGAAAACAAGGCCCCAGAAAATCAACACGGCGCAAGAGGGTGTCTTGACCTGCGTGAAAAAGGGTGAGGGAAAAGGCTTTATGAAAGAGTCCAAAACTAAGAGGGGATGGGGGCTTTAGGCGCCAATGGTGAGCCTCTCACAACAAATTCTGAAGGGGTAGCGGGAGTCAAAGGAAAAAAAGGGCAGTAGAGAGAACGGGCGAGTGAGCAAAAAAAAGGTATTCAAGACAGAAAAGGGGGAAATAGACCCCATGATCAGTTTCACCGACAGGAGTGGTTGGGGGGTCGCCCAAAGACCAAAACGAGAGGATTTCTGGCCGTTGGGGGAACCCAGAAAAAAAAAAAGAACCGGAACCAAGACTTTCTCAATCGGGTCCCAAATTGTTCTGGAACGAGGGGGAAGACTTTCCCGGTTAACAAACCCCGGGGACGCAGGTATGTGTTTTCGAGAGCAGAAAAAAGGAAAGGAGAGATGGGTCTGGAAGAGAGTGGGGCGAAAGCTGTTTACACGGCACGGATGGGGGGGGGGGGGGAAGCCGGGCAGAGGAAGGATACTTTCTTTTAAAGAGAGTCTGCTCATCGTTAACCGTGGGGAAGGGGGGACACCAATCGACGAAATGCAGGAATCGCTCGGGGAAAGGGAACGGAGATCGTTCTGGGGGGACAATCAGCAACTCCCAACGATTATTGGGACACCCTTAAGGGGCATCCGCACCCCTGGAGGGGGGAGGGGATCTAATGTATGGAAAAGGTCGGAATGAGGGAGAAAAGCGTTAGAGGGGGGAGTAAAAAACCAAAAAAAATGCCCAATAAAAGGGCCACATTCCATAAGGAAAGGGGTGAGACATTAATAAAAGACAAAAAGAGAGAAAGGGACTCCATCGGACGGCATGGTTCTTGACTAATGTTCGGCTCTTACGAAAAGGGAGGCGGGGGGAATAGGGTGGGGATGAGGGTGACAAGTAGGAGATATTGTCACAAACCATACCGAAGGGGCCAAACATTGATAAGGATGAAAATAAGTGGGTGGTTTGCTTGGACGACCAAAACGGGAAAGACTCCTATGGGGCAAAAAAAAAAGCAAAACAACAAAACAGGGGAGGAAAAAAAGGAGATCTAGGGTTTTAAGATGACCCCGAGAATGCGACTAAAGAAAGAGCCCGCCCATCTAAAAAAGTATAAATACTAGAAAACATGTCGGCCCCGGGAAGGCAATTCTCCCTACTAGGTGGGGGGAAAAAACCAAGGATAAAAATACACATCCCTTGAAGAAGAGGAAACTGGGTGCCGCAGGTAGTGGAGAGCGTCCATGTAGCTAGGTGCTAGAAGTGGATGAAGGGATCCTTCATGTGAGGAGGTTGGGAGGGAGGGGGAATTGTTTGGGGGGGGGGGTTGGGCAATAAGCTGTAGAGAAAAAGGACGCGGCAAAGAAAAGATCGTATGACATCAGTGTTGACTACAAAAAAACAGTGTACAGGCAAGGGAAAGACCACACGAAAGAAAAGGGGGGGGAGAAAGGAGAAAAAAAAAAAACCCTGTCACGGGGATGAACCCAATAAACAAAAGAGGGTAGCCAAGAACATTGTACCCCAAAAAAATGGAAGACCAGAGCACAACGGAGGAAAGGCAAAAACCAAAGTAGGACGCAGAGAAAAACCGAGGACCCGCCAGAACCAGGAAATGCGAGGGCAAAAGCGGAAACCCTCAATGAAAAAAAAAAACCACTCCGGGGGGTGAAATGGAAACCCCCAAGCGGGTCAAAAAAGGAACCGACGTAGAGAACTAGTTGGGTGGGCTGGGTCGGCCTTGGGGGCACAAAATGGTGCTCGAGTTTTGGGAAGAAGGGGACACCAAAACGAGGGATCCCAGGGTAATTATTAGAGAAAGCACAATGAAAAGGAAGGAAGGGGGCCAGAACATCCCTCCAAGGGCGAGTTGAAGGGAAGATCTAGAAAAGCAACTCTACCAAGGGAAAGTGGGGGGGGGATAAAGATGCCTACAGAAACTAGGGAAAATACACCCCTTAGGAAGAAACGCAGGGGACTCCCGCCGGGGGACTGCAGTGGGACAGAACCCCTACACACAGGGGATGGTTTATCATCTTAGTGAAAGGGGTGAGAGGAAGAATCCTGGGGAAACCACAGATGGTGGTGACGCATGTTTGTCTAATCCGGGGGGGGGGGGGGGGGGGGGGTGTTAAAACCGCCAGGGACCTGACCGGGTTTAGAAGAAATAGCCGGGATAATCAGAAAACAAAAAAGGAAGACTTCCAGCCAAGAGATCACCCTAAAGAGGCGCGGTAAGTTTTGCGACAGCGCACGATATTAAATCATGGAACAACCAGAGTTGGAAGACTGAGAAAGAAAAGGCGTGGGGGAGTGAAAAGAAATAGAAATACTCATTCTTCATCTAGGGGGATGTAACCAGAGAATGGGCTTGAGTAATTCCGCCATACGGCGTCACTCTAAAGTTAAAAGGGGTGACGGACAGAACTAGCAAAAGCTAGGAGGGGTTCAGGGAAGCGGATGGGGGGAATAAACTTTTCCTTAAAGGAGGCGAAAAAAGGCACTCCGCTGAGAAAGACCTTTCAGACTTCCTGAGAGAAGGAAAACGTATTTAGAAAACCCGCGGAGAGATCCAAAAAAAGGGTGTAGGTCCAATTTTTCCCTAGGGAAGGAAACAAACGCCGCCAACTGAAAAGGAATGTGCGTCAATCCCCTCGGGGGGGGGGAGGGGAGAACATCCCGTGAAAAAAAAGGCAAGGGAGGGGGAAACTGAAAGCCCTTGGAATTAAAAATACAATTGAAAGAAAAGAGAGGAACGGAGCCCATACGGGGCACAGAACCGCATGTCGAGCAATCAGGTTTCCGGGGGGAGGAAAGATAAACAAAAGGGGAAAAAAAAGAAAAGAGGGGGCATCACAACTTTTCTTTAAACCAAACAGGAAAATTGGCCCGTATGTCGAAGAGATGGGGAAAGAAAAATAGGCTCATACAAAATTCAGCGACAAACATGGAGTCATTGCTGTTCAGGAAAAGAAAAACTGGGACCGAGGAGGGAGTGTGCCGGAAAAAGGGAGGAAGAGCATTTTCGACAGAAGGGAAAAAAAGTTGGGAAACCCGTCCGGGTATGAGAAGTGGGACCCCTAAAAAAAAACTCAGGACGGGGAGGGGAATCAAGTGAGGTAAGAGATTCCTGGCCCTCGAGGATGAATGCCCGGTCGCAAAAGTTTACTAAACGTGATTCCAGCAAGCTTAGTAACGGAACAAGGAGGCGTCTGATCGTGGTAAAAAAAAAAAAACGAACTGGGAAAATAGGGGGACCGGAGGGATTAATCCAATCACTTGAGGAGTTAGAACAGAACGCAGACTGAATATAGGCAGGAGGACTCCCACAAGGGGGTCGTCAAGAGGAGATTACCAAGGGGGAATTGTGGAAGAGATGATAATATCGGGAGGGGACACCAGAACGCCTCATGCTTCTGCTGGGCTAGAGGCTTTTGAGGCAGGGAAGACAAGAATGGGTGTTTGGAGGAATTGGATATGTATCTTTGGGGGATCAATCTCAGTAACGTGTCTCTCCGGGAAGGGGGTAGGCTTTAAAACTTGGGCTTCCAAAGAAGAAGAAACAAACATCCCTCTTGTCAGGGACCGCCGAAAAGGATTCAAACAGGAACACTAAGCAGGGAGAAAAAACAGCCCCGATCCCCTGAAAGGGAGGGTGTCGGTTTGACCAAGGGTAGTACCTTCGGGGCAAACAAGGAGGGAGAAAAGGCTAGGAGCTAACATGGGGAGCAGGCACAAACTCACACGTCTTAAGGGGGAGCGTGTAGATAGGTTCCAGATTGCATTAAACAAAGCTGAAGACGGAGAAACAAGTAGGTTTGAGATACGAAGAGGTCATCAGGGGTTGTTTCCCAAAAAGGAGAAGATAGGAGGAAGGGGCACTGAGCAAAACGCAAAGGACCATCGGGGAAAGCCGCAGATACGAGGCCGAAAGGGGTTGTGGAACGTTGGCCCTCTTGGCATGGGAGGGGCCCCTGATTGTGGGAGACGCAGGGGTGGCGGGGGAAACATGGATTAGAGGACTGGGGCTTTCAATGAGTTAACCGAATGGGACTGGTAAGAAAGGGGACCTTTGGGGTTGAGAAAGTTGAGACGGCGGGGAAAATTGTGTGTACCTTTCTGGGTTATCTTGGGAACCCCAAGGGGGGGGGGCTGTTCATTTCCCCCGAGAGGGGGGATTAGCGCAGGGGAACATCGGACTGTAGTGCGGGGGAGGGGAAAAAGGCCCTTCTTACCGCCCACGGTATTATTTGGGGAGACTTAATGGTCAATCCTCAAATGGGGGAGGGTAGGAGAAGGGAAGGAGGGAAAGAGGGGGAAAAAGAGGGCTCAAAGCTGTCCATTGGGGATATGAAAAAAAAGACAAAAATTGCAAAAAAAAGGAAGGAAAAAAAAAGGGGAGCAGGAGAAAAAACAAGAAGTACCTAGCTCCAGGCGAATGAAAAAATACTCAAGATGGGGAAGCCCTGTTCAAGGATAAATGCGGAGGGTTTGGATTCTTGTTCAAAAGAGGAGGGTCTCATAGCCCAAAACGAAAACGTGACGCCTGATGATGAGTGATGTGCTTGAAAGAACCTCCAGTAGAAGAAGACTAAGCACAAC
>Ga0179593_1719972_pt1 | contig 14689 bp, 16 predicted proteins | sample CZODoug2_1_08_16_FD_185931 | JGI IMG/M metagenome (GOLD analysis project Ga0179593, IMG submission 185931) | Vadose zone soil fungal communities from Angelo Coast Range Reserve, California, USA - CZODoug2_1_08_16fungal (PacBio error correction) | ecosystem: Environmental > Terrestrial > Soil >...
AAAAAAGAAGCAGAAAAAAGACAAGGGAAGACCGCCAAAAAAAAAGATGTTAAGCTATCTCCAATAACCAGGAGAGAGGCGGCACTGGCAGGGTGGGGGCAAAAAGGAAAGGCGGAAAACTGGCAAAAAAAAAAGGCGTTGGCCTCGTCAAGCCAGAGGACCGTCCTGCCCCAGGAGAACGAAGAGCCGACCTCCGCAAAGACAGGGTCACCGTACAGGGAAGAGGAAGTGAAAGGAATCTCAAATCGGCCAGGGAGGGAAGAACTTCCACTGCTTTAGAGGGTCTGGCAGAAAGCAGGGGTTACGTGGAGGCCATCAAGAATCTCTGTTCACGGGGGAAGGAGGGTCGTGCTTCTTCAGATATCAAAGGGGAGGGGGTAAATCCCAGGAAAAGCCCTGCGGACCTTTTGAACTGGGGGGGGAAAGTCCCGTTCTAACTCTTCAAAAAACCAAAAATGATGCACTGGGCATAAGGATTATTCTCTCCGGACTCAAACTGGGAGTGCCGGAAAAGGAATTATCATAACTAAAAGAAAAGGGAAGAGGGGACTCAAAAAAAAAGAAAAGTATATGGCGGGAGAAGGTCCTCGGTGGGGAAGCTTACATGTCGGGGAGCCCTTTCCCGGACGTCCTGGCCCCCTTCCGGGGGGGAGGGAGAGATCCGGAAGAGACCAAAGGTGTCCGACATGGAACCCACGACTGGCCATGCAAACTTCGAAAAAAATCGAAGACGGCCGCTGGAAAAAGCCGCTCTGAAGAAAAGGCCCAGAGAAGAGGGTAGACCTTCTGTCACTAAAAGCACTAGTTTCGGGCGCTTTTGAACCCGAGTGGTTGGATTGTCGTGAATCGGGCGAAAATAAAGCCAATTTCTTCTCGGAGAAAGCCTTCTTGCAAAAATGATTCCTGGGGAGACATCACAAGGGGGTTGCTTCGGACGGGAGACGAAGAAAAACGGGAAAGAGAGGTATAGGGCTCGACCCGACCCTACTAAGTGGCCCATTTAGGTCAAAGTAGAAAGAAGACTATGTGGGGGGGCAGGGTTCGTCCTTCTCTCATCGTTCATACACCTAAGAGCAAAATGCGGCCACTAGCTTTTCCGCAACTCGAGGGGACCGGTCACACCCCAAAAATGGGGGGGAGAAACGTCGTACTGGGAAGTGGTCAAAAAATCGCACGGCTGGAAGAACCGCCCTTCTAGCGGAAATCCGCGGCCGTGGGAAGGGTAGACTTTGCTCAGGGGGGTGTTCGCTACTGGTACGGAAAAGTTCGCAGGACCTTTCGGAAAGGAAAAGTGCCGGACAGGGAAGGGAAAGTTCCTGAACCCCACCTGCACCCGCTTGTCTAGGTTTTTGGGAAAAGGGGAGGCGGAATAAGGGTCGCCTAAAATCTCTTCCAGGGCCCTGCCAAACTTGCGTCTGTAAAAAGGGGGCGGGGTACCTGGACTCCAGTTTCAATTCCATCAACCGCAGAAAGAAAAGAAACGTTCCTAAAAGTCACATAAGGAACCTCGATCGTAGGCCACCATCATTCTCTTTGGAACCACTCTCTAAAGGGGGTCCGAACATTTGCTAAAAAAAAGATCCCAATAAGAGAAGGATCCATTACCAAACCGACTACAGCAGGCAGTACGGCTCTATAAGGTCAGGACTTAAATCAACGGGAATCACCCTCAGCCAATTTCCCTCTCATTGGGAAGCAGGGGGGGACTCCGAGACCAGGGGACTCAATTGACGAAAAATAGGGGCCAATCAGATATCATCCTTTTTCTCTCGATCCCTGGGCGGGGGCCAAGGGTTCCCGAGAAACCAGAAGCAAAACCTAACTCGGCGACTGTACAATGACTTCGAGCAGGAAGGATTGTTTCCCTCGGCGGATCTGGGAGCCTGGATCGCCCTACGGGAGGGTCAGGTCCTCCCGAGAAAAAAAAAAAAAGCCGGGAAGGGAAAAGGACGCAGCCTGAAAAAAGGGTGGTGCGCGTATAACGTCGATCGTTCACCATAGTATTGTTCGTAGTCGTAAAAGGGGGGGCCTCTGCTCCAGGTCCACCGGTCTGGTCAAAGAGGGGCCTAGCGGACGCTTTCCTCAGGGAAAGAAAAGGTCAGATCTAGGAGCTACCTTTAACAAACAAAAGTACACCTGCATCTAGTGCCTTGATTTGGTACGAGCTTCAAGCTCGATGGAGAAGTCTCTCTCAAAAAAAAAATTATTGTTAAAAAAAGAGGTAGTACATCTCGGTCCTCGCAAGGGGAAAAAAACGCGAAAGGAGGATTAATGTTAAGCTTTTTAAAGTAGAGCACTAACATCTGAGAAGTGCAAAGGAAAAAGGGAGTTTCAGTGAAAAACCGGCCCGGAAAAAGAGAGGTTCTTCCTCTAATGCGGGGGTACGAGGAGACAGACGAACAATCGAAAAGATGTGAAACCTATACCGGAATTAGGCATCTTGGGGAGGAGGGCCATTTTCTGCCCATGGCAAAAGGACCTGACTATTCTTAAATCGTGAAAACTTCCTTATTACCGCAAGTAGGGCCGATAGTCGGCACAAAAGGGAGGTACCCTTAAAGAGGGTTAATTTGACGGTTAGGGAAGTAGATAGTACCACTAAAAGGGGGGGGAGTCCACGCGCCGATTATTTAATAGGAAATAGAACTTGCAAAAAAGGGTCCTTAAAAAAAGGTTCTAAGGTGGGGGGGGGGGGGGGGAACCATTTCTTCCATACCACTTGTTACGCGCGAAAAACCAGAGTGCAGGGGGAGAGAGTTTATTTATGGGAAGGGGGGGATCCTTCCATTTGCAATCAGAGAGAAGAAATGTTTGTCTGGATGGTACTGGATACAAACAAAGGGATTGGCCTGGGGAAAATTCATCCAGGTCCAGAGGGGGTCTTCATAATGAGGGTTCATCCAAAAAAGGGTATTTGAAGGAAATTGGGTTAGGGGGAGGGAACGATGATTATAAAAAAAAATCATCAACCCAGGTCCAAGGGTTTTCACGAAACGCCACCGTACCGCAAAATTTTGAGGCGAGAACGGAAGGCCCGAGGGGTGTCCGCAGGCCCAAAGCTGTGAAGTCGTTTGAAGGGGGGGGGGGAAGGGTCATTAATGAAAAACCTCTTCCGGATCGGGCTAATTGAACAGGGAGTTCAAGCGAAAAAATTCCACTGACCCAGATCCCATTTGCACCCCCCCCCCAAACACCCCATCCCTTGGTATGAAAGTCGCGGAAAGGGGCCTCGCCAGCCAGGACTTTTTACCACTTGCAATAGAGGGCTTTCTCCATTGTGTTGGAAAAGGTTGAAGCGTCCAGAGAGCCTTTTCTGAGGTGAAGGCCTATTCGTCGGCTATCATCTTGGAATCGGATGGGGACAGGTCCCGAAAGGGACCATCAGCCGTTCTCTGGTCGACTAAAAAGCAGAACTCGGAGCTCCAGTGGCCTGGGGCTTCCAAAGTCGTCTATGTCAAGCCATACTTAACGAAACCCGAACCTTCCTGACGGGAGCATAATTGCATTAGGACTCCAGGAACTACACATAAACTCCACCTCAGGGGACGCAGATCACCCTCACCAAGGGGGGTAGAAAAGGGGCACTATTCGCTCTTCATGTGAGGCAAGATTAAAAGGGGTGCAATAACAGAAAAAAGGGGGGTACCGAGTTCCATTATTACGTCGTAAAAGCTCCTTCGTCCGCATTCGGGTGCCCTGGGGCCTTATCAAGCAGAGGTTCCTCTCAGGCATCAATTCCGGTCCCCCGCGCACCTCTTTGGAAGCGCCGGGGGTGATTAATGAAAAGGGTGGGGGGAGCTACTACGTTCCGGCAATGATCCCAGGAAGCCCGCGATCGTAATACAAGACAATGCTTGGGATCAGAAAAAAGGGTGAAGCCGTATACAGGGTCTTCAAAAAAAACAGAACCTTGTGCCGAGAACAGCTCCAGCGGTAAGGCCCTAAAATCATAAAGACCTCAAAGGATGCCCCCCGCTGGAAAGAACGGCATCGTCGGAGGAAGTAAAGCGGGGTCAGGAGGGGACTCGGGGGAGAATCGGTTAACCTTGGCCATCTAGTATTGGTGATCAGGCAAAGAAAACGTCGGTCCAAGAGTCGGCTCCGGGAAAAGGCTTCGGGGGTCCCGATAGTCCCTTGCTCAGCGCGGCCAGGAGCCTTACCACCGTCCAGGTCCCCAGGAAAGTGCCTACTGACGCTACCTAGAAACGCGGCAGGAACGCGGGGGTCGGCCCCGGGGGGCTGGTCGGGTGTGTCGTTCTCTCCAAACAAAAGGAAAAGAGAGAGATCCGACCAAAAAGCCGAACAGTCACGGTTCCAAAAACCCCAAGGGATTGCTCCATCAAAAAAGGTCGTAAGGGGGTCATCGTCACTTTAAAGGGGGTGAGGGAGGGGTCACTTCTTCCCGGGGCGATGGAACTTTAAAAAGGAGGGGGCTGTCGTCTCATACACCTGAGCCTAAGCGATCAGAGTGTCCCTCCTGTCCTTTAGGAGCCATTATCTTGCAAAAGCACACGACCCGCCTAAAGGAAAAACGTGCGACGGCCGCAGGTCTGGCCTCCGCCGCCGATGAGTGCGGGAGGCCACCCGGAGGTTAGAGGCGGACCGTTAATGATCCGGGCGGTACCGTCTCCTACCGGCTCTGGGCGAAGACGGGGGTTCTGGTGTTGGCAGAAAGGTCAAGCGGGGAGAAGCACTGGGGCAAATTGTTATTAACTGGTCTACTTTATCAGGGCAGGAAAAAAAGAAACCTCGAATTCAGCAGCCTTCATATGTGCAAAAAAGCGGGCCGGGGGACCTCTAAGTTGGCCTTTAAGAGGCCGGCCCCGAGCGTGGCTTTGAAAATATTCCGGACAAAAAGCATTGTCCGAAAGGACCTAAATAATGGGAAAAAACGCGGATCCTCTGAAACGCCCAGCTTGAACCGCCAGCCGCCGCCCTACGAGCGCCTAAGTACCTTCGAAACGCGCAAGGAGGTGCGTTGTTGGCCCGAGTCTAGGCGGGGGTCTGGGGGCCCAGGGTCCTTTTCTCTCATTCGAGGAAAGTGCGCTCCGTCGCGACAAGCCGCGAGGGGGAGGGAGGGGGAAAACGGAAAGGTGAAGAGCGAGTTCTCATTTGCCGGGGCCTCGGACCTACGGAATTATGGGGAAAACGGTGGTTCCTCTTTCCTGAATCCATCCTAGGGGCCTGCCTTCTCTCTCAGGCATCCCAAGACTACCGAAGAAAGAGATGGGTGCGAAAAATGCGGTGCATTACAACCACAACTCTTTATACCGACCTTCTTCTGTAGGGAAAAACGTGAAAAGGCTGAGGCTACCCGCAGATGATCTAGTCTTCATTATGGACGGGGCTTTCTGAGGGGGGCCTTTTCCGAAAAGGCTCGGGGGGAAAGCTTGACTAACTCTGCCGCTGTGGCCGCAGGTAAAAAACAATTCCCCAGAACCTGCAAAACCGCAGCACCGCTGAATTTCAAATGTTCTCGCTGATTCTGGACCATCAACTGACCTTCGGGAAGAGACGACCCTTTTTCGTTTAAAGGGAGGGATTTAACTCACCCTCAGGGAATTTCACGGGGTAAGAGCCATCAAGGTCTTCAACTACCAACATGTGCCCCCACATAACAAAAAAAAAGGCCCCTCAAAGGTCACCACTCTCTTACATGAGTCCTCCGGTTTAACAGCACGGCGCCCACTCAGGGGGCGTATAAAGTGGGGAACAGGGCCGTAGAAAAAGGGGAAGAGCAACTTTACATACATCAAAACGCGCCGGCCTCCGCATTTGAATGGAAACGCCCCCAACCCGGGATGAGTTACCGGGAAAAAAAAAGTCTCCCTCTGCAAGCAAGGTCGAAGGCGTCTCGATCTTAATCATCCGGTGGGAAAACAAAGGGTCCCTCGAGGAAGCCCAAAGCACCCAAGAGTCCCTTAGACAAGAGCCCCTCTTCAGGGATCTTTGTCCTGATCTCCTACTCAACTGGACAGTGAAAAGAGGGGGTCCTCCCTCTGAGCGGAACGGAACATGCACCTGCCAGAAGGGGTTAGCTGGGGACTTCTCAACTCGGTCCAAAAACATCCTCGTCGTGTTCTGAGGGAACCGCTTCGTCTTCGCACGGACCCGCTGGCTCCGGGTCTGAAATTTCCCCACGCGGCCTGAGGAACGCGTCATCTGTCTGTGCAAGAAACTGTTCCAAAAGTCAAAGAGAATTTAAAAAGGGGCTCAAAGGGAGGAGCGTGCTGTTCCTATCTCTCTCACAAAACCACAACTTATTATTAAGGGATGAAGATCTAATAACCCGGAAAAGATGTCGTCACCGGGGGGGGCGTGAGGGGCTGTGTACTCCGTCTATCAGATTTGAATAATAGGGGGAGCTCTTGCCGGACCCCACAGTTGTTTCAATCAATTCTCTTCAGAAAATCTTTCGGGAGAAAGACTGAGACTACGAAATTTTTAAGAGACGAGGTTACTTTAAGTTCCATCTCCCTCCCCCGGGGTGGGAATGCCAGGGGGGGTCTTCCTTCTTCAAGAGAGATTTCTTACACAGGGACCAGAAGGGGAGAATATTCCACAGATAAGCTGGTAATTCGGGGAGAGGCCATTTTCGGTGTGCTGCGGAAGGAGGGAAACACTAAGGGGGAATGAGGGGACTAATACCCCAAGCTTTCTGGCGACGTGACCATTTCCTTCCTCATCAGGTGAGGGAAAAAAAGCCCTTGCAACTTCGCGGAGAGGCGGGTGAGGATTTAAAAGGGAGGGGGCCGTTCCATGGAAAAAATACTTTCAATGGTTCGTTTACTTTATAAAGAGTGAGTGGGCGCCGTATGCACTTGGGCAAAAGGGGGGGTCAGGAGGCTTTGCTGACAAGGGGAGGGGGGAAGCCTGGGGAGAGGTTCCTGAGGGAGGAAAAAAGTGTTTTGAGGGGAGTGCCGATGTCATGGGGGGGGAGCTCAACCGATCCGCAACATTTCAAAAGACAGTGAACGTTCGTACCAACATTTCTCGGGGCCAGAACGTGAAAAGAGAATTTTCCAAGAATCTCCGAGTCAAGGTTACGGTCACAGGTTGGTCAGGGGCGTTTTTTGAAAAATGACTAAAAACCGGACCTTGCCCACTGGTATTTAAAGCCCTTTTCCGTGGGGCTTCACCGCGCACAATGATCCCGAAACACAGTTCCCATCCCGAACGACGCCAGCTCGAAGCAGAACAGGTCCAAAGTGCCAAGAGGGAACCGGAAGGGTCTCCAGTTTGTGTTAAGTTTACCCCGAGAAAAAAGAGGAAGCCTGGTCGCTGTGATAGGAAGGAAGGAAAGGGATACCGCTCGGAGGCGTCCCGGAAATCTGGCCCGACCCCTCACCTTCGTCCGGGAAAAACGCGCTTCCACTAATAAAAATCTTGAAAGGGGTTCCTTATAGGGGCCACCATCTCTTGGTCTATCCCATGTGTCGGGGATAGAACCTTGGTTCGAGAATAAGGTGTCCCGCCGGGTCTGTCAACCATCCGTACAAACTCTTTGCAAAAGAGAAAAACGCGTCGGAAAAAATGAATCAGGAGCCTAGGAGAGACTTAATCTTTCTGGGCAGCGTAAAGGGGGGACAAGCCCTCTTCAATGAGAGGAAAAACCAGGGACCTTGTCGGGAAAGGACGTGTGAACGTAACCAGCTAGGCCTGCTTTTTTACAGGAACTAGTCATCCACTCGGAAGGGGGGCAACAGGAAGTTCTGAAAAAAAAAAGCCGAGTCCCACAGCGCCACGTTAGCACGACAGAGTAAACGGGGCGGTTATTAATAGGGTGAGGGGTTTTCGTTCCTGCGGGGGGGTTTCCTTCATGACGTCGAGAAGCCATTTCGTCGTAGTATGCCTCTGTGTTGTGGGGCAAGGGGAGACCCCGAGAGGAAAAACCATACCCTTCGAAAAAGGGAAAAGAAAGGTCGCAAGCCCCGCGAGACAGCCCGCCAGCGCCACTCACACGCGCTGAAGAGGGCCTCCATTCCATCACGCATCGGGGGCGCCATATTTGAAGTGGAGGGGGCCTGCAGCTCTACTTGTCGGGACACAGCTAGGAGTTCTTTTATCCCAGTGGGAGAAGATCGCCGTCGCAGGGGGGGTGAATCTTGACAAACTCTCTCAGGGGCCATCGCTGCCGGTCCGCCTTTGCCCCCTTCCAAGCATTTCCCTTTCCGAGGAAAGGAAGGGGAGTGCAAAGAAGGGGAACGTTTGCAAAAATCGTCCCCTTTGCTGGGCAACTTGTTTTTTCGGAGAGTGATAAAAAACAACACCCTGTAGGGAAGAAAAAAACCACAGCCTACCGGGGAAGGAACCCAAACCGCAACTTACTGGGGGGTCGCCAGCAAATAAGTCCTCTTCAGCGGCACGAAACCGTCGGAAGGGGGGAAAGAAACTCCTGAAAAAGTCGGCGAGACTCTTCAATCCCGCGCAGACCGGGGCCCACCGAGCACGGAAAAGTTTCCAGGGAAGGGTCCCGAGAGAGAGGCCCGACCAATCCCCCTAGTTCGTCCCGGGTCCCGCATGAAGCTGGAATCTTTCCGCCTCCGGCCGATCAGGAGGCGAATGTTCGTCGAGGGAGCTGGCGTGCTGCTGCCGTTCTTAAACGGAGTCGCCGACCTGGCGAGGGGGGAGGCCAGAGAAGGTTACTGGCCCGGGGAAGAACCACACGTGCGGAGACTAAGCACTGGCCTCCAGGGTGAATCGAAATCCTGGGAGGAAGTAATTACATAGGAACCTCATGGACCTCTAATTCCTAAACCAGTGCGAATATATGTCGTAAAAGGAGAGGGGGGGCTTCGTCCCTTGAGGAGGTCCCTCAGCTGGAAAGTTGCCTCGGTAATACCGCCCTGCCTGATACAAAACGCATGAACGAATTATCTGTGGAAGGGGCTCCTTGACACACGGGACGCCGTCGAAGAACCACCAGACTACTCGGCCTAACTGATGCTCCTCTTCGTAGATGAGAGAAGGAGGGCAAGAGGTGCGGGGGGGGGCAGGTAAAGGGGGGCTAGGGGGTTTCCGGGTGAAACTTCTTTTTCAATGGAGGCAAGAAAAAGGCCTAACTCAGTCCGCCGGAAAGAGGAAAAGGAGCTCAGAGAACATCGCGAGAAAGGTTGTCTTCGGAGGAGACTTCCTCCAAGCAACTGGGACATCGTGGCCGCGTCAGGAACGACGAACGGTTATGGAGGGCCGCTGGCGTATCACATCGAGGTTCAGTAGGACTACATTCCTCAGCCGACAGGGGCGTCCTAGTCCTCTCGACAACCCTTTTCCACCAACAAAAATATCCGAAATGACTTCCTATTCTTCAAGTGTCAAGAGGGGAGTACCGGAGCGACCTGCGAGAGAGAACGCGGAAAGGGGGGGACCTGGGTCGGAGGCGGTCATTTGCAAGGGGAGACGGGTCAGCATCTCGGAATGAAGGGGGGTAACGTCCTCGCTTGGCCTTAAGGTCAGGCATCATTTCCTGAACAACCCCCCAACCCTCTTGGAACAGTCCTGGTCGCTTGGGAGCCGATGAGGGACCATCTCTGGAACATTAAGGTAGAAAAAAAAGGGAAACGTGCTAGGCTGGAGTATTACCTTTGAAAGGAGGACGTGATGCGGGTTCGGCAACATCATGGTAGGAAAATAAAGAAGGGGCCGTCACATCATGTACCGGCAAGCACAGGCGAACTGCTAGCCACTCTCTACATTCCTCCTGGCTAGGGGAGACGTCGCCCACAGCTTACTTCCATGGAAAACAGCAAACCAAGCGCTTTCCGGAGAACGGGCAATCAACTTTGATATAAACAAGAATCCCTACGCGCGGGCCCTGGGGGGCGTCCTCACCTTGGGGGATTACTCGAAACAAATGGGGGATCCATCAAAGTCAAGTTTTCTTCTTTCGACGGGGAACCTGAAAATCATCTCTTTAAAGGGAAAAAAAGAGTTTGGGGAAGAGCAAGAACCAAGAGCTTCGACTTCCCCTTCTTAAGTACTTTGTTCCCAGCTTCTCTGGGGGAAACTACGGCTTATCTTTTGAAGAAGGTTAGGGGAGAAGGGCGCCTTTGAATACCTCTGCTGCACGGTGCCGCAGGCCTCCCACTGGCTCAAGGCCTGAAGGGGGGTGCGCTGTGACTCAAAGGAGAGTCAGAGGTTCAAGTTCGTAAGAGGGGTGGGTCGTTCGGCTTAAAAGGCCCTCCAGCAGCTGGTCTCTATTGTAAAAAAAAAAAAAAAACCTTAACGAAGACGTGACGCGGAAAGGCCTTCGAATCTGGTTCGCGGCGTCTACGGTTGACAAAGGACATTCATCGCCGGGGGGGGGAGGAGGTGGGGAGCAGGGAGGAGTTCTTCGCGCTGTCAATATTCTACTCTCAAAACGAGGATTTATGAGAGATATGAGGGGGGCCTTCCTCGAGAAGTACACCCTCTCATAGGGGGGTTAAAGTCTCCGCCATCATCGAAACACTTACGAATGGTTCCGTAGCATCTCGGGAAGGAAAAAAATCTTGGAAAGGAGAGAGCTCCTCGGCGGAAAAAATCCTACTAAGGCGACTACGAACAACAATAGGGGGGGGGGGTTGAAAACTATACCTCTTGGAGAAAAGAACCCCCATCGGGGGGGATCTTGAAGGGGGGGGTCAGTTTCAACGCAGGGAGCTTGGCTACAATTAGTAGTGTAAATGACAAATGGTATGCTATCCAGTACAATATCACCAATGGAATAAAAGGTTTAGCCATTATAAGAGGGGAAAAGTAAGGGGGAGGGTGATGGAGGAATGCGGAAAAAAACCGTCCCCCGCGATTATGAGGACTCTCGACACGACCAGAGAACGTGCTGCTGAAAAAGGGGGGGGGAATGGCCTTCAAAAAAAAAATTACCGGCTCGCCCAGCCTTTCCTTGGTGAAGGAAGAGTTTATTTAGAGGGACGGAATTAAGAGAGCTGAGGGAGGAAAGTTTTTGCTGTGGGACTTGATACAGCCATGTCTTTTTTGCGCAGTAGGGAACACTAGCAAAGGGGCAAGATGCCTTGGGGGATCATCCTGTTAGCAAATAGTTCCTGATGCTTGAAGGCCAGGAGGTTGCCGGGAGGAGTGGGGGGAACAGAGAAAGACAGGTCCAAAAAAGAGTGCGTTCACGCCAAAAGGCTTACCGTCACTTGGCGAGGAAACGGAAGGCCGCGAAGAAAGCGCCTCTGCGCAAGAGCCAGAAGGGGGGTCATTAATGGTCCACCTCTTCGGTCCCCATGGGGGGAAAACCTGGCAGTGGGAGAGCTACCGGGAAAATGCCAACTATAAGGAAGCACAGTTTCCATCAACTGCCTCTTATCAGCGCGAACGTACCGGAGAACAGCCTGGAGGGAAAGTGAATAACTAACTTCTAAAGGTTGGTGTGGGGGAACGGCGAGATTCAAAAAAAGCCGGAAGGTCGGCGTTGCCTATCTATCCTGGAATTCTGAAGGGGAGTGGGATGCCGGAGTTGGGGGGCTGGCACAGGGAGCCACAGCCGTCAGGAGCTTACCGCGGCCAAAATCTTTCCTCCCGGTAGGAAAGTGACGCCGTCCACCAGAGAAGGGGAGAGTATCCATCTTATCAGGAAAACCTTAAAGGGGGAGGGAAAGAAATTGCATTAGCGGGAACGCCGTTCTTCAACAGAAAAACAATCCCCTCTTCAAGAGGCCGAACCAGAAGACACAAGCACCGAGGGGGGCGATTGGACAGAAGCGGGGAAAACCCGTTCTGTCAGGGGGCATTTAGACCTGCTGAGAGAGGTCCGTCTTCGAGGAAAAGGGCGACCAATGAAGGTCCACCAAGAAAAGGGGGAACGCCAGCGTTTTAGTCCGAATATGGCGTAAAGGCAGCCACCGGCATTGGTGCAAAGGGGGGGGAAAAAGGCTTAGTAACGAACGGGCCGAAAGCGAAATCTGGGGAAGCAAGCATATATTGGAAGCTGGGATAAAATGACAGTGAGGGGGTTTCGTTCAGAGGGGGGTTGGACATTATCCCCAGGCGAGGCGAGCTAATACCCAGGGAGCCATTTCTTCTAGTCAGTCGGGGTTAGGAAAAAGGGGTGCCTATACCAGGAGGGGCCACCACCATAACCGGAAAAAGAAAGGATAAAATACCGCCGACAGAACGGACCACATCTCAAACTCTCCAAAAAAAGAAAGATGGCCGCCAGTATAAAGGCATGGCGTCGGGAGGGAAAACTCTACCAGCGGTTGATCCTGCGACCCACAGGGCCTCGTGGAGATCGTTGAGGGAACACGGTGCAAGAGGTGAAGCCCTCAGAAAGAACGTCTGCCATATAGGGACCTTCTTCTCCGTTGGCAGTCCGGGAGTGAAGAAAAGTCCACATATGGCCAAGGGAAGCCTTTCAGCAAAGAAATCTTTCCCCCTCTTAAGTGCGTCTTTACGGAGTAAAACCTACCTCATGGAAAGGAGGAACCCGTCGGGGGGTCTTCGACGGGGGGGAAGTTCTCACACAAAAAAAGGAGGATTACAAAAGATAGACCAACCCCGAGCAAAAGAATTAATAACCCACGCAATAGGGAGAAAAGGAGGACCCTTATTGGGGGCATCAAAGGAGAGGGTGAACTTTCAAACTGAATTAATTTCACTTCTCCCTTTCCTAAGATTTGCCCGCTCTATAGAAAAGTCGAGACTCGACATCAAGGCCCACACGGATCCTAAAACTACGGGTGGAAAAGGGAAAAAGGTTCAAAAGAGCTGTCCATTTTCCACGATCTCTCCCAACAGTTCTTGAGGGAAATGAAGGACATGCCAAAGAGGGGAAGTCCGGAAGGGTCTGGACTGGGGCCAGCCACAGCTCTTTTTCGGGATCGTATTCTGGGCTATGGGGAAAAAGGACTTGCTTTAACAGTCGGGGGAAAAAAGGGGAGTTTCACCAAGAGCCGTTTGTCTGGTGTTGAAAGCTCCGCGTCGGCGGAACAACACCGTCGAAGAAAAGAGCAGAAGGGGAACAAGAAAGTTTTAGGAAGGACCTTTATGACAAGTCTTTCCGAAACCAGGATTAGCAGAATAAAAAAACTCAAGAGGAAAGGGTCCTCACCCTCCTGAATGAAATGCAGAAAGCGGGGAAGTTCCGGACGCAGCCTGAAAAACGAACGTGCCTGGCCCCCCGGAGGACTTCGATCCTACATGAAAGACCAATGGGGGGGAAAGGGAGGAAAAACCAGGAAGAAAGAAGTTACTAGGCAACACATTTCCCTCGAAAGGCGCTTCTACAAACCGGAAAAGACGCTGCCCTAAAGAACCGATCTGAAAGCTCGAAGGCGGGTTCTCTTTTCTTGAAAAGGGGGCATATTTTCTTTGGGGGGGGGAATCTTGGGAAAAAGTACGGGGAAGGGGAAAGATGCTCGCATGACCGTTTTTCCCCGGTCTCTCCTTCATGTCTCATACACACTAAGAAGTCTTGGGGGATAACTTGCAGTATAGGAACAGGGGGGGGCATAGTTGGACGCGGTCCTCTACACGGAGTGGATTTGGAGTCAGGGTTCAAATTTCAGGAGCAACGAAGTTGCCGGATGTACCAAGCAGATTCTCCCCCACCTCCATTCTGCCTAGCAATCGGTCAGGAGGGTCAACGGGGGGAAAACAGGGGAAAAGGGTCGTACTTCTGGCACTTGAGCACTTCTGGTAGTAAAAAATAGAAAGCTGATCTCCGAGGGAGGGAAAATTTAAATAAAGGGAGGGGAGATAAAGGGCATGCACTATCGCCCCGGGAAAGGTAACTAGAGCTCTGGGAAAAATACTAGGGTGGTGCCGCTCCATTGCCGGAAAAAGGAAACAAGGGGGGCTACAGGAAGGGATCAGAGCATGATTACCATCTCTTGCCAGAAATTCCGGCCCTTCCTATCGGCTGGGGGGCTCAGGAGAAGGGGGTAACTCACCCTCGGGGATTCCTTAGGAAGAACTCAATGGAGGGCAAATCATCTCGGCACCAACTACCTCAAACCAAAGAAAAGCACAATCAGGAAAGAGAAATGGAAGAAAAGTCCCCATAAGAGAGGGGAACAAACTCTAAATGTCTCCTCCTGGAGGTTCTAGGCGAACCAAAAGGGTTATCCATTAAAATAACAAACATGAGCTCTCACCCAAGGGAGGCAAAATTGGAGATCAACAAAATGCACCGCGAGGGGAAAAGGGAGGTTGAAAAAGGGAAACGGAAAAGTTACTACAAATGGCTCACCAAAAAGTTTATCGCTAAGGGGGGTAAGCACGAAAACCTTGGGTCCTTCGTCTCAGCCTTTTAATCGGAGGTGAAAAGGCGTGGTCCCGATAGAAAACCCCCTAAAAAAAGAACAATTCTTAGAAGGAAAAAAGTCTCTTGGTGAACTGAGAGGGTCCTGGATCGCCTACCTGCGGAAGGGGGGAAGACGAAAAAACCCGCTCAGGAGAGGGGGACTGCAGTACAGGCACGAAATCCCCCCGGGAGCTTGGGGGGGCGCTGTGACTAAGAAGCGTTCCGGGGGTCAAGAAGGAGGATTGTTCGTCGTCTCTTAAAAAGAAAAAATGGGGCCGTGCCGACCTTGCGGCACGAAAGAGAGCGGAAGCGGAGACCAAAAAAAAAAAATTCGTCAGCGGTTCTGTGCTCCGGCCGACCCTGTACAAGCGTACAAGAGCCTTCGGGGGAGGGAGGGGTGTACGCCAAAAAAATGCGCGGCCTGGGGATCGCGCTTTCCTA
>Ga0179593_1311937_pt1 | contig 14688 bp, 15 predicted proteins | sample CZODoug2_1_08_16_FD_185931 | JGI IMG/M metagenome (GOLD analysis project Ga0179593, IMG submission 185931) | Vadose zone soil fungal communities from Angelo Coast Range Reserve, California, USA - CZODoug2_1_08_16fungal (PacBio error correction) | ecosystem: Environmental > Terrestrial > Soil >...
TTCTCTCTTTAGAATAAAAATTCTAGGTCGAAAGCCAAAACGGGAGTTGTGGGGCTTGGGTTTCGGCGCTTTATGGCATCGCGCGGAGAAATCATGGAGCCCCCATTCTAACTTGGTGGTACGATGGTCTCCCTTGCGACCTGCGTTAGCAGTCGGAGGCGTTGAGCCGCGCACAGGCTTGTGCATTACTCACAAGTGGAATTGGATGGTACGAAAAGGTCCAGAAAGGCAAATTGTTCTTCCCACCCGAATGGAGAGCTCGGGGAGACCGGATGTGTCTCAAATGCTCGAAGAAAAGAAGTGAAAAAAATCTATAATGGCGGGACAAGAGGAGGAAATAGAGAGCCCTGACTTTTACCGAGAACCTTCGGAAGGGAAAAAGGATTGAAGAGGAAAAGGAAGAAAGGTCAAAGAAAAAGAAGGGGGGGAAGAGGGACCAATCCACACTAGGAGTGGTGTGGGACAAGAAGGCCTTTCGGTCCACAAATAGCATCAAAAGGGACCAAAAAATCGCGGGCGCCAAATAAATGAATAAATCTACAACGTTCTCGAAAGTATGGATAACTGCTTACCAGAGCCGATCGTTTCTTATTATCATCTGGAAGCGTTAGGAAAGTTCTTTAAAGCTCTGGGACACTCCTCGGTGCGGTTACACCGCAACGCCGCTTCTCTGACTATGAGCGCAGGACTGAGCCGAGAAAGAGAGGGGCCTCTGCGCGAAACTAGCGCCCTACCGGCCTCTTAGCTTTTTCCGGGAGGGTATCGGGGAAGTTGGATCAAGCCGATGAACAACCGAAAAAAAAACTTCGTTAGGTGTGATGTGAAGGCCGATATTGTGCTTGTCCTGGAATGAAAAGAAATGATGAATGTCCAGTAGCGTCGCTTTCAGTGACGGTAACATTAAGTGTCATCGGAGGCAGGTCGTTTTAGAATGGGATGAGTGTCTTCATGTCTCGTGTCGAAGACGAGACTTAAGGATACTTAGAAGATTTCAAGAACGGGAGAAAAGAAATAAAATCAGAAGAGGTATCTTACATGTCGATAAAACGCACCGATTCCGATGAACAAGTCTTGCACCGAGGAGAAGTCGAATTCATCATCGCGCGGATCGATCGTCACTCACCGACCGATGGGAGGAGGGCCAATCAAAAAAGAGGGAGAGGTGAGTTGGAGGAAAGGTATAAGGAGGGCCTGCTGCCCTACCGTGAGGAGCTTTTTGCTGGACAGGCACTCGATGAAGACTAAAACGCAAGGGGCCTAAAGGAGATCTGCTAAGGGTTTGGGGCGGGAACTCGATAAGGCATACGACGTCGCCACTAGTTGGGAATACGGACTCTACTCATCACGAAAGGCACCGGCATGGGCGGAGGACACATCACCAGGCACTCGGAGAGAAACGATCACGGCGAGGGGGGCCTAGAGACACAGGCATTGGGGTAAAGACAACTCAACGACACTCGCGCGGAGGAGAAAAAAATCTGCATCCAAAAGAGGGGTAAAAGATTGGGAAAAATCAACACAAAAACGGATATCATTGATATGATGGGAGTTTTACAGACAGATGTCCAAGACCACTTTTGGTCGGAGGTCTACAAAGAGGGGGAGATGAAAAACAACAGAGGTAGAGCAAGGGAAAAAAAAAACACAAGAAGAGGAACTCATCAAAAGAACTCTGGAAACGAGTGTAAAAGCGTCAAGCTTCCAACCTTCTCAAAGAATGCTGGTTTACGAGGATGAAAGAGAAGGACTGCACCCAGGACTAAGGAGGGTGCAGGTACTAGGCAGTCCTACGGACGAACGCAATTTCTATTATGGGGGGGGGGGTGAGAATTCAACTCGGAGAGGACCCTTCGGCAAGACCGGTCCTGGATTTCAGAAAATACAGGGCACAGACCCTTCGAAAGGGCGAAATCAAAAAGCTGTCAAGTTGGGCTGGGAGCATATCGTGCGATCCTCCGGAAGGGGCCTCCGCCAGAGGGGGCGGCCGAAAGAGTTCAGATCGAAAAGTGGGACTGGAGGGGCAGGGACAGAATCGCGCTGGCAAAGGGAATTGCGGCGCGGGGGTCTATGAGGAATAAAAAGCCAAAAAAATCTTCGCGCAGGCCGGATGAACAGTGCAAAGTCTGTGGCAGGGAAAAAGGAATCAGGAAGGAGATCGGAGGTCAAATCTCGCGGAGCAGACGTGGTGACCATCGGTAAAATGTATAACGTGGGAAAAAAACACTCAAATAAGGTCTATCATCTCAACAAATTCTTCTTGAGAAAAGAGCCGAGCGTGGGGTGGGGAAACCAAGTTGTGGGAAAGGTCTACGACGAGGGGGGGGGATCCTACAAGAACCGAAGGCTGAAATCTCGAAGAACGGGGAAAGGAATTCCGCTCACGTGTGTAAAGGCCAGATGAGGTCCTACTCGTAAGGCGCCAGAAGAGGGGACAATGAGGGAGGGGAGACCAGAGAACAGGCAAAGGCGGCTCGATAATCGGGCATCCTCGACGTAGAGAGGGGATGAAAAAAAAGGACTTTGGCCGAACATTAGAGGGGGAGAGGAAATTCCACATTACGGGAGGGAACGAGAGGGGGCTCCAAAGCCACTGAATTTTGATAGGAAAGGGGCGGCACAGGTTAAACCGGGGGCGGGGGAAATCATTACCGAGGGGGGAACCTAAGGACTTTAGAAGGTGAAGGGAAAAACCTCCACACCGAGATCTGCGCAGAAAAAGGGCTACTGTGTATCTATTGCTCTGTCGTGGGTAAGGACGTTTGGGAGGGGAGGGGTCTGTGGGAAGTGCAACGGCGGGTGGGGCGGGTGTGTAAAAACTGCATTTGCCGGAATGGAGACGGGGAAGCAGTTGGAAAAAATATGACCGCGGGGGGTGGGATTATGTCCGATCTGGGGAAGGGGGAGAAACCAGACAAATCAAAAACAGGGAAGTGCAGACATGCCGAAAAAAATGACGGGATCTGTCCTTGGCACAAAAACCATCTAATATAAGGGGGGTGATGTAACATCGGAAGCCGGTTGGGGAGAGGAGGTCTCAGGAAAAGTGGCGGGGTTCAAATAATTACTGGAGATCGGAACCGGAAAGGCCGAGGAAGGGATCACTATCTCAGCGACGAGGGTAGGCCGGACATTCTTGAAATATAGTTTCTTCTAGGGCAAGGGGATAAGGAGCCAGGGATGTAAGAATCGTAGGAATGGGCAGCGAAGGGGAAGGCCAGCCAGAACCCGAAAAAACTCTCTCCTCTTCGAACAAGGCTTTAGGCTGAAGCGGAGGCCGGACCGCCATGCAAGACAGAAGGGTTAGCAATAAATCCCGAAAACCCACAGGTCCTCCAAAAAAAGGCACTCAGAGGAAAGCGAAGCGGACAGTTTCGTCGGATCGAGAGAGACAGGGGAAAAGAAGCGAAAGGTGCGCAAAACGGTAACGCGGTTCGGGGCTTGAGAGGGGGTCCTGAATCATAAGGGATTTGCAATTAAAAAGGAGACCGTCTTAAGAGTCAGCGCCGGAATCGATCAGACCGCGAAGACAACAAAATCGAACGCACGACGCCAAGAAAAAAGCAAACAGGTCCACGACCTATTGGGAACCACGAATGAGTGGACCGCTGAAGAGTCTCCGTAAAAACAAGGGGACTCGGTTTAAGACAGGACGCAAAGCTCCACTTCAAACGATTCCATAAGAAAATAACGGTTGTAAGGGCGGTGCTAATGCAGGGGGAAGAAATAAACATCATCGAAAGGAGAACAGGGGAAGACCAAGATCTAGGCGTGGATTCCACTGAGAAAGCGCGAGGGCGATAAAATTCGGGCCTCAAAGAAGGAGACTAGCGCATAGGCGTATTCATACCAGCAGGGCAAGTATGGGACCAAATATTCACTCTCCTCAAACCTAAAAAAAGGGAGATCCCAAGATCGGTAAGCTGGAGAGGGGTCCCGTGAACTCGCAATCAACAAGGGGGATAATGTAGAAGGAAAGGGGGCTCAACAAGTCTGGGTACCGTAAAGGCGATAGGGGGGGACCGGCCCGGCGTCGGTGGACAGTACGACACGCGAGTTGAGGGGAGAAGGGCGGGTCAAGGGGGAAATCTCTGGAAATAACTTTATCGTCAGAACCGGGGAATCCCTATGGGGAAAAGAGTCCAGTCGAAAGATTATTCAACGGGACCGGGCCTTGATAGGGGCGCCAGGGTTAACGTTGAAGAGGAAACCCCGGAGAGTAAAAGCGAGGGCGCAAGCTAAGACGAAGGAAAAAATTGGAAAGGGCGGGCAGAAACCCCAGTGGAAAAGGAATGGAAAACCGCCATACCAATCGGCCTAGAAAAAAAGACTGCAGGGAAGTGAGAAGAAAGGGAAGGGCAAGAAAGAATTCGAGTTAGAGCCATCGGACACAAGATTCGTGGAAGAAACGAGGGTTTGCAACTGCTGGCGATTTACAGCACGAGACAAAAACAAACACCGCGCAGTGGGGGGGGGGGCTTGCACATAAGAGGGGCAATACAGAAGGAAAAAGGGCAAGAAATCGATAGAAAAAACCCAACGGAATTGGGGTAAAAGGGTATAGGAATCAAAAGTCTTAATGGGGGGGGGGAATCAAACGGGAGGGGGGGAGGGGGTGAAAAAATTATAAACATCAAGCGATAAAACATCGGACACGCCGGCTATGATTCCGATGTAGAATAATTCGACAAGGGAAGTGGGTATAAAGGAGAGCGAGAACCGCGCAGGTGAAGGGGTGCCCCTTCGAAAAGTGGCGTGGAGGGTTTAAAAAAATGGTCCCGGAAAAAGGGGGGGGGGCGAACCAGTAGAGCTCTTAGAAGTGGTAGCCCTCGTGTGTCTCGACTGTCGTCGAAAAAAACGCATGGAAGCTAGAAAAGTCCAGTGCTACTATAAAACTGGAGAAAAAACGAGAACGGAGGTGGAACCGAATGATCATAGGGAAGATGTTCCAGAGAACTGTTAAGCATAGGGGGTCATAAACCATAAGGGGGGTCGGCTGAAAAACAAGGGGGAAAAATGGTGCGGTCCAATAAGAGAGGGACGTCCCCCAAGAGAAGCAATAAGAAAAAAAATTTAGGAAAAACAGGAAAAAAACAATATATCAGGGGAAAAAGCGGAAATCACCCGCGAAGTGAAACAGAAAGCGGAAGTGGAGACAGTAAAAACTCTGGGGCATAAAGCAACGGGTACACGCATCCGCCGAGGATATTGAGGGGGATAAACTTGCGGGGCTTTCGACGCGAAAAAGGGGCCGAGCGGGGATCAAGAAACGACTTCTCTAACGATCCGCATGCGAAGGAGCGTTGGAAAAGAGTCTGAAAACGGATCAAAAAAATGATGAAACCCGAAGAAAAACGGAGATTATGGAATAGTGGCGGAATGCGAGAGGGTGCTGGTGAGAGAACAGAGACCCTAATCCGGAGGAGGAGTTCGGAGGGGCGAAAAAAAAAAAAGTGGTCAAGAAGGGGAAACGGAGGAGGGGGGCGCAGTGCCTTCGACTCGTCGCGGAGTTCAGTCAAATTGAAGAAAGGGCGAAAAAAAGAGGACAATAGGAAGGGGCGGAGAATGAATCTGACCGAAGAGTACCAGAAAACAACGAACCGGGCTGGGGTTAGAAAAAAATTTACCGCATCAGTCACGAGCATCGGAAAGCGGGTCGTCCCTAACCTGCACGATGGGAGCGTGCCCATCTGCGGAAGAAAAGTGAGGGGGGGAGGACCTGGTGGTGGAGCGGGCCTGGCAAGCCAAGAGAAAGGTGGCAAGAGTATTGGAGGGACAAGGCCCTCGATTGTCTCTACAAAAAGGTTAATAAAGATGAAGAGAGCAGCGGGGGAGGATGGGACCCAGCTCAGATTGAATAAAAGAAGCTGGGGAAGATCGTGGAACCGGATCGGAAAAGAAAAATTAAAGAAAATCATGGGTAACCGGCACCTTACGGAAATGAGATCGAAAGGAAACGGCAGGGCACCAGGAATCGAAGAACCCGCACGCGGGAGCAGTCGAGCAATAAATCAACGAGAGAAAGGGGAAGCACAAAGTCATTAGGTTTTGTCTTGGTGGGCCAAGAACAAGCAAGCCGAAAAGGGGTGGGTGCGTGTGGGCTCATCAAGGTTGGGGAACTGACCCGCTGATGACGAGCGGGGACATCAAGTCAGCATAAAAGACGACACGCGACGTTGGGAACACGACGTGAAAGAAAAATAAACCCAGCTTCCAACCTTCTCGAAAGAATGCGGGATTAGGTAAGATCAAGCTTCCCCCGAGCGGCCTCTATTACTCTGGGAAATCCACTGGCAAAAAGAGTTCGAGGGGGGGGGTGCAATTCAAGGAAAGGAACTTCGCAAGACTTAAGGGTTCCAGATAAAAGGACACACCGGAAGAAAAAATACTGAAAAAGTGAGACGAATATAAAGGGGAGAGCAAAAAATGGGGGCGCGAGCTCCTCAAAAGAGGAAGGGCGGGCCGCCAGGGTGGGATGCATAACGATCCAGGTAGGCGCGATATAGGCTGAAAAAAAAGGCTGAGCTTAATGGAATTGGGACCGCGGAAAACGGGGCAAACCAATTGACCCCGGGATGGCTTTAAACCAGGGGATAGAGGTCGGGGGTAGGGAAGCGCAGGAGCAGCGGGGGGTATTTATCCAACCAGAAACGGCTTGGGTAAAGGGTAAAGAAATTATAGAAAAAAAACAGGTAAAAAGGAGTACCTTCTCTGTGGGTTTTCACCCAAACAGTTTTGTGGGACAGGTATGATGTTGGTAGACAAGAAACTAAAATTGATCAGAAGAAAAAAACAGAGAGCCTTCATGATTCTCGGTTGGGCCGCCAGGATCCGGGCACGAGTGAAAGCGCACATAAGCGGAAATAGGGATATGAATTCATATAACGCGCCGCCAGTGCCAGCTTCAGAGATAAGGGAAAAACGGGAGGGATCGGGGGAAAATTCCTGGGTGGAGGCAGCCCAGTTCTAAAAAAGCTTTGAGCTCAAAGGCCACAGGAGAGCCCAATAGCATAAACAGGAAAATCTAAGGTCGCCAGGTGAACCGGTATGCTACCAGGACCGTCGGGACCCGAAGGCCTTGCGATCACCTAGACGAAAAAAACTCACGAGCGCGAAGAAGCCTAAAGAAAGTAGACGCTCCTGGGAGACGGGAAGGGAGAAAAATCATGGAGCTTGCCGAGAAGGTTGGAAATGGGGAAGGAGCACTCCGTGGTAAAATTGTGTCCATGCGTGTCGGGTTGCATTTCCGATCTGGGAGGAGTGGACCAAACCTCGATCCGGGGTGTAATCCGGCAACGAGAGGAGGCAAGAGAACAAAAATCTCCGGCTAGAGGTCTTGTAACACCCTACAACATAGAGAAATGGGTACTGGGGGGATGCGACGATCCGGGGAGGAAATTCGTCCTCCGCCAATGCGGGTGGTCGCAGATGCTAGATCGGAAATCAAATGGAGCGGTCAAGGAAAGTCACAGGCATTGACTCCGAATAGAAAGTGGTTGGCTGACATTAGGAAGGATCCGGGATTCATATATTCAGGCCTACTGTCGTAATGGCAGGAGGAAGCCCAGAAAACGTTAAAGAAGACTACCTAGGGGGAAAATGGGGGAAGGGTTGGGGTGCGAATCAGAGGCACTGGGAAACGCCCACGCCGAAAAATGGCAACATGCCCGCCACACCCCAGTCTCAAAAAGTCAAAATCAGATGGGCAAGATCCCATCGGTCCAGGGGGAATATAAAGCGCGGATCGATGAGAGAAGAAAATGATCGCGGAAACTCCCCTCCGTAGTCTTGCGGGATGGGATCTATAGGTCAGACGATCAGAGAGGGGAGCATGCAATAGAACAGTCTAAGAGCGCAAGAGAGTCCGTAACTAAAGAGCAGATCCGGTCTCACGAGAAAAAACTATACTAGCAAAAAGCCATGAAAACCTGCCCGCTCACATGGGACAAGCAATGAGGGGGGGGACTGAACTAGGAAAGCCCTCAGGGTCCAAGGTTTTCATCCTCCGACAAGCACAATCGAAACGGCCAGCATTGCCAAGAATTAAGTGCGGTGCGTCAGGATAGAACGTCCGCGCCGCACTCGGAAGATAAGAAGGAAGAAGACGCGGCTGGTCGCTCGGAAACGGCATATCTTGAGAGCAGTCATGTCTCGGGGAAAAGTCGTGAAAGAAAAAATTAAAAAGGGAAAAGGGAGGAGAAAAAAACCCAGACCTCAACAGAGAGGGGGAGGAGGTCCGCCACGCAGGACGAGGGCGATGAAAATACCATCTCTAAGACAAAATTAGCTCCATGCTTTGGGCAAACGCTCGGACGTCAACGATGCGATAGGTCCAAGGCGGCGGGGGTTTCATGAACAAAAGGGGAGGGGGAACATCGATCAAAAGTCATGTAAGTAGTATAGGAAGCGAACACCTCCCGAAAAGTTCTCGGATTCCGGAGGAGAAGTAGAGGACCAATGGACATGCCATTGTAATTGCGAAGGTAGTGCGGTAGAACTAAACCCGAGACACGGCTTCCGAAGAAGAAAGGGACATAGGGGGCTTTCCGACACCCAGTTGTATGAAAAAGTTAGAATCAGCCACAAATCGGGCTAGATTTGAGACTGCAAGCGAACGACGCCGCTCGAAACAGGGTTAGCCGAGAAGTAGAAAGCCGTTTCAGAAGAGGGGGGACAGAGGGATAGATCCAGCGACTAACCCCAGAAACCGAAAGGGGTGGGGATTGTGCCAACTAATTGGTGGAACGTGAACAGGCTCGACCAAAACGGATGTTAAAGAAGGAGAGATGGAAGTATAAAGAATAAATTCGTAGGCAAAGGAGCCCAAAACCGCTCAGGTTGTTTCGTCGGCTGTAGTCCAAAGGCAAAAGGATTCTAGTCAGGAGCTAAATTCTTAACATGCGTGGGAAAACGTCGCACGCCTTGCAGGGGGATTACTTCTAGAGGGATTGGAGTGGGAGGTGCGAAACCTTTGGACGGCAGTGTTTGGCAGCGAGTTCAAGCATATCTTGGGCTCCGATGTGGCTCGCGGGAAGTCAGGGAAAAAACGAATTGGGCGAAAAGTCGGTGCTTCCGGGGAGAAAGAAAGAGAGCCTACTGGATGCGGAGAAAAGTTGGATAACTAGGCAGATGAGAAAAAAGTCCATATATTACGGTTGAAAGCTATGTGAAAAAAAATTCGTGTCGTAACTGGGGTCCACAAACTAAGGGGACCATTGATAAACACGATCAGGACGGTCCCACCATCGGTTAGTCAAACATGGGGCTACACTGGGCGCGAGTAGGGGAAAACATCTCCGCTCCAAGAGTGTCTTTATCAAAGGAGATAAGGCGTGAAGCAGGATCAGACTCTATTCTCAAGTCCGCCCTTCGAAAAGGGCAGGATCTAAAAGATATTAAAGAAAGAAGTGGCCCTTAAAGCCAAAGCGAAGTGCGATCGTCTCTCAGAAGCCGTTAACGAGGGATTCTTCTTATCAGATCAATTTCACCGAAACGTTCGGATGAGCAGGGATTGGAAAGAAGATTGGAGGGAAAAGAAAACGAGACCATTCTGAGGGCAAATGAGGAGGGGGGGAATCTGGAAACAGAAAAATGAAAATCAAAGTTTCCCAATGAGTGCGTCCGGGATGTAGAGGCGAGAATCTGCGAGGAACTATAAAAACGGTACTAGCAGCGCGCAGCCGAATAGACAATAGTCCTGACAATCCGCTCAAGCAAAGGGAGTACTGGTTAGCTACAGGATCATTGGTCCAACTCCGCGTGTATATGTCAAGACAGGGACCGAGGGAGCGGGCTCTCTTATGATATCGTTAGATGTTGAAAGGACCAAGTTTGGAGTAATGCTGTTCATACCGTGCCAGGGGTGGTATTTCGGAAACTAAGAGATGGACAGCTAAAGCCATTTGAGGAGCTGGGATGCTTTTTTCGGGGGGGGGGATTAAACGCATTCCTAAAAGTCGTAAGGAACTAGAGCGTTTAAAGAATCACCTCAGAAGAACAAGTAGCATTCCAGGGGGGAGGCTAACAGAGGGAGACTCATGAGAGCGATGACAATCCACCTTAGAGGGGTGTCAGAGCGACCGGGAATACTGGGGAGCAGGTTGACGAAATGTGGTACTGGATCGAAAAATTAGTCATCCTTATCGAAAACAAAGTAGTCACGTTTCTTGGGTGGAAAAGCCGAGCCACCGCGAGTGGGGGTCTCGATGAGCTATATCTGGGTACGGGCGGATAGGTTTCGAAACTCGAAGGACTCAGAACTCCGAACGCTTACTTTGGAAAAGGAAAGTCGTCCTTAAAACGTCTAGGCAATAAAGATATCAGACGCTTAACAGTACTCTCTCGATCGGAGGGGGGTAAAATTTCAAGGACCGAGGAGATGGACCGAAGGAGGGTGTGCGCTTCAAAGGGGCGGGATCAAGCTCCTTCTTCAAGAAAAAAGGGGTAAGGTGTTTCAAAAGAAATAATGTGAAATGCAGATTCTGTTCTTTGGAGAAATAGACTGGGATCCGCATTCATGGGGTATGAGAGAGACGCCTTGTTGCAGCCAAGTCCTGTCATACCAGAATGTATGCAGAATTAGCCTTAGAGGAAGGCGGCGAGGGGTTAATGAAATGAATAACGTTTAAAGATGAGGGAGCTACCGAGTTAATTAATGGACAAACTAGATCGATTTCTTAGCAGTGGAAGCGGAGGGGGATTTCGCCCAACACGTCGGGGAGCAGGTTAATACAACGGTTTTTAAAAACTCCATATCCGGTCTGCCGAAACAACAGGGAACTCGATATACCCGCTCTGTGGGTTTGACCACCCCGTTTAATCTTGATGAAGAAGAATTGTTAGCCACTACACCAAGCATCGGAAGAAGCTCCCGGGCTAGTGGACTAGATAGGGGAAAACTTGAAATAGGGGGGGGGGAGGAATACCTGCCGATCTTCATGAATTAAAAAATGCAAGCAGCATGAGAGAGGCAGTACTCGACTTTGAGAGAAGATGAAGAAGAAGAACACTTCCTAGGGTTATCGGTCATTAAAAGGACCGGGGTCTCCCAAGGCGATATTCTCCAACATGAAATGGAGCGTCTCAGGGTGGAAACGGTCTTGAATCCAGAAAGTCTGGAATTAGATAAGATATTAAGAGTCACCAAGAACGCTATCATCGGAGGTGCCCTATGTACTATATAGATGGTATTTCTCTGAGATATATCAGGCTAGTTGCGATAATTTTTTCACTCGGGAGCGCAATGAAATAGTTCCAGAGTTTCTGGAAAAGGGATCTATCTTGTATTGAGAAACGTCGAGTCGTGTGGTAAGAAGTGATTAGACGACATACGAACCACGAGACGGCTTGGATCTGGGCAGAGATTTGTTGTTAGAGGATACGTGGACGAAGTCGAAGAAGTAACTTTTTTGTGGGGGGGGGGGGGGGGGGGGGGGGGTGGGGGGGGGGGGGTGGGGGTGGGTGTGGGGGGGGGGGGGGGGGGGGTGATGGGGGGGGGGTGGGGGTGGTAGGGGTGAGAGCCATAATGTTAAACGCTCCTTTCTTATTTAGTAAGTCTGCGTATATTTCAGCAGGGATACCATGCCATTAGATACTTTTTTCTGCTTATCTTAAGAGAAGTAGTCCACTCTCACTATGAGGGAATGGGGGGAAGAAAAGCATCCACCCCTCTAGGGCGAAAAAGGGAGTTTATTCTGGAAGGGAAAGGAAACAATTCGACCGTTCCACTGGGAGGAAATCAGTCCCACAAATACTTTCTATAGGAAAAGGGACACGCGAATCTTATGAGCGAAGATCGGAAAGGACTTAGAAAAAAGAATAGAGGGGAACGAGCGTTCTCAATAATCGTTGGAGGGAGAGGTTCTCATTCATATAAGAATATATTATTAAGGGATAAGAGCTAGTAGAGCAATCTCGCTTCCAGAGAAAGCGCGTCCAAGAAGAGACGAGCACGAACGGAGAAGCATGAGCTCTAGTTGGTGAAAACCAATTTTGGAAAGAAAGGGGAGCGAAAATTAGAAGGCAAAAGATGTGCATCCACATACAAGCGACAGGCCAATTCCCATAATCGAGGGGTTTCGGGGAAGACATGTTGATGGACGCCGCCTCGGAAAGAAATCAACCAGGGAAGGAGAGGAGAGGAAAAGCGCCTGGTTAGCTTATGTAGATAAGGAGCTAAATATGTGGGAGAAGGACCTCTCTTAAGGCAGCGAGTAATCAATCAGAGTATAAGAAGGATACCACTATCTCTTCTCGGGTCATGGGCAAAATGTATATCGTGAAAGTGGAGATGAATTCTTTTGATAGAGGAAAAAATATGGTACTAAAGGGAGGGGGTGGGTGGCCATTTTGAACACAAAGAACGGATTTGGAAGTTAAAGTAACTATGTAAGAAAAGTTAATGATCAACCGGTTGACGGCCAAGAAAAGGAGAGCTCAAGTTCTGCGAGAGTCGCTTGACATCAGTTCGTGCGAAAGAGAAACCCGAAAGAGGGAGCCCAGATACATAGGGGAGGGCAAGAAAAAACAAGTTAGTGAAAAGGGACATCCAACCATCTTCCAATGGCTTGGAAATGCGCCGCGAGCAATAAGGCTAAAGGTAACGAAATAGGACACAACGGGAAGCGTGGAAGAAGAGGTGTTTGGGGAGCGCTGGAGGAGAACTAAACCTGAGGGGGGGGAGGGTCATACGAATGGGGAGAGAACATAAATGATCTCAAAAAAACTGAGTGATGAAGGGGGAAAATAGAGGTATGTGAGGATGGGATAAAAAAGGAGTAATTCCTCATACAAAACGGAGAGGTGGGGAACTTTTGGTGGTACAGAGGAGGGATCATAGCCACGTAGGGAAAAGAGGAGAAAGCTACTTATCTGGGGTGCCGAAAAATGACAGTTCTCGAGGACGTTGTGGAGTGTGCACATTCTGAAGGAAATGGGGATTTAGAAAAAATTTTCCCGGCTGGGGGGGTAGGGAAAGGCCTGTCTGAGTTGGTCGGAACCGGGCGGGGGGATGAGATAACGAAGGGGCAAATTGAAGGTACAGTGCATATAAGAGAGAATGGGTAAAAGAAAATTCTTAGGGCAAAAGGCTGAAAAGAAAGATAAAAGGAATTTTGGAAATCCAATCCACCTATAGGTAGTACTGAATGCCACCAAGAAGGCTCGGGCCACTATCTCAATCTGAAGTACCCCCCAACAGAGAAGTTATACTCATTCTCTATGGAGAAAAGTGACCTAGAGATATGGAATAACGAGGATCGTCACTCTCTGATAGGGGGACTTAATAGACGGAAGTTTAGGTCGTACTAAAGGCTTCTTTACTCTTACAGCAGACAAGTCTAGTGAGGGTCCTGAGCTAAGGATTCTACTCAATCGCGGAGAGACTATAGAGAAGAGTCGGAGGACTTACTCTGGGAAGGATCTTGAAGGAGAAAAAGAATGAAGGAACCGAAACCTAAACCGGTAGTAAATGTGGAGGAATGTTGTGCGTAAATGGTAAACCTATAAGTGGGAGAAAGTCCGTCTTGTCAAGGGGTAAAATCATGCGACAAGGAGAGAACGTGGTGCAGGAACGTGCTAGGAGAAGGGGTTCTAAATGGAAGACTGAAAGCGAATAGCTAATACATAAAGAGAGGGAGAATGATTCGATAAGCAACGCACCTGCTGAAACAACACGGAGGGAAGACAGCGGAGAACGAGCTCCCGAAAAAAAGGGAAAAGAGAGGCTTGAAAATCGAGAGGGTATTTGGGAAAAAAAGGGGGGGGTGAGGGGGGCAAGACCGGGAAGGAGGCTATGGCAGTTCAGGAATAGAGTGGAAGCGAAAAGCCCATGGGAAGAGAATACTTACGAGGGTTTTCTTCTTTCAGGATCGAGGGCATTCATAAATACTCTCCAAGATAAATCTAGTAACTTAATCTTCCTCGAAGCCAATCAAGGGCCTTCCACCGTTTATCCGCGAAATCGTTCCCGAATATAGGAAAGTCTACTTGAAGGTTTCCTACTTTCATAGAGACAACCAGCCTGCCGTCGAATTTAAAGACTTTTATAAAAATTCTTAATTACATTCGGGGTTTTGTTTGAAGAAATCTGCCTACTCTCTTTTGAGAGGGCATTTGTCTATTTTTTGAAGACTCAACTCGGATAGGGGTCAGAAAATCGAAAAAGATAGGAAACTCACTAGAAGGATAGTTACAAAAGAAAGGATCGGCCCTCTGGACCAAATGATCGGGAAAGAGAATGAGGGATTACTAGATCGGGAAAAGAAAAATCTTTCCTATCTCCTCTAGGATCTTGAAAAGGGACTCTTTCGCAGTGGGAGAGGAAATGGGGTTTCTATTTAAATCTTATAGCATGAATGACTTATACTGTAAAGAATGAACATTTTAAAATTGAAATTGAGAAGTAAAGATGGGGGGGAGCGAATATCTCCCTGGGTTCAAACTCCTTCAATTTGAAGAGAAGTAAGGGGGAAGAAAGGAAGGTGGACATATAACGATATACTTTCGAGCCTAATATAGAGAGATGAGCTTGGTGGCTCGGGTGTATTAATAAGTTGACGCAGGGTCGCTATTAAAGGGAAAACGGACTATTCACAAAAAAGAGTAATTATAATGTAGGTCGCACTGCGAGGAGGCAAACAGGAGGGGTTGGCCGAGTAGAATAATGAAACTGTGGAAACCGAAAAGGGAAAA
>Ga0179593_1697086_pt1 | contig 14688 bp, 12 predicted proteins | sample CZODoug2_1_08_16_FD_185931 | JGI IMG/M metagenome (GOLD analysis project Ga0179593, IMG submission 185931) | Vadose zone soil fungal communities from Angelo Coast Range Reserve, California, USA - CZODoug2_1_08_16fungal (PacBio error correction) | ecosystem: Environmental > Terrestrial > Soil >...
GCCGGGTTGCCAGGTGTGGTACTTAGCCCAACACCGCTTTCTTTGAAAGGGAAAAAAAAAGAGCGCAGGAATCCTTCTGTTGTTTTAGGGGGGGAAGAGATGGAGAAAGCCCCGTAAAATATCCGCACCTTCCTTCGCTCTCCCCGAGGAGGTAGAAGAAAAAAAACAGCGGGCCCCTGACCTGAAAAGATGGGTGTGGGCTTTCTCCCCGCCCCCTCTATTGGATACGTGCAAAAAAAGGAAAAAAGAAAAAAACCCCGAAGGTATTTTCTGTTCGTGACAGAGTGGCGGGGATCAAGGGGAGGAGAGGGGGAAAGTGGAAAAGCTCGGAAGTCCTTTGCCGGACCGCACGTCACGGGGAGGGGGAGGAAAAAAAAAAAGGGAGAAAGTCCTCGTTGAAGTCCTTTCCCTTGCTTGGTGTCCAGGTGCGGGGAAAAAAGGGGTCCGTCGCTGCGGCCGCGGGGGAAAAAAGGGGAAAAAGAAAAGGAGAAAAGGGCCTCCCGGCGCGCAAACACCGGCCGGTCTACCGGCCGCCGGGCGGTGGCAATCTCTCTCAAAAGGGGGGAAAAAGGAGGGACACGGTAGCCGGCCGGTGGCAAGCGCTCCTTGATTCCAATGTGCGCTGGAGGCCAAGGGGGGGAGGGAAAGGGGAAAAAAAAAGGGGGAAGACAAAGAGACGGACGTACCAGCCCCGTAGTCTAGCTTCTTTTTCGCACGTGGACAACAGAAGGGGAAAGGGGGGGAAAGGGAAAAAAAAAAAGAAAAAAAAAATGAAATTGCAGGTTACCGTTCATGAAATTACAAGAGCTTTCCCCTTCTACCCCGCACCAGAAGGGGAAAAAAGGAAGAAAAGAAAGAAGCAAATCGGTTCTTTTGGCTCTCCTTCTTCATTCAATTTTTGTGGCAACGGGAGAAAGGGGGGGAAAGAATAAAAAAGAAGAAAGGTCATCTTTCCTCCTGGGTATCTATTCGCACTTTCACGGTGGTTGATCCAGGAAAGAGGGGAAAAAGAGAAGAGGGATTGTGTCTCACATATCCCCGAGACTGTTCCATTTTCCCACGCACAAAGGGGGAAAAAGAGGGAAAGAGAGAGGTGTTTTCTAAGGACCCACATCATTCCCGGCAAAAAAGGAGAAAAAAAGGAAGGATGGTGATCAGAGCGGCGGTCCGCTTTGATTTGCGCGGCGTTTCCCAGGATGAAGGGAAAAAAAAAAAAAAAAAAAAAAAAAAAAAGAGAAAAAAAAGGCCCACAAATGCGGCACTCTCAACGGAGATGTCTTACGCTTCTGCCACCCATTCAATCTGATCCCGCGCGAGAAGAGGGGGAGGGGGGAGAAAGGGGAGGAAAGGCGAGATCCAGGGCGTGTCCAGCACTCGAGACGCGGGATTGAGTCCAGTTAGCCGTCATTCGGTCTCGGGGGAGGGGGGAGAGGGAGAAAGGGAGAGGGAAGGAGAGCGGCAGGTGCTCCTCATTTCCATATCCCTCGACCCGAGGGAAAGAAAAAGGGGGAGAAAAAGAGGGAAGTGACGTACATGAATCTTCCTTATCCTTTGCCTTGGCCCGCTGCGGGGAAGAGAAAAAGGAAAAGTCAAGTCTTTCATGAGAAGCTTTCTCTTCGAACGGGAGCCCGAAGAAAAAGAAAAGAAAAAAGGGGGGGAAAGAGGGAGGCAGAAGCGCCTTCGCCGGTGGTCGTCTCTTAATCGTTTGTTTCCGCGGGAAAGGGAAAAAAGGGGAAGGGGGAGGGGGGGGGAAAAAGAGGGCTGCCGCTCGGGACTTTCCTTCTGCATCTGCTTTGCCGCTGGGCCCGCGGCCCCGGGAGGAGAAGGGAGAGGGGGAAAAGAGGGGGGAGGGGGGAAAAAGGGAGTAATGAAGTGGCCATCAGACTTCCTTCTTTCTTTCAAAGAGGAAAAAAAAAAGGAAATGCCGAACTACCGTCTCACCTCCCTTGGAGAGGGGAAAAAATCCTTCTTTACGCGTTTTCCACCTGCAGGCCACCGACAGGAAAGGGGAAAGAAGGTAAAAAGGGGACTGTACAATCTAAAAGGACCCCTCCTTAGCCACTACTAGGGGGGAGAGAGATGGGATTGCTGGTACGGAATTTAGGTGTCATCACGTACTGGTGCTGGGTGCTGACGACCCCGATAAGGAAAAAAAGAAAAAGAAGGGGGGGGAGGAGCAGGGGACAGCTAACCGGGGGGCCTTATGCTCTCGTGGGTCGGAGGGGGGGGGAAAAAAAAAAAGGGGGACAAAGTGCTGGAACGCGAAAAAGGCTCGGGGCGCCGAGTTTCGAGCAATTCTCCCGCCCGCGAAGAAAAGAAGGGAAAGGAAGGGGAAGAGATGTTCGCGGCCATCTCGCTTTTTTCCCTGCCCATGTACGACACGATCCGCAGGGGAAAGAAAAAAAAAGAGGGAAAAAAAAGAAGGGGGGAGCGACGAGTACCCGGCTCTTACTTCCCCTTTCTTTTTACACCGTTTTGGATCTCCGTTGATTGGCGGGCAAGGAAAAAGAAAGGAAAGAGAGGGGGAGTCTTCATAGACGTACATTTAATGCTAACTGGCCTCTTCCCCCTCTTTCTTGCATTACCGGCGGCACAAAAGGAAAGGGAAAGGAAGGGGAGGGAGTAGAGATCTCGGTCTCTGGACCTTCGAAGGTACCTTCTTATTTACCCTTCGTGAGAAAGAAGGGAAAAAAAGGGGAAAAGAGGGAGAGAACCGACAGGGCGTGGCGTTAAACCTTTCTCATCTTTCATTCGTTGCGGACATAAGAGGAAAAGAAAAAAGGGGAAGAAAAAAAAAAAGAGCCTGGGCGCTTCGGCATTCAAAATGCACCTGTCTCTGCTATCTCTACCGCAGGACTAGGAGAAAAAAAGGGGGGGAAAAAAAGGAAAAGACAGGGGAAAACGCTCGGAGGGGGGAAGTGTTCTTTACTGCTGCTTCTGTCACGCATGCCCGGAGCACGGGAAAGGGAAAAGGAGAAGGAAAGTAGAGAGGTACGCTGTATCAACAGGGAGTCTCTTATCCTTTTCTTCTTTACCTTGGTCAGGCTCTGGGAGCAGGGGGAAAAGCAAAAAAGAGGGGGGGGAAGAAAGAAGAAACGAGAAAACTTCTCATCCGTCCCCCTTCTGAAAAAGCCTACTCTACCTTTCATCTTTCTATCTACCATCCTAATGTATACCTGCCTCCGGATAAGAAATAGAGAGAAAGGAGAAAAGGGAAGGGGGTAATGACTTCGAAATATCTCAACAACAACAAAGGGGATGTATTAAAATCTATCTATCTAATTCATTAACCGCGCATGGTGTCCCAGAAGGAGAAAGGACGCCTCTACTTCATCTAGGGGGAGTCTTCTCCTTATTCCTTTTATCCCTTCGGCTGGTGCAAAGAGAAAGGAGGACAGAGCCGGGGCCTGCTTCAAGGTCGCTTTTATTTCTTCTACCACGGTCGTAACGGGAAAGAGGAAGAAAAAGAAAAGGGAAAGAGGGGAAAGAAGCAGGATCATCGTCATCTTCTTTTTAGAGGTCCCTCTCTACTTGTCCTTATCAGCTTTGGACCTGGAGAGGCGTTCCGCCCTCGGCTTGGACCCGTGCTCCGGGCAGAGGAGGGGGAAAAGAAAAAAAAAGAAGGGGAAGAAAGGGGAAAAGGAGAAAGGGTCCGCGGACCCCGTCTTCCTCTGCTGTCCAGGGGAGGGGGGAGAGATAAGAAGAGCCGTTTCAGTTCATACTCATCTCCATCTCTTTTTTGGTGTCCCGTAAGAAAGGAAGGGAGGTGGAGACCGCCCTTGGCTGGAAAAATGCGTATTTCCTCCACCTGTTACAGGCTAGCACGGCGGGGAAAAAAAAGGGAGGGTGAATAGACATCGTTGTTTCCGAGCCTTCTACTCCGTTTCCTCACGCCGGAGAAAAAAGAAAGGGGAAAGAAGGATGGTACCCGCGCCGCCGAGCTCTAAAAAAAACTGATCCTAAACATGTCCTGCAGCGTCGACAAGAAAAGAAAGGGGGAAAAAGGAAAAGTAATGAACGCTTTGGCCGCTTCCACGTTCCGCTTCCATTGGTAGGAGGAAAAAAAGAAAAAAAGAAGAGAGCGGTAAGATTCCCTGCTCTGGGCTTGCTCATCGTCCTCACCAAGATATCCACCACTTTTTCGAAATCCCCCTGAAGTCCCGCCGCCGGTAAAGAAAGAAAAAAGAAAAAAGGGGGGGGAAGGGGAAGGAAAACGAAAACGTGCTTATCGGTCTGTACATTATTTCTGTAAACCCGCGCGCTGGAAGGGGAAAGGGAAAAGGAAAGAGGGGAGGTGACGGGCCCCTCTTCAGAGGCTTATTATCCGTTTCTCTCTAGTAAACTCTGGCTCGAACTCGGAAAAAGGGAAGGGGAAGAAAAGGGAAAACAGAACATTGATCCTTTTCGGGGTCTCCTTTGGCCGGAGGAAAACAACAAAAGGTGCGGTAGCTGACCAGTCGATGCCCATCGATCTGGATCAAGGACGGGGAAGGGGGGAAAAAAAAAAAATCAAGTGAATGAAAACCCCTAAAAAGGAGGAAAAAGAAAAAAAAGAGAGGAGGGAAAAAGTCGCTTGTCCTTCCCAGGTAATAATTCATTTACCAGGTAGGAAAGGAAAAAGTCCAGCAGGAGCCTTTTCGACGCTCCGCCCAAAGAGGAGGGGGGGGAAAAAGAGAAGGAATGGAAGAGGAACATTCCTGTCAGGGGGGGCCCCAACTCCTTACCTTCCTGCTTGGCCACGGAAGGAAAGGGAAAAAAGGGAGGGGGAGGAAGAAAGAGGGTACCAGCTGGCTTTCCACCTGTACTTCTATACTCACTTTTCCTTGCCCAGCAGCCAACTAAAAAGAAAAAAAGGGAAGAGAAAGCAGGCCGGCCCGATTCCACACGTTCCTCCCTGGCGCCCGGGGCTTGGGGAGAGGGGGAGAGAAAAAAGGAAGAAGAAGAAAGAAAAGTCCCCCATCGTAATAATTCTCTTCTTTTCCTCCTCTTGTGCACATGCAGGGAGGGAAAAAAAGGGGGGGGGGGGGGGAAGGTGAGGCGGCTCCACCTTTCCAAAGACATCTCTTCTCCTCTCCTTCACGGAGAAGGGGGGTGGGGAGGGGGGAGAGGAGGGCACTTCCCTCATCTTCCTACTTCCCATTATCTCTTCATCATGACGTCCCGACAAAAGGGGCAGGGGAATGCATTCTTATCAAGTTCTTTCCTCTTTCCGCGGGCTTCTGGCAAGGGAAGGGGGAAAAAGGAGGAAAAGTTCCCTAAAATTTCTTCCCTCCCTCCCTTGATAGATGGATAGGGAAAAAAGGGGGAGGAAGATAAATGGGATCATATCCTCTTATTAGTGTTTTCACTCCCTTCTCGAGCAAGGGAGAAAGGAAGAGGGGGAAATCAAGGCAAAAGCCGCATATCCCTCCCCAAAGCTCTCTCTCTTTATCCTATTGCAAATGGTGGCAGAGAAAAGGGGAGGGAAAGGGGGAAGGGGATGGAATGGTGTACCCTCCTTCCCCCTTCCTCACCCTCCCCTCTCCCGGCGCCAGGGGGGAAAGGAGGGGGAAAGAATACCAAGCCCCATCTTCAAAAGGCACCTCCTCCTTTTTTATGGATCAACAGCGAGGGAGGGGAAGGGAAAAAAAAAAAAAACGGGTTGTGCCAGGACTTATTTTTTCCTTATCCACCCTCTCTTTCGTGCAATCCCGGGAAGAGAGGAGGAAAGAAGGGGGGGAGGGGTGGGCCAATGGCCCTTCTATCTTGGGAAATGTCCCACAATCCCCTATATCCTCACCTTCCGGCCGGAGAAAAAAAAGAAGAAAGAAGGGGGGGGGGAACGTGGCCTCTATCAAGGCTTTTCAAACTCTGACCTGGCCGGGGGGGAAAAAGAAGGGGTAAGTTGCAACACCAAATTTCCCTTCCATAATTCCGAGGCAAAGAGGAAGGGGAGGAAGTGGAGGGGATCAGTTCATTCTTAGGGGGGAGGTTCCTTCTTCTTGTGCGGGGGTCAGAAGAGAAGGGAAGAAAAAAGAAAGGGCACGGGTCCTTTGCTTCCTTCGCGTGCGAAGTCGGAGTTCACGGAAGGAAAGGGGGAAAAAAGTTGAGAACCTCGCCGTCGACCTACGGGGCCTTTTACTTCAGTAGAGGAAAAGAGGAAAAAGGACGGGAATCGACGCACCTTGGATCCCCCGGAGGAGAGAAGACCTTCTCTCCGTCCCCCTTCCTTCTAAATACAGGGGGAAAAAAAAACCGGGCCTTGTTCCCTAAATCTCCCCCCGCACCTCCTTATTATTATTTCACAATAAAGAAAAAAGAGGACCGGAGCCCGGCCGTTTCCATTCTCTCCGGTCTTCCCCTTTCTCCTTTTATTTGCAGGAAAGGAGAGTGTGGCCCGCTCTCCTTCCTAGGGGGACTTACTTAACCATTCGCCCTGAAGGGGGAAAGAAAGGGCACGGCCTGTTTAACGGGGACTTCTCACTCTCACAGGGACGGCAAAAAAAGGGGGGGGAAAGAAAGAGATGCAAACGGACGAACCACCTCACCTCCCTTACTCATAATCCTTACCTTATCACCGCCAATAAGGGAAAAGGGAAAGGGGGTGAAGGGCTTCCTTGCAGGCATGGGGGGGGCAACGTTTCCAATAGATGGTCTTTGATAAATCACAAAAAAGAGAAAGAAAAGGGGAAAAGGGGAAGGGGGGTGATCAGTCCCTGCGGGCGCGGCCGGCATGTGTCGGAAATCGGGCTTTTTCTCACTAGTCCACTATAGACGGGAAGGGAAAAAAAAAAAAAAAAGGGGGGGGGGGGGGGGGGGGGTCTTTTTAAAAACTCTGCCCTAATATCTGTTTTTTCTAAGTCCCACATCAAGGGAAAAGGGGGAAAAGAAGAGAAGCCCACGTAACTCGCTTTTATAAATCTCGTTCTTTTCCTCTGTTGATCTTGCCGAGGCGGTTTCAATAAAGGGGCGGTTGAGGTTTTCCGTTTTCAGGGGCCCCCCATCCATCCGCTCACCCCGCTCACTGCGCCACTCTTCCAAAGGGGGGGAGAGGAAAGAGAAGAGAGGACGGGGATATGCGGCTTTTGCCTGCTTGAACGGAGGCGGGCGTATCCGTGCTGCCCGGCCGAGCCAGGGGGTGAAAAAAAAAGGAAGAAAAAAAGGGGGGGGAGGAAGTCGGTCTCCGAGGCGGTTCATAGTGCCATCGCTCCGTGCGGGCTGGGGAGAAAAAAAAAAGAGCGGGCATTTTCTTCGACCCTCCTTTCCCTCCTCCCGCTACCGAGAAAAGAGAAAAAAAAGACTCGGTCCTTGACTTCGGATTGTCTTATCCTTGTCCTCTGTGCCCGCGGAGGGAAAGGGAAAGAAGGAAAAGTTAGTTCTTTTCATTATACTATCGGCTCGTCTAACTTTATCCCTCCATTCACCTCCCACGATCACATGGGAGGAAAAGGGAAAGGGAAAAGAATATAAAATGGGCATTGTTCTTCTCTTAGGGTCTTTTACTTTCCTTGTCTTCACAGCAAAAGAAAAGGGAGGAAGAAAAAGGAGGGAAGGACTCGTGTTCCCTTTCCTTCCTTCAGCTTTCTCTTTCACTCTTCCCCTTTCGTATCGCAATTATAAGGGTGGAAAAGAAAAGAAGAAGGAAGGAAAGGAGAATGGACCGGGCCATCATTACTGTGGCTTTCTTTCAGACTTCATTTCCGATTAAAAGGGAAAGAAAAAAGCCGACCGCCTCCTTTTCTTCTCTTGCGCACATTCTCCTTCTTTACTCGTTTGTAGAAAAGAAAAGAAAAAAAAGGGTAACTGCTATTTAATTTCCTTAAAGACGTCCCTCCTTACGCTAATAGTCTTCTAAAAAGGTCTGGGGGGGGGGAAGGGGAGGGGGGGTGTCATACGTACTTTGGCTTTTTCTTACGCCCCTATCCTGAACAAAGGAAAGAGGGGGAAGAAGGGGGGAAAGATACCTCACCTTGTTCTGCTCTTTGTTCTTAGAGGCCTAAGGAGGGAAAGAAGGAAGAGTATTTAAATTCTATTCTCTTTCGCCGAGTTAGAGAAAGGGAAAAAAAGAAAGAAGGGAACGGCAGGGGCCTTCACTTCCGGAATTTCTCCTTATCTCATTTTCGCGGCCAATAGGAAAAAGAAAAGAACGTTGCGCGGTGCATGCTGTACTCTCGCTTCTTCCAACTCCTGGGAATGCGACGAGTACCCGAGAGGAGGGAAAGGAAAAAGAAAAGGAGGAAGGGGAGTGTTCATTCAAAGAGCATTTCCTCTTCCTGCTCTCTTCTTAGGGTCTGGCTGAGCAAAGAGGGGAGGAAAAGGAGGGGGGAAGGGGGAAAAACGCGTGCGGCATTACCTTCTTCAAAAGATTGCTTCTCATACTTTTTCGACGCTGAAGTAACAGGGGGGAAAGAAAGGGAAACGCGTATTTACTCTTCTTGGTTACTTCTTTATGTACCTTCTTTAGGAAACAGTCACGGGAAAGAGGAAGAGAAGAAAGAAAGAAGGGAGTGGACGATTAACTTCCTTTCTATGTCATTCTTTTCTTACTATCCTCATTCCGTCAAGACTAAGGGGAGGGAAGGAAAAAAAAAAGAGCTGGCGCTTCTTCATGCCCCTTCACCTTCTAAGATATCTCTACCTCAATTACTACCGTCTCGACCTGGACAGCAGGCAGCAGGGAAAAGAAGAAAGGAGGGGTGGTGGGGAAGGCTTCTTCTTTCACTCCTTCCCTTATCTAAGAAAGCCTATTTTCTAACTATTTTTACTGGGGTCTAAAAGCTGATAAGGAAAAGGGGGAAAAAAGGGGAGGAGGGAAAGTGGTAGGGCTCTGGGCCGTTCCTCTCTACCTATTCCGGAAAAGACCTTTTCTCCTCCGCTCAACAGAGAAAGGGGGGAAAAAAAAGGGAGGAGGAATGTACCACACGATCTGACCACTCTTAATGTATACCCTTCCTCCTAAAAACTACTATCTTTACTTCTCTTCTTCTTTTGCAGAATATGGGAAAAAAAAGAAAAAGAGAAAAGAAAAAGGAGAGAGAAACAACAACATGAGGAAGTATTACAATATATCTATGGCCTGTCACCCTCACTCTCATTTTTTCCCATGAGTCTGAAAAAGAAGGGGGGAGAAAAGTCAAGCACTAGTGATGTCTCCTTATGCCTTTTATCCCTTCGGCGGTAGCAAGGGGGAAAAGAAGGAGGGACGGCATGCCTCTCCTTTTCCTTCCTGGTTGTTGCTCCTTTCTCGGTGATTGCGGCAGACAAAAGGGAGAAAGAGGGGAAGGAAAAGTGACTCCCATATCCCTGTACCCCTTTCAGCCTTCCCATGATCATCGCCGCGTCGTTGAAAGGAAAAAAGGAGAGAACCAGTCCACTCTTTCTCCTCCCTCTTCCTTTGAAAGTGATAGGGGATGAAGGAAAAAAAAAAGGAAGAGGAGGTGACGAGAGGTTCCGTTCCGTGTCCGTATTCCTTCCGCGGCCGATGTAAGGGAAAAAGGAAAGGGGGAGATAGCCGAGCGGTTTTCATTCATCCTGAGCTCATCTCTTTTGTTTCTTCGCACGGTGTGGGGGGGAAGAAGAAAAGGGGAGGGGGGGAAAAGGGGGAAGGATAGTAACGACACGCATGACAGTCTCTCCCTTCCTTTAAGCCACTCCCCTGGCTGTTATCCGAGTGGGAAAAAGGGAGAAGAAGAAGGTCAATCAGCTTGGGGGCATACTCCTTTCCAATACTCCCTTTCCCGCTCCGCCGAGACGCGACGCACGAAGAAAAAAAAAAAAGAAGAGGTGTGGTGCACGCCTTTCATTCCTCACTCGGTGGAAGAGGAAAGGGAAGGGGAAGAAAGGAAAGGATAAAGGCCAAGAACCCTCCGCCTCGCTCATTGATGACCCTTCTCTTTGCTTGCGCATAAAAAGGAAAAAGGGGGGGGGAGGGGAAAAAGAGACCGGGGAGTCCGCTCTCTTTTCAGTTTTTCTCATCCCTAAGAAAAAGAAAGAGAGGGAGGGGAGACTGCCCCTCGCAACTTTCTTTCTTGGGAAGTCCCTTTCTTGAACCGCGCGAGGGTGGGGGGGGAGGAAAAAATGCCTTCATTATCCTCCTCAGTCTTTTCTTCCAAGCAGTAGGGGGAAGGAGGGAATCTGCTCGAACTCTTCTCCCGAAAAATTCTCCTCTTCCACCATCACAAATGGAGCAGAGGACGTTTTCTTCTTAGAACTCTAAACCCACTCGTAGACATAAAAGGGGGATAAGGAGAAAGGAACGGAGATCCTGGATCCATGTCCTTTACTGTTTTTTCATGAGCGGGGGAAGGGGAAAAAAAGTAAAACACAGTCTTATACAACCCCAGGGGGGAAGAACACATCACAATGACCATTGGAGACGCCTATTCGTGTCCATGCGGGAAAAGGGAGAGGGTCGGCCCTTAGAGAGGAGGGGGGAAAAAAGGGGTCGGTGGCTTCTTTACAAACTATTCCAGCCGGAGAAGAGCGCCTCCACTAGTAGCGTTTCGTTTCGAAAGGAAAAAAGAAAAAAGGAAGTCTGCCCGCAAAATGACCGTCCTGCTGGCCACGGCAAAGGGAAAAAGGCCTCTTGACATCTCGGTTTCCCTCTGGCTGGCAAAAATGAGGGAAAGGGGAAAGAGGCACGCGTGAGCCTTCCTTACTTAAAAGGAGCCTTCCTTCCGAGTCCCACAAGGCTACTCCTCCCTTTCTCCTTTTAGTGGGATAGTGAAGAAAGGGGAGGGAGAAGAAGAAGAAAAAACCCTCCCCTTCAGGATCTTCTTTTCCCGAAGAGGGGAAAAAAAAGAGTCGCCCAGTTGATCTTTGGAGTGCTTGCTGGCTCCGTGCAGAAAAAAAGGAGAAAAAAAGGAAAGAGTTCAGGGCTCAGACGATCTTCTCTCCTTCCCGCCGCTTGCCTATCTGGTCCCAGGATCCAGGAGAATAATGAGAAAAAAAGGAGGGGGGGAAATGACAAGTCGTAAATCAGTTTCTTGAAGCGTCGCGGCTCTGGCCAGTGAGGGGGAAAAAAAAAAGGAGACCGCCGTCCCTCTCCCTTGTCTTAACCGCCCTTATCTATTCTCTTCACCGCAAATAGAGAAAAAAAAAAAAAGGAGAATGCGAGTGCTGGCACTCCCTTGTCTCTAAGCCGGTCAGCAACTGATAAGCAATAAAGAAAGGGGAAAGAAAAGAAGCGTCTCATAAAGACCGCTCTCGTCTCTGTATCAGATTGCATGGGTGCAGCAAGAGGAATAATATAGAAAGGAGGGGAGGGGGGGGAACACGCTGCCCCCCTGGTTTCCCACAAAAGAACCCTCCCCTTCCCGGCGGCCACTTGAAATGGGGAAAGAGGGGAAACCCTCCGAAGAGGGAGAACAGCGAGTACGACTTTTCTTCTAAAGGAACTTAGGCGACGCGCGGGGTAAGGGGGGGGGGGGAGCACACACCTCTCTTTCTTTCCGGGTCCCTTTTCTCGCTAGGATAGCGAGAGAAAAAGGAAAAAGAAGAGAAGGGGGCATGTGCCCGCCCAGCCCCGATAGCCTTCACCTTCTTACCTCTCCTCGCAGGGACGGATCACAAAAAAAAAGGGAAAAAGGGGGAAAGGTGGGTGGTGGGTTATCAAAGAACCCCTCTATTTATAGGGGGGCACAAAACCATTGCCTGCCAGAAGGCGCCGAGAGAAAAGAGGGGGAGGGGGGGGATAGGTCAGGCTTATTCTTTCCTTTCTTTTGGGGGGGTCTCCTTTGCAGAGATGGGAAAAAAAGGAAAAAAGGAGGGACCTTCCTCTTGAGAATTCGTCGTTAAAAGGAAGGGGAAGGGAGCCCCGCGTCGACCTACACTTTGCCTTTACTTCAGTCGCTGTCGGCAGGAGAGGAAAATGGAATACCGTCTCACCTTTAACCTTCTCTTAAAAAGAAAAGGAAAAGGGGGAGTTGGGCAATCCTCTCTCTAAAAAAACCACACCTTATTTATTATAAAATAGGAGATTGAACACCCACAGGAGGCCCGGTATCCCGTCCTGCCATGGCGCGCCGGGAGGCCAAGGGGAGCGGGGGAGGGGGGAAAACGCCGTTCCTCATGCTTACCATTCCAAGTAGGGGAAGGGAAGGGGTTTTTTTTTTTCATTTTCCCCTTCCTTTCACACTACATTCGACACGAAAAAAAGTAAGAGAGGAAGGGGAAAGTAAAGCGCTTCCACGTCTACCCCCTCACCCTCCAAGACTCCTATCCTACCTTATCCAAGAAAAAAAAGGAGTCCGGTCTGTGCCTCTTCCTTCTTGCAGTCAATGTTGGTGGAAAAGTGAGAAGAAAAAAAAAAAAAGAAGGGAAGTCAGCGTGCCTCCTTTAGGGGGCACTTCACGGGGAGAAAAGAAAAGGGGAGGGAGGAGGGGATTGTTGCTCACATTCCCCTAAAAGAGTTTCCATTTTTGCCCACGAAAAAAAAAAAGAAAGAAAAGAAAGGAGAGGTGTTGGCTAGTCCCACATCAAGGGCAACTTCCTGCGCGTCGCCAAGGATGATGGAAAATAAAAAAGGGAAAGAACAGGAGGGGAGGGTGAAGCTGGGGATACTTCCTCTTTTTTGGATAGGATCAATTGCGCCGGCGCGGGGAGGGGGGAGGGGGGGGGAGAAAAAAAGAAGGGGGAAAATAGGGGAGCCAACGTAAGATTTATTACCTCAGGCTGCAGCCCTGTCATCTGAGCACCGGAGAGAAAGAGCATGAAAAAGAAAAAGAAAAAAAAGGGAAGGGGGGGGGGAGAGCAGTTGCTTCCCGGCTCTATCCATTTTTGAAAAAGACACTCTACTCCTCTTGATATTAGTCCAGTGAGCGTAATCCGGTATCGGAGGGGAGGAAAAAAGAGGGGGAGGAAAGGGCGTCTGTGACTTCTCTCGGAATTTCTCTAACCTCATGGGGGAAAAGGGGCCCGAAACTGAATTACTCTTTCATCTAAAAAAAGACACACAAGAAAGCGAGAAAAAAGGGATAATGGGCCCGCTTGGCCCTCTTCTATTCCTTTCGAAACAGATCTATTCTTCTCCCATGGAAGAGGGGGAGAGATGCCTAGTCTAACTTATCCCGACCATCAGAAAAAGAAGAGGAGAAGAGAAAGTGCCCTTTCCAACCTCTTCCGGCTCCTTCTACTTTTCTTTTTTCGAAACAGAGGAAAAAAAGGAAAAAAAAAGGGGAAAGGAGGAGTGTGGACTCGGCCTTCGCTTCTGTGCCTTTCCTGCCGGCTCGCGTGCAAGAGGGGGAAAAAAAGGAAGAGAAGGTCATAGTGTTGGCCATCCTCTTTACAAGAATTATCCTCGTCTCGGAATTACGGGAAAAGGGAGGGAAGGGAAAGTAAGCGTGGCTTTAAAATCTTCATTTGAAATGAAAAAAAAAAGGGGGGAGAGGGAAACAGCGAACGCCTCTGGGGCTTCGCTTTCGACAAAAAGAGAAGAAAAGGAGGGGGTGAAGAAGGAGGCCACCTACCATTCCTCAGAACTACCTTTTCACTTCCTCTTAAAGGGGAGGAGAAAAAAGAAATAAGGAGGAGAAATGGGTCATTTTATGTTCTTTTACGAAAAAGGTGGGGGGGGAGAAAAGGAAGAAAAGCAAAAAGATAACTTACCACCGTCCTTCCTTGACCAGATCGTATGGATCGACTGGAACAGAGAAAAAGAAGGGGAGGAATAAAGAAGCCAAAGCAGCCTAACCCTTTCATGTGCCTGGAACGCGGAGAAAAAAGGAGAGGGAGAAGGGAATCGAACGCCTTCTACTCCTCATCTACTGCGAGTCACGCCGATGCTCCTGCAGCGCCAGGGAGAGGAAAAAAAGGGAACAGAAAAGAATCCGCACGTTTCTCTTGTCAGTGGGGAAGTACCGCTCTGCTGTAAAAAAGAAGGAAAAAAAAAAAGGGTTACCCTCGCTCTTACTTCCCCGGGGTCGACACCGTGTTGATCTCCTGTGAGTGGGGAATGAGAAAAGGAAAAAAGAAGGGGGGGGAGAAAGGGAAGCCTGGAGCAAGTTCTTCTTCACGAAGACATTGAAGCGAAAAGGGGGGGGGAAATAGAGGAGGGAGGGACCAAACACCGAGGAGTCTCATAAAAGGTTCTACGTGCAGGAAAATGGTAAAAAAGAAAGGGGGAGTATTGACTCTTCTTATTGAAGGCGTTATGACCGGCGTGAGGACCAGGAGGGGAGGGGAAAGAAAAGCAAGGCGTTGCTATACCTTCGCGGGAAGACTGTCATCGTGCGGACTATCCGAAGAAGGGTAAAAAAGGAAGGGAAAAGGACAACAACCGATGCTTGCTCAAATTCCCTGCACCGGCTCGGCTATCGCTACCGAAAAGGAATAAAGGAGAAAAAAAGAAAAAGAAGAGGAACAAGAGGGGGAAGGTGGCCGTGTTCTGTTTACGTTTCTTCTTTCAAAAATGCCCGGATCACGGTCAAGCCCGAGGCAGAAAGAAGGGGGGAGGGGGGAGGGGGGGGGGGGGGGGGGCGCGAGCGGTACCTGGATCACTCCAGGGCTCTTATCCTTTTCTTCTGTCCGTGGTAAGGAGATGGGGAGAAAAAGGGGGAGAAGGGGGGGAAATACCACCGCGAACCTTCTCATCCTCAGAGAGGTCATCCTGACTCTACTTCGCAGGCAGAAGGGAGAAAAGAAAAGAGAGGAGAGGGGGGGAAGGGGATGTGGCAGACTCTGGGACCCCATTTCCTCCTTGTTTCCAGTACG